>Ga0129308_1000228_pt1 | contig 100055 bp, 87 predicted proteins | sample L827metagenome_FD_94440 | JGI IMG/M metagenome (GOLD analysis project Ga0129308, IMG submission 94440) | Ring-tailed lemur group fecal microbial communities from Wisconsin, USA - L827 metagenome | ecosystem: Host-associated > Mammals > Digestive system > Large intestine > Fecal | place: USA...
ATCGGTTTTGTGCATATTAGACTGTTTCTAATCGTGAAACATGTATCTCGATAAAAAAGAATGAACTTCCACAGGAATTCTCGGCGGAAGGCGTCGTTTTTACGCTACAATTCCACCTCGCATTGCTGGGCGTGTGCCCGAGTGGTTAAAGGGGACGGGCTGTAAACCCGTTAGCTCTGCTTACCTAGGTTCGAATCCTAGCGCGCCCACCAGCTTTGCCCGTGTAGCTCAGTCGGTAGAGCACTTCGTTGGTAACGAAGAGGTCACCGGTTCAAGTCCGGTCGCGGGCTCCATTTATGGCGGTATAGCTCAGTTGGTCAGAGCACACGGTTCATACCCGTGGTGTCACTGGTTCAAATCCAGTTACCGCTACCATGATTTTTCCACCAACCAATCGGTTAGTGTTTACACCAAAATTTTTCTTTATGAGCCAATATCCTCCCTTCTCGGGAGGATATTCATTGAAGGGAGAACTCCAATGGCAAAGGAAAAGTTTGAGCGTAGCAAGCCGCATGTAAACATTGGTACTATCGGTCACGTTGACCACGGCAAGACTACCCTCACCGCAGCAATCTCCAAGACCCTGTCTTCCAACGACGGTTCTCATGGTACTGCACACGCTGACTTCACCGATTTCGAAGACATCGACAAGGCTCCCGAAGAGCGCGAGCGTGGTATTACCATCTCCATTGCTCACATCGAGTACGAAACCGACAAGCGTCACTACGCACACGTTGACTGCCCCGGTCATGCTGACTACGTCAAGAACATGATCACCGGTGCTGCTCAGATGGACGGTGCAATCCTGGTTATCGCAGCTACTGACGGCCCCATGGCTCAGACCCGTGAGCACGTTCTGCTGGCTCGCCAGGTAGGCGTTCCTTACATCGTAGTATTCCTGAACAAGTGCGACATGGTCGACGACGAAGAACTGCTCGACCTGGTCGAGATGGAAGTTCGCGAACTCCTCGACGAGTACGAGTTCCCCGGTGACGACACCGCTATCATCCGCGGCTCCGCTCTGAAGGCTCTGGAAGGCGACCAGCAGTACATGGACGCTATCTGGGAGCTCATGGACGCAGTCGACGAGAACATCCCCACCCCCGAGCGCGACGTTGACAAGCCCTTCCTGATGGCTGTCGAAGACACCATGACCATCACCGGTCGTGGTACCGTTGCTACCGGCCGTGTCGAGCGTGGTGTTCTGCACATGGGTGACGAACTGGAGATCGTTGGTATCCGCGACACCTCCAAGACCGTCTGCACCGGTATCGAAATGTTCCGCAAGCTGCTCGACGAAGCACAGGCTGGCGACAACGTTGGCGTTCTGCTCCGTGGCGTAAAGCGCGACGAGATTGTTCGTGGTCAGGTTCTCTGCAAGCCCGGCAGCGTAACTCCTCACACCAAGTTCGTGGGCCAGGTCTACGTTCTGACCAAGGAAGAAGGCGGCCGTCACACCCCGTTCTTCGATGGCTATCGTCCTCAGTTCTACTTCCGCACCACCGACGTTACCGGTGTTGCACACCTGCCCGAGGGCACTGAGATGGTTATGCCCGGCGACAACGTCGAGATCACTGGTGAACTGATTCACCCCATCGCTATGGAAGAAGGCCTGAAGTTCGCTATCCGCGAGGGTGGTCGCACCGTAGGCTCCGGTCGTGTAACTCAGATCATCGAGTAAAACACACCAGGTTATGAATTTTTGGAGGCCCGCTTTCGGGCGGGCCTCCTTCTCTAAAACTCATGTGCGATATCAAGTGCAAATACTATACGTATCAATAAGGAGTAAGTATGCGTACTTTGGTCACCTTGGCGTGCACTGACTGCAAGCGCCGCAATTATACGACCAAGAAGAACAAGCAGAATAATCCTGATCGTATCGAGTTCAAGAAGTACTGCAAGTGGTGTGGCCACCACACTGTACATCGTGAAACCCGTTAATTTAGGGAAAATGGTACAAACAGGCCAGTAGCTCCAATGGTAGAGCGGCGGTCTCCAAAACCGCATGTTGGGGGTTCGAGTCCCTCCTGGCCTGCCAGCTTGTTATGAGCAGCTTGAGAGAGCTGCTTGTCTTGCGTTTAGAGACAGTCAATTTTTTGATCGTTCTACGATCCTGAAGGATGCAAATGGCAAAGAAATCCAAAACCCAGCGAGCAAAGGCTTCCGCTAGGCGTGCTGAAAAGAAGGAGCAGGCTCAGCTTGAGCCGGTTACACCGGCAGCTGTGGAGCAGAAGACTGAAGAGAAGAAGTCTAAGTCGCTCTTTTCTAAGAAGTCTTCCGAAACTGTTCCTGAGAAGAAAGCATCCAAAGCCGAACCTAAGAAGGAAGGTTTCCTGGCTCGTCGCTTTGGCTTCTTGAAGGATGTACGCGCAGAGCTTCGTCGCGTCACTTGGCCTACGCGTATCGACGTTCTTCGTTGGAGTGGCGTCGTAGTCGTTGCCCTTCTGTTCTTCAGTTTGTATGTATTCGTTCTCGATAATTGGATTGTTACGCCTCTGCTGGTGGCAATTTCATCTTTGGGGGTGTAATGGCTCATGACTAAGAAATGGTATGTACTCCATACCTATTCCGGATACGAAAACAAGGTTCGTCAGAATCTCATGACCCGTATCGAGACCATGGGATTGGAAAACAATGTTTTCGATATCCAGATTCCCACCGAAACCGTTACCGAAATCAAAGAGGGCGGTCGCAGGGTGGAATCGGAAAAGAAGGTTTTCCCTGGTTACGTGTTGGTCCGCATGGAAATGGACGATCGCAGCTGGGCTGCGGTCCGCAATACTCCCGGCGTGACCGGTTTCGTTGGATCCCAGGGTAATCCTGCACCGCTGACGCGCGAAGAATATAACAAGATTATGAAACGCACTAGTCCCGAGCTTCCGCGTAAGACTTCGACTGACCTGGAAATCGGCCAGGCAGTCAAGGTTGTCGACGGTCCGCTTGCGGAATTCGATGGCGTTGTCAGCGAAGTTTCGCCCGAAGCGAACAAGGTTAAGGTCCTTGTATCGATTTTCGGTCGAGAAACCCCGGTTGAGCTGTCGTTTAACCAGGTTGCACGTATTTAACGTGTATGATTTTGCAGTCTAAGCATTTGCGCGCCCTAGTGGACAGGGGCTTCTCGTGCGAATGCTTGCTGATAAGGTAGATACCAATAAAGCTGAAAGGGAGCTTTTATCATGGCTGACAAGAAAGTTACCGGCTTTGTAAAGCTGCAGATCCCCGGTGGTGCTGCTAATCCTGCTCCTCCGGTTGGTCCTGCTCTGGGTGCTCAGGGTGTTAACATCATGCAGTTCTGCCAGGCATTCAATGCCGCTACGCAGGACAAGGCTGGTGTCGTAACCCCCGTCGAGATCACCATCTACGAAGACAAGACCTTCACCTTCGTTCTGAAGACCCCTCCCGCTGCGTTCCTGATCAAGGAAAAGCTGGGCATCAAGAGCGGTTCTGGCATCCCCCAGATCAAGAAGGTTGGCGAACTGACCGAAGCTCAGCTTCGCGAAATCGCTGAAATCAAGCTTCCCGACCTCAATGCGAACACCGTGGAAGCTGCAATGGAGATCGTTGCAGGCACCGCACGTTCCATGGGTGTCACCATCGAGGGTCGCGCACCTAAGAAGGTATATGTACCTTCCCGTAAGGTTGCTGCGATGCTCGCTGGCAAGTAATCCAGATTATTTTGCCTATTCGCTGATTGAATCAGCATTCAATACCAACTATTGCAAACGCAATGATGGTGGGAGAGTCCCAAGACTCGTTGACCACGAAAGGAAACAATACAAATGGCTAAGCTTACCAAGAAGCAGAAGATTGCCGCAGAAAAGATCGAAGACGGCAAGTTCTACGCACCCTACGATGCATGCGCTCTGGTTAAGGAAATTTCCTCCGCTAATTTCGACGAAACGGTAGAATGCCACTTCCGCTTGGGCATTGATACCCGCAAGGCTGATCAGCAGCTGCGTGGTACCGTCAGCCTGCCCAATGGTACTGGCAAGACTGTCCGCGTTGCCGTATTCGCCGAAGGCGAAGCTGCTCGTGCAGCTGAGGAAGCCGGCGCAGACATCGTTGGTGTTACCGAACTGATGGAAGACATCCAGGCTGGTAAGTTCGAGTTCGACGCTGCTATCGCAACTCCCGACCAGATGGGTAAGGTTGGCCGTCTGGGTAAGATCCTGGGCCCCCGTGGTCTGATGCCCAACCCCAAGCTGGGCACTGTCACCAACGACGTGGCTAAGGCTATCAAGGAACTCAAGGGTGGCCGTGTTGAGTATCGTGCTGACCGCTACGGTATCGCTCATGTCGTAATCGGCAAGGCAAGCTTCACCGCTGAGCAGCTCGCTGAAAACTACGGCACCGTCTATGACGAGATTCTGCGCAACAAGCCTGCTGCAGCTAAGGGCAAGTACGTCAAGTCCGTCACCATGTGCTCCTCCATGGGCGCTGGTGTTCCCGTTGACGCTTCTGTAACCCGTAACTACACCGTTTCTGCTGAATAGTACGGATTGTTTCTACAGGAAGGCCGCATCCGCTTTGGGTGCGGCCTTTTTGCGTTGAGGCAGTTTTGACGACTATCCGCTTAGTGACGGTTTATCAGTGGAGGTTTATTTGTTCCTACAGGGTGCGATAGGGGACACTCTTAGTTGCGGTTTGATTCAGCTGAGGCTTCCAAGTCGGCATTTGCATAATTCGAATAGGCTATTGCTTACAAAAGCAAGAAATGGCGAATAATGAAACCCAAAAGTTTGGCTCAAAGTTAGGCTTGTGGGGCAGGTTTTAATATAGACCTTACTAATCGAGTCGAATCTTCTAGCGTCGGGTCATTCATGTTAAGCGAGCAGTCGAAAGCCGACGCCCAGGCAGTACCGGGTGTTTATCGGGTTTTACTGTATGGAGTTAAAAACTCATGGAACACGAGTGATTCAGATTGTTAGGACATCTTCCAGAAATCCTGCAGTAATTCAGTGCGATTTGCACAGTCTGTCTTCTTAAGGATGTTATGGATATGAACCTTCACCGTGGAAGGGGACACCTGTAAGCTTGACGCGATGTTCTGATTGTCTTTTCCGGAAAGAACGAGAGTCAGGACTTCGCTTTCACGGGCGGATAGTTTCTTTTGGCTTGCATAGAGCATCAGATTTTCTTGGATCAGTCGTTCCTGGGATTCTTCGGAAGTGCTCGGAGGTTTTTGGTAGCGCAAGGATAGGTCGCGGCATGCGTATTTGATCGCGAATATCGCGCATAGCACCATTAATAGTTCTTCTGAATAATTTCGTTCCATAAAGAAGCCGAGCCAACCATCGGTAGTTGGTAAGTCAGCCAAAATGATGAATGACACGGCGTCTTCAATGATGATGAGTGCAATCAAGATGAAGCTTACGAGCAGCAGTGCACGTTGCTTCTTCAACCTGGTTTTCTGGATTTCGTTTTTTGGTTTTAAAAGCCTCATGCTTGCATATCCCAAAATCCAAAGCAGGAAAACCTGTCGAATCGTGTAGAACGCGAATCGTTGGACGCCGCTTGTCGGCGTGATGAAAAGCGCAATGACGCAAGCGACGACAAACAGGATCAGCGGGATGATTGTGAGTTCCCGGTTTTCTTCGCCCAAGTATTCCAACATCGCTGCCCAAAGTGCAAGAAGGAATCCTCCTCCAGTAATTACATTGAGGAGCGATCGGATAATCATGTAGATGGATCCGAGTTGGCCTTCGGTGACAAGTTGGATGTATTCGTCTTGGAAGATCAATGCGGTGTCGAAGAAGTAGAACGTAAATCCCACGCAAGCACAGAGCATCAGTTTCTTACGCGAAACCAGGTATGCGGACAAGCAAGTCGATGCGGTCATGATGGAAATCAGCAGTACAAGAAGCGTTGCATGGAAATGGACGAGCGCCACCGTCGATATCCTTCCAAAAGATTACGTATTCTGTCGTAATCCTAACGTAAAAGCTGCAGGACAATCCCGATAAATGGCTGGATCTTAACTGGTTTCTACTTTTGACCATCAATCCCCAAGTTTGGAGTAAAAGCCTATCTGACCTGGGGTTTATCTAGGGTTTAGACCATAGATTCACAAAATGAAACCGTTTTAGACCTATACCGCTTCATTTTCATTCTGCATTCTGGCCTTACTGGTTGCTGGGGCAAGGGGACTCGTTTGGTTGACTCGCGATTGTCCTTTACGGGTCTTATCCAGAAACCTGGGAATTATTCTGTTTGACGAAATATTGCAAGGAGCGGTAATGGAAGAGAAGAAGGGTATCGGTCTCTTCGGGCTTATCGGCATGGTGATAAGCTCATGTATTGGTTCGGGTGTATTTGCGCTTACTGGACAGGTAGCGCAGGTGGCATCGCCTGGTGGCTCGTTGGTGGCTTGGTTGGTGATCGGCGGCGGATTTCTCCTCTTCGCCCTCGCACTGAATAACCTGGTTGCCAAGCGTCCTGATTTGAATGGCGTATTCAGTTACGCGACCGAAGGCTTCGGTCCTTTGGCCGGTTTCCTTTCCGGCTGGGGTTACTGGCTTTCTGCCTGGCTGGGAAATGTTGCGTTTGCAACGATGATGATGTCCACTCTGGGTTATTTCTTCCCCGCGTTTTTGGCAGGTAATACCTTGCCTTGCATCCTTTTGGCTTCGGTGCTCAATTGGCTGCTCACTCTTCTGATTATCCGTGGCGTCGAAAGCGCCTCTGCCTTGAATGCCATCGTCATGGTGTGCAAGGTTATTTCCATCGGTATTTTCATCGTCTTTGCCATTTTCCTTTTCAAGGCGGGTGTATTCACTGCGGACTTCTGGGGTCAGGTATATGACAATGCGGTTGCAGCAGGTGAATACGGCGTCGAAGCAGCCGGATTGGGTGGTATCGGGTCCCAGGTCATGAATTGTATGATCATCATGATGTGGGTATTCATCGGCATCGAGGGTGCTGCCGTTGTCTCCTCCCGTGCGGAAAAGAAGTCCGATGCGGGTAAGGCGACCGTAATCGGCATTATCTGCCTGCTGGTTATCTACATCGGCGCATCCGTACTGCCCTTCGGTTACCTGCCTTATACGGAAATTGCTGCTATGGAAAAGCCTGCAATGCTCTACGTATTCGAGCAGATGGCACCGGGCTGGGGTGGATCCTTCATCTCCATCGCCATCATCGTATGCATCGCTGGCGCATGGCTTTCCTTCACCATCCTTCCCACCGAGACCTCTTCGGAAATGGCCGCTGCAGGTTTGCTGCCTAAGAGCTGGGGCGATCTGAATTCCAAGGGCGCTCCTCAGCGCAGCCTGCTCATCACCGCTGTTTGCGTCCAGGCCTTCCTGATCGTCACCATGTTCAGCGAGGATGCCTATAACTTCGCCTTTAGCATGTGCACCGTGGCAATCGTGGTGACTTGGGTATTCGTCTCGCTCTTCCAGTGCAAGGTCTCTGCTTCGAGGAGCGAATGGGGGCAGTTTGCCATCGGCGCTGTTGTGACCATCTTCCTGGTTGTCGGTTGCCTGTATAACGGCTGGAGCTACATGTTGCTCACCTGCGCAGGCTACATTCCCGGTTTTGTCCTGTATGTGCTTGCACGCAGGAAGCAGTTCCTGAAGATTGCAACCGGCGAGCAGATTGCAATGGTCGTTATCAGTGCACTGGGCGTTGCCTCTCTGGTCATGGTCGCCGCAGGTGTGATCACCATCTAAAAACTTTCGAAACGAATTTCGGCACCGGCATCTAGAAACGAAATTCCTCCTCGTCCACACCCTGCTCCTTCCATGGGGCAGGGTGCTTTGCGTTTCAGGGGGCGGAGTGAAGGTTGCGTAAGTTCAGGGTGTCTTGAGTTACGGGGGTGGAGCGCAGGCGCTTTTACGTTAAAAGGGGAATAGGTTGTAGAACGTGTGAGTGCGGGGTATGGATGACGATCCCGGAAAAGAAGAAGACCCGCTTGATACGGGTCTTCGCGTTTGCACTGGCTGGGCCGCCAGGATTCGAACCTGAGTAACTGGTACCAAAAACCAGAGTCCTGCCGCTGGACGACGGCCCAATGCGGGATTCACTATACCACACTAGAAGGCATAAATGCCAAGCATGCATCCGATGAGGCAGCAGCCGTAGGTCATTCCAAGATAAACGATGAAGCGGAGGATCTTGCCGTTTCGCAAGAGCGAGAGGGCGTCGTCGTTGAGGGTGCTCATGGTGGAAAATCCACCCAGGAAACCCGTGCATGCCATGGTTTGGAAGGCGGGGAAGAAGCCATGGCCGTTGATAAGCCCGATGAAGTAGCAGGCGGCAATATTGACCACCATGGTGGTCCAAGGGAAGCTGACGGGTAGCATAGGGCGCAGCTTGTCCATCGCGTGGCCTCGTGCCATTGCTCCGAGTGCTCCGCAGACAGCTGTGCAGGCAAACAGTGCAGGTGTCATTAGGCAAGTCCCTTCCTCTTCTTCGGGCGCATGATCAAACGTGCGGCAAGCAAGCCTGCTGCGGCGCCGAGAAGGCACAGGATCATGTTGAGAGAGTAATTTGCGATGGCAAGCAGGTATTCGCCTGTCTGAATGAAGGAGGCGGTGTCGTAGGCAACCGAGGACATGGTGGAAAACGAGCCGATCAAACCTGTGCCGACTGCGGTGATCACCATGGGCGGTAAGAGCTCATGCTTCCTGAAAACCTCGTAGAGCACCACGAGGGCGAAGGAGGCGACGATATTGATGACCAGGGTAGAATAGGGAAAGCTCGCGCCGGCGGCGATCAGGCCGATTCCCGTCCTGAGCGACGTGCCGAAAAGCGCGGCAAAGCCGATATAGAGGTACTTGCTATTCACTGCTGTTTCCTTGAAAGACTATAATTCGCTTTATGAAAGCTAAAGTACATAAAACAAATGCGATGCGCCTGCTTGATACCGCAGGGCTTTCCTATCGTACCGCAAGCTATGAAGTCGACGAATCGGATCTAGGTGGAGCCCACGTGGCAGCGGTTTTGGGTCAGCCGCCGGAGCAGGTGTTCAAGACACTTGTGCTTTCCGGTGAGCGCAATGGCTATCTGGTCTGCTGCATTCCCTCCAATTGCGAGCTCGACCTGAAAAAGGTTGCCAAGGTGGCGGGCGATAAGCGCGTGGAGATGATTCCCATGAAGCAGCTGCTCCCTCTGACGGGCTACATTCGCGGGGGTTGCTCTCCGTTGGGCATGAAGAAGAAATTCCCCACTTTTATCGATGAGACAGCGATGCTCTTCGACGAGATTGCCATCAGCGCAGGCGAGCGCGGGACCCAGATCATCATGAATGGCGAACAGCTGGCAAGCTTCATCGGAGCCCCACTGGTGGATCTCTGCGCTTCATAGGGATTCAGCGCACTTATTCCTTCCAAAGAAGAAGCCCCCGCTACCGGGATTCGTCCGAGTTGGTGACGGGGTCCGGTAGCGGGGGCTTTTCGAATTCGTCGAAGCTTGCGCGAAGGCTATCGGCGGGCGATCTTCCCCTTGATTCCTCCGATGATCTTATCGAGCAGGCTCATTTCCTCGATGCGCATGATCTTGCAGGCGCCGAAGCTGACTACCAGTCCGAGCGATCCGCCCACGATAATCTGGGCGACGGCGGTGAGGATGCTGGGGGAAAGCGGGACGAAGTGGAGGAATGCCGCTACGGCAGCCACTCCGAAGGCGGTGGCGATAAGCGACCTGATTCCCATCCATAGGATCGATTTTACGCCGACAGAGCCGATATAGCGGGTGAGCAGGAACAGTCCCGCTACAGTGCCGGTAAGGTAATAGATGCAGTCGGAAACGGGAACGCCGGCAAGGAGCAGGGTGCCCGGGCGGGTGAGCAGCCAGTACATGCCCACCTGCAGTGCGACGAGCACGCAGTTCAGGATGGCGAAGGGCACGAATTTACGGATGCTCGCGAAGGTGTTGTACAGGTACATCACGATGGAATACAGGGGCAATCCGACAACCCAGATCTTCAGGATGGCGCTGACAGTGTAGACGTCGTCTTGGTTGAAGGCGCCCGCCTGGAAGATCTGGATAAGGGGGTCGGCAAGCGCGAAGACCATGCCCGCCAATGGGATGATCAGAAACAGGGTGCCTCGGATGCCCTTGTTGACGAAGGTACGCAGGGTTTCCCAGTCTTCTTTTGCGGAGGCGTCGCTCATTTCGGTGAACATCGCGCGGGAAAGGGAAACTGCGACCACGCCATAGGGCAGTTGGAACCAGATCCAGGCGTAGTTCAGGGTGGAGGGGCCGGTGTCGCCTCCAACCAGGCTGAACGCATTCCTGCAGCTGAAGGCGATGAGGTTGCCCACAATGAAGATCAGGGTGGGGATGGTGATCTTCAGGGTCTCCATGATGGAGGGGTCCTTCAAATCGATGACGGGCTCCCATTTGTAGCCGCATTTGAACAGCGCGGGGATTTGGATGACGAACTGGGCGGCCACACCCAAGGTGGTGCCGGCAGCGAGCACGATCAATGCCAGGTCGGGATTGATACCGTAGAGCGGGATGTAGGCGAAGAAGGCGGCGATCACGAAGACGTTGTTGATCGCGGGGGCGATGGAGGTAAGGAAGTACGACCTCCGGGAGTTGAGGATGCCCGTGATTACGCCACCCAAGCCGTAGAAGACGATCTGGAGGGCGAAGATGCGGAAGAACCGTACTGCGTAGGTGGACACATCGTTGGATTGGTCGATGGTGAAGGTCTGCGTGTAGATGATCGGTTCGGCGAAAACGATGGCGAGCACGGAAAGCAGGCCGAGCACCACCATGCAGATGTTCATGATGTTCGATCCGTAGCGGTTCGCACCCGATTCACCGTGGCGTTCCCGCTCCAGCATCAGTACCGGCAGGAATGCGGCCGAAAGCAGGCCTCCTGCAACCAGTTCGTAGATGACATTGGGGAGGTTGTTGGCAACCTGGTAGGCGGATGTGATGATGGTATTGCCCAGGGCAAAGGCCATCGCCCAGGTTCTGACCAGGCCCGTGAAACGCGAGGCGAGGGTAGCGATGGTCATGAAGGCGGTGCTTTTCATGACCGAGCTGGCGGTATCCTCCAGCTGTTCTGCGTGCTTTGGTTCTTGCATTGCATATTCTTTCGAGCGCGGATTGTAGACTTTTCCAAATAGAAAATGGTAGCAAAACGGGATGATAGTGCTTGCTTGATAGGTCAATAACCACACTGCCTGCATGAGTGCTTTCGGCTATACTATGCAGGGTTGAAGGCGGGATGGGTATTCCCGCCAAGACCATCTGCTTAGCGCCATGTGCTTCGGAAAGGGACGCGGATGGACGTTCTCATCATACAAAACGGCTCTAATCCCAAAGCGGTCGATGCATCCCATATGCTCACCGCCTTCTTGGCGTCTCAAGGAATCGATTCGACGATCATCGGTGCGTATGATGACTTCGATATGGAAATCGGGGATTTCGGTCTGATCGTATCCTTGGGAGGGGACGGGACCATGCTGCGGGCCTCGCATATCGCGGGCACGAGCGGGGTGCCTATCCTGGGTTTGAACTTCGGCCATCTGGGCTTTCTGGTGAACAAGAGCGACAATGGCGTCATCGATGCCGTCACTGCTGCCATCTGCGGCGATGTCGTTCGCGAAGAGCGCACGAACTTCGTAGTGGAAGTACTTTGCGATGGGGACGACGAAAACGCCTTCGATTCGGCTTTCTGCTCGCCCGACCTCCTTCCTGCGGGTAGGCGTTTCCGCGGCTTGAATGAGGCTGCCCTGACGCGCGGTCCTTCGGGGAGGATCATCGATCTTTCCTATTCGGTTTCCGGCGAGCACGTGGCAAGTATCAGAAGCGATGGCATCGTTGTCGCAACTGCCACCGGATCGACCGCCTATGCGCTTTCCGTGGGAGGTCCCTTGGTGGCTCCCGGCTTCGGCGGTTTGGTAATCGTCCCCGTCGCGCCCCATACCCTTGTCGCACGTGCCCTGCTGACCGACCCCCAGGATGTGGTGGAAATCGAGCTCGAATCGAACAGCGCGAATAACGAGGCGACGTTGATCGTGGACGGGGAGATGATGGATTTCGAGACTCCCATCAGGCGCATCCGCGTCTTCAAGGGCGAAGAGCCCACGGTGATGCTCCAATACCGTAAGGAAGGCTTCTACGAGCACGTTTCCAACGTGTTCTTCAAGTAGCGATAAACCCCTCTTGCTGCGCTTCTACGGCTGCGCGGTACCCACGATATCTATTTCAAACACGGTAAACCCCTTCATGCGGAGGGGTTTACCGTGTTTCGGGACCGGCTGACCCGCAGGCTTCCTCCCCCGAGGGTGGATCCCCGCCCCTGGATCCCGACCTGCCCGCGGGCCTTCCAGGTGCGGTTTCCAGCGAACTGGGAACGAAAACACCCCTTCCGGTTGGAAAGGGGTGTGGTGCATCTCGTTAGGTACAGGGATTCGCGCGGGCTACTTGTGGTAGTAGCGGCGCAGCTCGTACTTGGGCTCGCAGCAGACGTTGATTCCCAGGGTGCGGTAGAGCTTTTCGTCGGTGGGGGAGATGATGACCGAGAAGAAGGCATCGCATCCGTTGAGCTTGTGGATGTTGTCGAGCAGCTGGGATGCCATGTCATTGGTGACCGAGCTGATGGACAGCGCGATGAGCGTCTCGTCCGAATGCAGGCGCGGGTTCTTGTGATGCAGATGGTCGGTCTTCAGCTTGCAGATGGGCTCGATGACCGAGTCGGTGATCACGTTGATGTCGGGCGTGTTGGAAAGATGCTTGAGCGCATTCATGAGCAGGGAGCTTGCCGCGCCGAGCAGGTTGGAGGTCTTGCCGGTCACCACGGTGCCGTCGGGCATGACCATGGCACCCGCAGGTGCGCCTGTGGCTTCTTCCTTAAGCAGGGCCGCGCTGCGTGCGGGGGAGAGGTTGGAATTGACTCCTGCCTGCTGCATGAGCAGCTCCAGCTTGGGAATCTGCTCTTCGCCCATGCCGGTGCGCTTCACATTCACGCAGGTCTGGAAATAGCGCCTCACGATTTCCATGCGTGCTGCCTCGCAGACGGCATCGTCGTCGAAGATCGCATTGCCCGCCATGTTCACTCCCATGTCGGTGGGGGAGTTGTAGGGGCTTTCGCCCAGGATCTGGGTAAGCATGGACTTAAGCACGGGGAAGATCTCGATGTCGCGGTTGTAGTTGACGGTGGTCTTCCCGTAGGTTTCCAAATGGAAGGGGTCGATAGCGTTGCAGTCGTCCAGGTCGACGGTTGCCGCTTCGTATGCGATGTTCACCGGATGCTTCAAGGGCAGGTTCCAGACGGGGAAGGTCTCGTACTTGGCGTAGCCTGCGTTGATTCCGCGCTTGTGCTCGTGGTACAGCTGGGAAAGGCAGGTTGCCATCTTGCCCGAGCCGGGGCCAGGGGCGGTTACCACGACCAGAGGACGGGTGGTTTCCACGTAGTCGTTCAAGCCGAAGCCCTTTTCGCTTGCGATATGCTCGATGTCGAAGGGGTAACCGGCGATGGGGTAGTGGAGGTAGCTGGAAATGCCCAGGCTGTCCATGCGGTTGCGGAAGGCATCGGCGTTGGGCTGGTTGGCGTACTGGGTGATGACGACGCTGCTGACGTAGAAGCCCATGGAGCGCAGGATATCCATCAGGCGCAGCACTTCCTGCTCGTAGGTAATGCCGAGGTCTCCGCGCACCTTGCTCTTCTCGATGTGGTTCGCGTTGATGGAGATGATGATTTCGACGTCGTCGACCAGGCTCTTCAGCATGTTGATCTTGGTATCGGGCGCGAACCCGGGGAGCACGCGCGCGGCATGGTAGTCATCGAAGATCTTACCGCCGAATTCCAGGTAGAGCTTTCCTCCGAATTCATTGATTCGTTCCCTGATGTGCTGTGCCTGAAGCTGGATGTATTTGTCGTTGTCGAAACCGGTTCGCATGCCTTGATATCTCCCTCCGTGCTGTTCGCATCGGTTTTTTGTACAACCGCTTCAGTATACCTTGCTTCGCCGGGCTTTTGGCGCCTCCCTTATCTGTGCCGACCGAGCTTTTGGGGTTGGGGTGCAAAGCCAAGGGGATTTCGGCGTCGAGCGGGCGTCGAGCGGTTGCTGACCATTCGCTTGGATAAATCTAGCATGCGTTTGTTTCGTATTTGCGACAAGCTTGGTTTCGCGGGTTTCGCCAAGGCATCCTTGATGTCCTTGGCGTTCGTGCTAGCGGGATTTGCGCCTTCGATGCCGTCCGGGCTTGGGTCTGGGGCTTCGGTTTGCGTTTATGGAACAGCCCTCCTGGCGCGGCGGGGGGCATTCGGCTTTGGGTAGAATATCGGGGAAGAGAAAGGGGGCGCATGGAATCTGCAATCGGGGAATTCCTCTCATATCTTGTTGCCGAACGCGGGTCGTCCCCCTTGACGGTTTCGGCATACCGCCATGACTTGGAGCTCTATCGTCATTATCTGGAAGACGCGCATCCCGAAATTCTGCCTACGGATGCGCCTGCGCTCCTTGATGCGATCGATAGGCAGATGGTTGTCGGCTTCGAGCATTTCCTGGTTGTGGAGCGTGGGTATGCGCCCAGCAGCGTATCGAGGATCCTTGCGGCGCTGAAGAGCTTCCATTCCTTTCTGATGCGCGAAGGGGTTTGCGAGTCGAATCCCGCACAGATGGTGAGCATCCCGAAGAAGCCACAGCGGCTTCCGGATGTCTTGTCCATTGAAGCGGTCTGCGATTTGATCGAGGGGGTTTCAGGGCAATCCCCTCGCGACCTGCGCGATAGGGCGATCCTGGAAGTTCTTTACGGCTGCGGGCTACGCGTGAGCGAGCTCTGCGGTCTGGATTGCGACAGGGTGAATCTGGAAGAGGGTTTCATCCTGGTCGTGGGCAAGGGTTCCAAGGAAAGGGTCGTGCCCATTTCCGGTGAGGCGCATCGTGCTCTTTCCGCATATATATGTAAGGGGCGTTCTGCGCTCTCGATGAAGGCGCGGGTATCGACCCGTGCGGTCTTCCTGAATGCCCGGGGAGAGCGCATATCCCGCCAAAGCGTATTCCGGATGGTCCAGAAGCGGGGTTTGGAATGCGGTATTCCCAACCTGCATCCGCACGTGCTCCGCCATTCGTGTGCTACCCATATGCTCGATGGCGGTGCCGACCTGCGTATCATCCAGGATATGCTGGGCCATTCGGATATCTCGACGACTCAGATCTACACGCATGTGCAGCGGGCGCATATCCGCGAGGAATACTTGCACGCCCATCCCCGCGCTCGCGGAAAACGCCCCTGAGCGGGCGCATCGATTTTTCCGGAGTGAATTTCAAGGATCCGAACGAACAGACCCAGGGCGAATAGGGAAGCCCCATTGCCAAACCGCAACAGCAAGCGGATCGGCAATGGGGCTTTTGCGTGCCTGCCCGGCTTGCCCCTCGTGCGCCGCCGCGTCCTCCTTCCGATTCGGAAAGCTTTCGGCCCCGCGTTGATTCCTTGCGGTTATCCGCGTTCGAATCCCGGTCGGGGGCCTTCCCGCATTCGCGATCCCCATCCGGATGATTCGGTTTCGTTTCCCCCGATTGGCCTTCGTTGCGATTCAAATGCATGCCGGTGGGCGGAATGGAGTATGAAAATGGGCTAAAATGTTGCGAAGTGTAGCAAAGTGGGATAGTATGCAACCTGCAGATGCTTTGCAGCGCTGGAAAGGCGGCCATGGAGAATTCGGAAAAGATCGTTGACCTCAACGGGTCCTTCCGTTTCAAAGTGGACGCGAAGGGCAGGGTCTCCCTTCCTTCGCAGTTCCGCAAAGTACTTGCAAACGATCTTGTTGTGACTCTCGATCCGCATGACGAATTCTTGATGGTTTTCGAACAGCCGGACTTCAACGAGTGGGTTGCCGACCTGCTTCGGGAGAAGTTGGGGGATTTCAATCCCTCGAGTAGAAACTATCTTGCGGTTCGTCGTAAGCTGAAGTCTCGTGCTCGAGACGTGGAGGTTGATTCCTCCGGTCGCATCATGCTTGCTGCTGACCAGCGTGAAACGGTGGAGATCAGCAAGGATGTGGTTATCGTAGGTAATACGGGTTACTTCGAGATCTGGGATGCTCGCCGTTATGACGAAATGGATGCTGGAATCGATCTCGGTTTCCTGATTGATTAGTCGTAAGGCGTGGAAATGACAAGCGAATATCGTCACACACCGGTCCTGCTCGCCGAGTGCCTCGAACAATTGCAGCTAGAAACACAGAACACGTTCGTGGACGCGACACTCGGCGGAGCGGGGCATTCTCTTGAAGCCGCCAAGCTGATTGGGGCGCAAGGTACGCTTATCGGAATCGACCAGGACGAAGTCGCCCTGGCGGCAGCCGGCGAGCGTCTCGGCTCCCTTCCCGATGGGCAGCGGCCCGAATTGCATCTGCTTCGCGGAAACTTCGGAGATATGGATGATCTGCTTTTGCAGGCGAACGTCCCCGGGATCGATGCGATCCTGTTCGATCTGGGCGTTTCCTCGGTGCAGATCGATACGCCATCACGCGGCTTTTCCTTCAAGGAGAAGGCGCCACTTGACATGCGGATGGATCCGGGCAAAAACACCCTTACCGCAGCAGAGATCGTCAACACCTATAACGCAGCAGATCTCGCTCGGATCATTCGTGTGTATTCCGACGAGAAGTGGGCCAGCCGCATCGCGGATTTCATCGTGCGCGAACGCGCGCGCACTCCCATCGAAACAAGCGACCAGCTTGTCGAAATCATCAAAGCAGCTATTCCCGCTTCCGCACGCAGGAGCGGCGGCCACCCCGCCAAGCGCACGTTTCAGGCGCTCCGCATCGAGGTGAACGCCGAACTCGACGTTTTGCGCAGTGGTTTGGAGGCGGCGGTACGCTGGCTCAATCCCGGCGGGCGCATTGCGGTGATCAGCTACCATTCCCTGGAAGACCGCATCGTCAAAGACGTCTTCGCACATTATTCACAAGGATGTGTTTGCCCGCCTGAACTGCCCGTTTGCGTTTGCGGCAACACCCCGATCCTGAAAATTGTGAAGCGAAAGCCGATTTTGCCCACAGAAGGGGAGATAGCGCGCAACGCCCGCGCCCGCAGTGCTAAACTGCGTATTGCTGAAAAATTAGCGTAGGTTCGATTGGGTATCCGTGCAGGATACGAAAAAGGAAAGGTGGACTGCCTGTGTCTGCGGTACGTGCTTATGATTTCGACGACATGCATGAATCCAGGGTTAGCGGGCTCGGGGCTCAGCGTGTGCGCGTAATCAAGCCGCGCCGCCTGGAGAACACCATTTCCAAGCGTTTCACCAAGTTCGCCCGCATCGCCATTCTGGTCGGGCTCTTCCTTGGCGCCATCCTGTTCGCCCGCCTGGGCCTTCAGGCTGCGACTATCGGCGTTATGAGCCAGAGTGACGAAGTGGAAGCCCAGATCGAGCAGGTGCGCACTGATAGCGTTAACCTGGAAGTGGAAAAGTCCACCGCAAGCAACCCTACCAATCTGAAGAAGGCTGCCAAGAAGCTGGGCATGACCAATCCCACCTACACCGAAACCCTTGAGCTCGAAGACGATGTCGTCGCATATGACGAGGAAGGGGAGCTTTCCCTGTCCGATAGTCTGGCAGTCGCCTCCGAAGGATAGTCTCCATGGCTGGCCTTCGTGGTTCGGGCGGTCGCAAGGATTCGTCTATGCAGAGCAAGCAATCCACTGCAGCTAATACGGGCGTGGTGAATCCCGCCCGTATTCGTATAATTTTCATCTGCTTCGCCATCCTTGTCGTGGCGATATTCGCGCGTTTGGTGTGGCTTACGGCGATTGTGGGTCCTGAGAACGCCCAGAAATCCGAAGCCACGAAAACCGTCGACGTTGAAGTGCAGGCCAAGCGAGGAACCATCTACGATCGCGATGGCAATGTGCTTGCCTGCAATGTCGAGGCGAAGACCATCTACTGCAACCCCACCGAAGTGAAGGACGCAGCGGGTGCGGCTGCGCAGCTGGCTGCCGTCCTCGATGGTGAGCGTTCCGACTACATGGACGCCCTCACCGCGGAAAACACCTCTTTTGCCTATATCTACCAGAAAGCCGATGTCGAACTGGCCGAAAAGGTGAAGGCGCTTAACCTGGATGGCATCTATTTCCTTGATGATACCAAGCGTATCTACCCCAATGGTTCCATCGGTGCGCAGATCATCGGCGTCTGCGATACCGACGGCAATGGATTGACCGGTCTCGAGTTGTATTACAACGACATCCTGACCGGCACCAATGGCGTGCTCGTGCAGCAGCGCGGCGCGAACGGCCAGCCTATCGCCGGCGGTCTGAAGGAAAAGACCGAGCCCACCGATGGCCAGGATATCGTCATCTCCGTCGACTTGGAGATGCAGGAATACCTGGAAAACCGTCTTGCCCAAGCGGTTACCGACATCCAGGGCGACGGCGGCAATGCGATTATCTACGACGCCAGCAACGGCGAGATTCTTGCTATGAGCTCGAATCCCCTGATGGATCCCAATGACCGTTCCACCTTCGATGACAACAACATGGGCTTGACGAGCATCACCACCGGCTTCGAGCCCGGCTCCATTTTCAAGACGGTGACCTTCACCGCTGCCTTCGAAGAACTCGACCTCGATCCCGACGATGACGAGCTGTTCTGCCCGGCGCAGCTTCCTGCGAACGAATATTACGTTTCCGACGCACATGCGCGCGGCGACGTCGTTTATTCCCTGCGCGATATCCTGGCGCAATCCTCGAACGTCGGCACGTCCCTTCTGGCTTCCCAGCTGGGCTTCGAAGAGCTCTATGACAAGATCGTCAAATACAATCTGACCGACTATACGGGCGTTGATTATCCTGGCGAATCCCCGGGTTACCTGAGCGACCAGAAGGACTGGACCGATATCCAGGCGTACAACGTCAGCTTCGGCCAGGGCATCATGGTCACGCCCCTGCAGCTCACGCGCTTCTATGGCGCGCTGATCAACGACGGTGTGGAGTGCACGCCCCACTTCCTGCTTGCCAAGCCCCAGACCGGCGAAGAACCCGTCTATCAGACCGAAAAGGTTATCGAGAACACTGAGGCCATCGCGCCCGTTACCAGCATGCTCCAGTCGGTTGTCGCTTACGGCACCGGTGTGGATGCGCAGATTGCGGAATTCGAGCCTGCGGGCAAGACCGGTACTGCCGAAATCGTCGGCGAGGACGGCTTGTACCTGTTGGAAACCTACAACATCAGCTTTGTCGGCTATCTACCCGAATCGAATTCCAACCTGGTCTGTTTTGTGGGCGTTACGAATGTTCCCGGCGACAGGATCACCACTCCTGCGTTTGCCGATATAATGTCCTTCGCGATTAATCATTATGAGATTTCGCCCGAGTAAGGAGCGCTTCATGTCTATTACCTGCAAGCAGCTGTTTTCCGGTATCGACTGCACGATCATCGGAAACGAATCCGAAGAGGTTACCGGCGTTGCATTCAGCAGCAACAGGGTATGGCCAGGAGATGCTTTCTTCTGCATTGTCGGCACGAAGGTTGACGGCCATACCTTCGCCCAGGACGCCATCGATCGCGGGGCGAAGGTCCTCGTCGTTGAGCGTAAGGTGTACCTCGCAGACGCAACCGATGTCACCGAGGTAGTCGTTTCCGACACCCGCAAAGCGCTTTCACTTGCCGCATCGAATTTCTACGGCCGTCCTTCCGAGGGCCTGAACCTGGTTGGCATCACTGGCACCAACGGCAAAACCACCACCACCTATCTGGTCGAGCATATCGCCGCAACCGCAGGCAAGAAGACCGGTGTCATCGGCACTGTGGGCATCCGTGTAGGCGACAAGACCAGCCCCGCAAGCCACACCACACCCGAATCGAGCGACCTGCAGGCTATCTTCTCCCAAATGAAGGAAGCCGAATGCGATGTCGTTACCATGGAGGTCAGTTCTCATGCGCTCGACCTCGAGCGTACTTGGGGTACCAAGTTCGAGGTGACCGCCTTCACGAATCTTACCCAGGACCACCTGGACTACCACAACACCTTCGAATCCTATTTCGAGGCGAAGGCGCGCCTGTTTTCCAAGGAATATCCTGCAAAGCGCGTCATCAACATCGATGATGATTGGGGGAAGAAGCTCCTCCAGCGCTGCTCGCAGGCTGAAGACCATATCGTCACCGTGGGTTTCGACCGCAGCGCGCTCATTCATCCCGTAGAGGTGGAATACGACACCAGCAGCACTCGTGTAACCCTCGATGTGCGTGGTTCCCGTTATACCTTCAGCTATCCTCTCGTCGGCAAGTTCAACGTTTCCAATGTGATGCTTGCTTTCGGTATCGCGCTCGAACTGGGCATCCCTGCATCCACCATCGTTTCTGCGCTTGAATCCGCTCCGCAGGTTGCCGGTCGCATGGAACGCGTTTCCGCTCCCAATGACGGCGGTCGCAGCGTCTTCATCGATTATGCCCACACTCCCGACGCCCTGGAAAAGGCCATCGCTTCCGTAAAGAGCCTTTCCGATGGCCGGACCATCGTCGTGTTCGGCTGCGGTGGCGACCGCGATGCAACGAAGCGTCCCATCATGGGCAAAGCCGCGCTTGCCGCCGATTATGCCTTCGTTACTTCCGATAACCCCCGTACCGAAGACCCTGATGCGATCATCGAGGGCGTGGTGGCCGGCATGACCGCAGGCGAAGGAAAGTATGCGGTCGAACCCGACCGCCGCAAGGCGATTGCCAAGGCGATCGAGTTCGCCCAGCCCGGTGACAGCATCCTTGTCGCGGGTAAGGGCCACGAGGACTACCAGATCATCGGTACCGAGAAGATCCACTTCCTCGATGCCGAGGTTGTGGCAGAAGAACTCGAGAGGCTTTTCGGATAGGCGATTCTTATGCAATTGAATGCTTTGGAACTCACCTCTTTTGCAGGTGGTCGCTTCTTGTTGCCCGTTGAGGCTGAAAAGATCATTGTCAAGGGCATTTGCTGGGACTCGCGTGAGGTATCGGATGGGGATCTGTACCTTGCGATTCCCGGTTCGAGGGTAGATGGCCATGATTTCGTTGCGGATTGCATTTCCAAAGGTGCTTCTGCCTGTTTGATCGAGCATGCGCTCGATGACCGTCAGATGGAGTCCATCGCCGGCAGCAGTGCGGCGCTGATCCTCGTTGATTCGGTTATCGGCGCGCTCGAACGCATTGCGGCAGCATGGCGTCAGAAGGCCGGAGCCACGGTTATCGCGCTCACGGGGTCGAGTGGCAAGACCACCACGAAGAACCTGATGAGCCTGGTGCTCTCTTCCTTCGGTCCCACTATCGCAACGATTGGGAACCAGAACAACGAATTAGGGGTTCCCGCAACGCTTCTGCGCATCGACCCCGAAACCCGTTTTGCCGTCGTCGAGATGGGAATGCGCGGCTTGCATCAGCTGGAATCGCTCTGCGCCTTCGCCCAGCCCGACATGGCCTTGGTCACCAATGTGGGAACCAGCCATATGGAGCTCTTGGGTTCGCGCGAGAACATCGCGCGGGCGAAAGCCGAGCCCTTTGCCTCCCTGCGCGAAGGGGGAGTGGCCTTCATCAATTCGAGCGATGAATACGCGAACTGTTTGCGCGATTTCGGCAATACCCGCCGCCCGGGGATCGAGGAAGTGTTCTTCGATGGTTCCGGTGTCGACCCGCAGAGCTATCCGATCGATATCCGTCCGAAGGTGTATGCGTCGGATGTGCAGGTAAATGACCGGGGTTGTGCCAGCTTCGTGCTCCATCTTCCGAATGGACAGGCAGAGTGCTCGCTGGGTATCGCGGGCCTGCACAATGTCCATAATGCATGCGCAGCTGCCGCTGTGGGCTGGAAGCTCGGGATGGATGCATCCCGAATCGCCTTCGCCCTTGCCGGCGCCCAAGCCGTTGCCGGTCGGCAGCAGGTGCTCTGCACCCGCTTTGGAGCCACTGTGATCGATGACACCTACAATGCCAATCCCGATTCCATGAAGGCTTCCCTCGCCATGTTCGCATCCATGAATGTGGAAGGCCGCAGGTTCGCGGTTTTAGGGGATATGGGCGAATTGGGCGACTTCACCGAGGCGGGCCATGCGCTCGTGGGCGAGTGTGCGGTTGGGGCTAAGGTCGATCGCCTGTATTGCGTCGGTGCTCTTTCTAAGGGGATTGCCGCTGCAGCGCTTCGTGCCGGCATGCCCGAAGATGCGGTGTGGCATACTGAGGATGTGGGTCTGCTGATCTCGCGCTTGAAGGATGAGCTCGGCCAGGGCGATGCCGTGTTGGTGAAGGCATCCCATTCCATGGCCCTTGAACGGATCGTCGAAGGACTGATTGATTAGCATGTTTTCGATACTGTCCCAATATCCAACCTTCTCCATGTTTTTGGCTATCGTGCTTTCGGCGGTCATTACCATAGCCATCATGCCTGCCTGGATCAGGTTGCTCCGCCGCGACAACATCGGACAGCAGGTTCGTGCCGATGGCCCCGAAAGCCACCTGGTGAAGCAGGGCACTCCCACCATGGGCGGTGCCGTCATGCTTCTGGCTATCGCCGTGACGACCGTGGTTCTGGGCGGATGGCGCCCCGAGATGTGGCTGCTTCTTGCCACTACGCTTCTGACGGGTGTTTTGGGTTTGGTCGACGATGCCTCGAAGGTTCTGAAGAAGAACACCTTGGGCTTGAAGCCCCGTGCCAAGCTGATTGGGCAGTTCTCGCTCGTCGTGGTCTTCTGCCTGCTGGCGGTGAACCTGTGCGGCGTGGAGCCTACCGTCCACATTCCCTTCCTGGTTACCTTCGATTTGGGAATCCTCACCACCACTATCGGTGGCGTGCAGATTCCCTGGCTCTATCTGCTGTTCGTGCTCATCCTTATCGCGGGCATGTCCAATGCGGTCAATCTGACCGATGGCCTGGATGGCCTTGCGAGCGGTACCGTTATGGTGGTCATGATGCTCATGGCTGCCATCGCCTATCGTTCCGACATGTTCGGTGCGGCGGTATTCGCAGCCGCCATTGCCGGCACCTGCATCGGCTTTCTGTGGTTCAACTCCTTCCCTGCGGATATCTTCATGGGGGATACGGGGTCTTTGGCTCTCGGCACTGCTCTGGGGTGCCTTGCCGTGGTAACCAAGACGGAAGTCATCTCCCTGGTTTTGGGCGGCCTGTTCGTTGCCGAGGCGCTTTCGGTCATGATCCAGGTCTTCTACTATAAGTGTACCCGCAAGCGCCTGTTCTTGATGGCGCCCTTGCATCATCATTTCGAGAAGAAGGGATGGAGCGAGGTCAAGGTCGTCGTTCGCTTCTGGATCGTTTCCGGCAGCCTGGCGGCGTTGGGCTTCTTCATCTACTTCGCTGAATCCGTTTTGGCGGTGGTTTAATGACTGAATTCGTATCTGGAAAAAAGCACGCCCCCGCATCCATCGGGGACGTGCTCGTCCTTGGTCTTGGGAAGAGCGGCAGCATTGCCGCTCGTTATTGTCTGGGCCTTCTGGGCTCCCGGGTTGCTTCCGTGACCGTATATGCTGGTGCCTCCAATGAGAAGGCGCGTGTCCAGGCGGCGGAATTCTCCCGGGCAGGTGCCCAGGTGATGTTCGATACCGAAGAGGTTCGGGGCAGCTTCGATCTGTGCATCGTATCCCCGGGAATCTCCGAATTCTCCGACTTCTACTTGGCTGCGAAGGCTGCCTCCCGCGAGATCATCAGCGAGGTTGAATTCGCTTGGAGGGAGAGCGCCGCGGATTCCGTGTGGGTGGCCATCACCGGCACCAACGGGAAAACCACCACGACCGCGCTTTGCGCCCACATTCTCAACGAATGCGGTTTCGGCGCCTCTGCGGTCGGCAATATCGGGGACACCTGCCTTGAAGCGGTTGCCCAAGGTGAAACCCAGGTGTACGTGGCCGAGGTTTCTTCCTATCAGCTTGCTTCCACGGTACTGTTCGCACCCGATGCGGCGGTTCTTCTGAATATCACGCCCGATCATGTGAAGTGGCATCGTGGTTTCGAAAACTATGTCCAAGCGAAGATGAAGCTGCTCTCCAATCTGGGAGGGGGCGTTGCGGTGATGGATGCGGTCAACGACGTGGTCCGAGCCAAAGTGCGCGAATTGAGGGCTATCGATGCTAAAGACCGTTTCCCTTATATCCCCATGGGTGCCGAACCGGGCATCTGCTGCGACATGCGTGCTCGTTGCGGGAGCGAGAATGCAGCGTTCCTGGATCCGCATGACCAGTCGCTCGTGGTCGCCTTCGACGGGCGGGAAATGCGCCTGTGCAAGAAGGATGAGCTGCAGATAGTCGGGGAACACAACGTTTCTAACGCGCTTGCCGCGGCGAGCGCCGCCATTGCCGTGGGCGCCCCCGCCGACGGGGTTGCGCGCGCGCTTCGCAATTTCGCTTCCCTGGAGCATCGCATCGAGCCTTGCGGCTGCGTCGATGGTGTGGAATATTACAACGATTCGAAGGCAACCAATGTAGATGCCACCTTGAAGGCGCTTGCTGCCTTCGATCCCAGAAAGCCCATCGTGCTTTTGGGGGGTCGCGACAAGGGCACCGACCTTGCCGATCTGGTGGCGGTAGCCGAAAAGAATTGCAAGGCCGTCGTGTGCTATGGCGAGGGCGGTCCCCGTTTCGGGCAGGCATTCGCATCCTCGAAGATTCCCGTCTACTCCGCACCGGGTATGGAACAGGCCTTCGATCTTGCAGCTGACATGGCGGGTGAGGGGGATATCGTCCTGCTTTCGCCTGCGTGCGCGTCATTCGACGAGTTCAGCTGCTTCGAAGAGCGCGGATGCGTTTTCAAGTCCTATGTCGAGCAGCGAAAGGGATCCCGCTAATGGCCCGCCGTGAAGAAACCCGTGCACGCAAGGGTTCGGAAAGCCCATCTGCACGCGGGCAGGGAGGCAAGAAGGCGGGTGACAAGAAGCCCTCGACTGGAAGAAGGAGGCAGCGCCGTTCTGCAAACAACGGCGTGCGTCCTGCGACCTTGTTCGAGAGGATGAATTTCCTGAGCGGCCCCACGGAAGTGGTCCGGCCCAGGGTTATCTTGATCGGTTCGGTGTTGGTCCTCACCATCATCGGCATCCTGATGATCTTCTCGTCTTCGTCCATCGAGGCGTTGGAGAATGGCAGGAATATCGCAAGCAACGCGACGGAGCAGATCCTCTTCGCGGTGATCGCCATTGCCGGTTGCGCATTCGTAGCCTTCTTCCTGCCGTATCGTTCCTGGCTGGGAAAGATGCTCGACAGTTTCTGGTTGGTGTCATTGATCCTGTTGATCCTCACCTTCTCCATCGGCACTGCGAGCTTGGGCGCGCAGCGTTGGTTGAATCTGGGCCCCATTTCCTTCCAGCCATCGGAGTTGGCCAAGCCGGTATTCATCCTGTATGCGGCGCGCATCATGTTCGAATACCGCACTAAGAACCTGGATACCACCCAGCTGGGCATCCGCATGGCGGTGATGGTCGTGGCGCCCCTTCTGTTCATGTATTGGGCGCAGTCCGACTTGGGCACCACGCTCATCTGCGTGGTCGGTTTGTTCGCCGTCTTATGGCTGGCTGATATTCCTGCCAAGCCCTTTGCGATCACGGTCGCGATCGTGCTCCTGCTGGGAATCATCGCGGTCTTCGGCGTAGGCTACCGTTCCGATCGCATGATCTTCCTCAATCCCGAATCCGATCCCTATGGCGCAGGCTACCAGCTGCTCCGTTCGTTCTACGCCTTCGGTGAAGGGGGCATCTTCGGAGTCGGTCTGGGTAACTCCACCGAGAAGTACCTCTACATCCCCGAAGCGGAAACCGACTTCATCTTCTCCATCGTGGGCGAAGAGCTGGGCCTGATCGGCTGCCTTCTGATTGTCGCACTGTTCATTGCCGTGCTGTACGCGGGCATCGAGATCACCCGCCAGGCGTCCGACCAGTTCGGCGCGATGATCGCCGGTGCATGCACCACCATGCTTGTCTTCCAGGCCTTTTTGAACATCTGCTGCGTTATCGGTCTGGCACCTACCACCGGTAAGCCCTTGCCCTTCCTTTCCTCGGGCGGCTCGGCCTTGATCGGTTCGTACTTGCTCGTGGGTATCATCCTTTCGGTTTCGGTTGGCTCGTCTCCCATCAGGAGGCGTAAGGCACCGAACCCCGGTGATTTCGAAGTGTATCGCGGGAGCACGCAGGGGTCCCCGCAGGCGCGACCGGCAGGTTCTGCGTCTTCCCGTTTCCAAGTAGTGGAAAAGCGTCCCGGAAGGAGGTAGCGGCACAATGGTTATCGTGCTTTCCGGAGGTGGCACCGCTGGGCATATCAACCCCGCGCTCGCCGTTGCCGAGCTTTTGCTGAAGGCGGGCCACGAGGTGCATTTCGCGGGCTGCCCCGGCGGGATCGAGGCCCGTTTGGTCCCTGAGGCTGGCCTTCCCTTCGAGTCCTTCGAGGCTGCGGGCTTCAACAGGAACCATCCTGCAAGCCTGGTCAAGGCCCTGCGCTTGATGTCGAAGTCCACCAAGAAAGCCATGGCCTGGTTCGATCGGATCAAGCCCGATGTGGTGGTTGGATTCGGCGGCTATGTCTGCATGCCGGTTGGCCGCGCTGCGGAAAAGAAGGGCATCCCTGTGGTTCTGCACGAGCAGAATTCCGTGATGGGCCTGACGAACAAGTACCTTGCGGGGAAGGCTGCCCGCGTTGCCTTGACCTACGAGGTTGCAGGGCAAGCCGTTTCCGATAAATCCCGATTGGTCCTGACCGGCAATCCCGTACGTTCCAGCGTCTTTTCCGCAACCAGGGAAGAGGGCAGGGACTACATGGGCATCGATGACGACCAGCTGGTGCTGGTCGTGTTCGGCGGCAGCTTGGGCGCGCGCCATATCAATACTGCGGTCAGCGCCCTGGCAAAGGAGCTTCTGGAGCATCCCAAGCTGCACGTGTGGCATATCACCGGTCCGAAGGAATACGAAACCGTGCACGAACAGCTTGGTTTGGATTCTGCCCAAGCGGCGCGTTACCATCTGGTCGGATACGAGAACCAGATGGGGAAGGTGCTTGCCGGATGCGATATGGTGGTTGCCAGGTCGGGCGCTACTTCCTTGGCGGAGATTTCGGCATTGCGCATCCCTGCGCTGCTGGTTCCCTTCCCCTTCGCAACCGCCGACCACCAGACCACGAACGCGCGCGAATTCGTCCGCGCAGGTGCGGCGTGCATGGTTCCCGATTCCGAAGTGGAAGGCCCCCGGTTCAGGGAAGAGCTTTTGCGGATGGTGGAGTCGTCCGAGGTGCGCGAGTCGATGCGCAAAGCCGCAGGGGGCTTCGATACCCGCGATGCTGCGGAAAAATTGTCGGAAGTCATTCTTCAGGTCGCAGCCGCGCAATAATCAATGTACATTGGGACATACGTGATTTCTTTCGGCAGGGTGCATTCCCTGCCGTCTTTTCGATATTGGTAAGGGGTAGCTCGATATGAGTGAGAAACGAATCGGCAAGGTCCATTTCATCGGTATCGGCGGCGTCGGCATGAGCGGTATCGCCCATGTGGCCCATGACCAGGGTATGTGCGTATCCGGTAGCGATATGAAGGAAAGCCGTTATACGAAGCAGCTGCGCGAAGCGGGTGTCACCGTCTTCATCGGCCATGATGCGGCCAACGTGCCCGAAGACGCCGATGTGGTGGTGGTATCCACGGCAATCATGGACGCCAATCCCGAACTGGTGCAGGCGAAGGCCCTGGGTTTGGAAATCTGGCATCGCGCGAAGATGCTCGCCGCGCTGGGTACCGGGAAGAAGACCCTGGCCGTTGCGGGCACCCACGGGAAGACCACCACGTCGTCCATGCTCGCTTCCACCTTGGATAGCCTGCGCATGGATCCCACCTTCCTGATCGGCGGTATCGTCCGTGCTTACGGCACCAATGCCCATTCGGGCAAGGGCGACTACTATGCGGTAGAGGCCGACGAGAGCGACAAGAGCTTCACCTACCTTGATCCCCATGCGATCCTGGTCACCAACATCGAGGCCGACCATCTGGATCATTACAGCGACTTGGATGAGATTTACGCCAAGTTCGAAGAATTCATGGCTTCGGTCCACGAAGACGGCGTCATCGTTGCCTGTGGCGAGGACGTCAAGCTGGCCCAGCTTGCACGCGGTACGGGAAAGCACGTGTACACCTACGGTTTCGGTCATGACTTCGATTGCTGCATCAGCAATTACACCGTCCATGGTGTGGGAAGCGCATTCACCTTGGAGCTTCCCGATGGCACTGCCGTCGAAGCTTCGGTCAAGCAGAACCCCGGACGTCACAATGTGCTAAACGCCGCAGGCGTCATCGCGCTTCTGTGGGCGCTCGGCGTTGAACCCCAGCGCGTAGCCAACGCGCTCTCCGACTTCGCAGGCGTCCGCCGCAGGTTCGATCTGGTGGGCGAAGTAGACGGAATCACCATCGTCGACGACTACGCCCATCATCCCACCGAGATCGCGGCAACCATCGCCGCCGCCAAGACGCTCGATTTCAAGCGCGTGCATGTGCTCTTCCAGCCCCATCGCTATTCCCGCGCGAAGCTGTTCACCGAAGTGCTGCATGACGAGTTCAGCCATGCCTTCGACCAGGCCGATTTCGTCACCTTCATGGATGTGTATTCTGCGGGCGAAACCCCCATTCCCGGTATCAGCGGAAAGACCTTCATGGCCACCATGCTGGAAAGCGAGAACCATCCCGAAGCTGCGTTTCTGGCCCGCCGCCAGGAAGTGGTTCCCTTCCTGGCTTCGAAGGCCAAGCCCGGCGATCTGATCATCACCATGGGCGCAGGCGATGTGACTGCTATCGGTCCCGAGCTCTTCGAGGTGCTTTCCTCCTCGCGAGGCTAGCGTATCGCTCGAGTGCTGTATTCGAGGCGCCGTGCCAAGAAGCTGTTCGCTTGCTTCACCGTTTTCCCTTCGTGGGAAGGATACCCGGGGCTTGCCCGTCGTGCTGTCTCGCTCTTCTAGCGTAATCAACCTGTTCTTGCAGGCTGAATCGTAGCCGATTTCTGAATCTTTGGCGCACGCGGTTGTTTCCGCGTGCGCTTTTTGCATGAATGGGCTTATGATGGACGGCACGTGAAAAAATGTCGGTAGTAATCAGGTAGGTCGGAACGCTCAATGGCACCCAGGAAGAACCAGGGGAGGACATCCTCGGATTCTCGCAATACGATGCGCAAAGGGGCATCTAGTCGTGCCTCTGCACGTTCCCGTGCAGGATCGGGCGCAACTGGCGGGCAGCAGCGCAATACCTCGGGTAGCCCCCGTAGGATTGCCATGCCCAAGAGCAGCCGGCCCCGTGCCGGTGCCAGGTCCGACGCCTCGCGTCGCTCCCAGCAAACCGAAACCGACCGGATTCTCAGTTATTACGTATCCCAGGACGCCGAGCGCAGAAGGTCCCAGGCGGGCCAAACCGAAGGGGGCCGCTCATCCTCCAAGAAGGGGGAACGAAAGGCGCACCCGCCGAAATCCCAGCGCAAATCCGTGAAGGACAAGCAGCCCCGCAAGGGGATGGCAACGCCTTCTTCGAAAAACGAGGTGAAGAAGGGTTCTGCCGTTCGCGACGCCCAGCGACGCAAGGACCGGGCATCGAAGCCAGAGGCGCAGAAGGACAAGAAGGATAAGAAAACGCCAACCCCTTCGAAGCAGCCCTCGATCGTCGTTTCGCGTGTGCTGGTGGGGGTCATCATCGTCGCGATGCTGGGTTTGAGCGGGGTTCTGCTGGCAATGACGCCCTTATTCCCCGTGAAGACCGTTGCCGTCGAGGGTGCAAGCAGCCTGACCGAGGAAGAAGTGGCCCAGATGGCCGCGGTGCCCGAAGGGAGCACCTTGCTGCGCGTGAATACCGGGGAAATCGAAGATCGCCTCGAGGGCAGTCCGTTCGTGAAAACGGCGAAGGTGAGCCGCGAGCTCCCCAGCACCCTGAAGGTCGATATCACCGAGGACGAAATCGCGGCTATCGTCGAGATCACGTCGACGGAAACCAGGCGTACCGAACGTTGGGCAATCGATTCCGATGGTGTTTGGATCGTGCAGATCCCCGATGAGGGCAGCGAGGAGGCGGCAAACATCCCGTCAAGCGTGTATGAGCGCCTGGGAGACTACCGCACCATCGTCGATGTGCCCGTGGGCCCCGCCCCGGTGGCGGGGACGCAGTGCACCGATGCCCCCGTGCTCAACGCGCTCCAGATCATCAATGGCCTTTCCACCGAGTTGAAGGACCAGGTGGCCACCGTTTCCGCAACGGACAATCACAACACCACGCTGGTCCTTGAGGATGGGGTGGAGATCTCCTTCGGCGACTCCTCCGATATCCGCACCAAAGAGCGCATCTGTTTGAAGCTGCTCGAGGAAAACGAGGGCTGGATAGCCTCTATCAACGTGCGCGTGGTCGACAGGCCCACGTGGCGTTCGTACTAGGCATTATTGGATTCCGAATCAGCTGATAACGGGTTCACGCATCCATCCGCGATGGGTCGTTGCCCAACGCGCATGGCGGTCGAATGCACGGATTTGTGGTCAAGGCCTGCTTTCCAATTAGCTTTTCAAGTTCCAGAAAAAAGGCCTTGCGCATCGTGTAAAATCAGAAAATGTCGCGTGTCTTTGACACGTCTTGGATAACGAATAAGCCCAGCAAACGCAGCCCTTTGGAGGTACGCATGGCTCACAAAATGGGATCAGATAATCTGGCAGTAATCAAAGTCGTCGGTGTCGGCGGCGGTGGCACCAACGCGGTCAACCGCATGGTCGAAGCCGGTATTCGCGGCGTTGAATTCATCGCTATCAACACCGACCATCAGGCGCTGCTCATGTCCGATGCGGATCAGACCATCCATATCGGCGAAGAGCTCACCCGCGGTCTGGGTGCAGGCGCGAATCCCGAGGTCGGATGCCAGGCGGCGGAAGAAAGCCGTGCCGTGATTCGCGAGGCATTGGGCGACGCGGACATGGTCTTCATCACCGCCGGTGAAGGCGGCGGTACCGGTACTGGTGCGGCTCCCGTCATCGCCGAGATCGCTCGCGAGGAAATCAAGGCGCTCACCGTTGGCATCGTCACCAAGCCCTTCAGCTTCGAAGGCCGCCTGCGCCGCAACCAGGCAGAGCAGGGCATCGAGCTGCTCTCCAAGAGCGTCGACACCCTGATCGTCATCCCCAACGACCGTCTGCTTGAGATCATCGACAAGAAGACCAGCATGCTCGACGCATTCCGCATCGCCGACGATACCCTGCGCCAGGGCATTCAGGGCGTAACCGACCTGATCACCATCCCCGGCTTGATCAATGTCGACTTCGCGGACATCTGCACCGTCATGAAGGATGCCGGCACCGCTATGATGGGCATCGGCATGGCCAATGGCGAAAACCGTGCCGTCGATGCAGCCACCCAGGCAACCAATTCCCGCCTGCTGGAGTCCGGCATCTCCGGTGCGTCCAACGTGCTCTTCTCCATTGCAGGTTCCCCCGACATCACCATGGCGGAAGTCGCCGAGGCAGCGGGCATCATCGAGGCATGCGCCGACGAGAATGCCAACATCATCTACGGCCAGATCGTCGATGAGTCCTTGGCCGACAGCATGCGTATCACGGTTATCGCAACGGGCTTCGATTCTCCCGATGTCGAGCCTGCAGCAGCTGCAGAGCCTGAAATCGATTATTCCTACGGCGGATACCAGTCTCCCGCAGGCTATCGCGCACCTGCGAGCGCTCCCGAATACGATCCCATGTATGCACCCCGTTCCTCCCGTGCGGACGGCGGTCACGACTACGACGACTACATCCCCGATTTCTTGAGGCGCCGTTACTAGCGGCTAATCGCCCCGCAGGAGGATTCATTATGGAAACGGTTGCAGGATTGCCATACCCACGGTTGTCTTGCAACCGTTTTTCCTTCACTACGGAAGATGTGGGCTCTCGGGGCGAGCGCGGAACTATGCCCCTGATCAGCGATGACGGCCTGTTCCGGGCTTGCGGCGTGCGCATCGCCTTCACCGGCAGGGAAGGCGGCGTGAGCGAGGGTGCGTATTCCAGCTTGAATCTGGGAAGCCACGTGGAAGACGACCCAAACTCGGTGAGGGAAAACCGCCGCCGTCTGCTCGATGCCTTGGGTGCGCCCGGGGTGGATCTGATCGTTCCCAATCAGGTTCATGGAATCCGCTTGGTGACGGTTGGCGATCCGGAGGTATTCGCTTCCGTGCAAGAAGATGCCGCCGCAGGCGCCGATGGTGTGGAGGTGCTGTGCTGCAATGTGGCTGCGCTTCTATGCTTCGCCGATTGCATGCCGGTGATACTCGTTTCCCCTTCAGGGGCCTTCGCTGTGGTGCATGCGGGTTGGCGCGGGGTTTACGGCCATATCGCCGTCGATGCCTTGCGATCGCTTTCCCGAAAGACCGGATGCTCGCCTGCGGACTGCAACATCTATCTTGGGCCGTTTATCCACCCGGAATGCTTTGAGGTTTCGCAGGATTTGGGCGATAAGTTCTCTTCCGAGTTCGGTTCTTCCTGCTTGGTCGATTCCCGCCACGTCGATTTGGAAAAGGCGATCCGCAAGGATTTGCTTGATGCGGGGGCCGATCCCATGCGCATTCTGAGCGCGGGAATCTGCACGGTGTGCAATCCTGAAGAATACTATTCGTATCGGGCATCGGGCGGCGTTTGCGGCCGCCATGGTGCGGTTGCGGTGCGCGTTGCTCCGGGTGCCGAAAATCCCCGATAAAGGAGAATCATGTCGATTACCCAGCAGTATGCGGACGTTGCTGCGGAAGTGGAGCGCGTCTGCTTGGAAAATGGGAGGAATCCCGAAGAAGTGCGTCTGGTTGCGGTCTCCAAGACCGTGGATGCCGATCGCGTCCAAGATGCGATCGATGGGGGAGCCGTCGACTTCGGGGAAAACAGGCCCGAGCAGATCATGGAAAAGCAGGCCCGCTATCCCCGTGCGCGTTGGCATTTCATCGGAAATATCCAGTCCCGCCGGGTCAAGGACATCGTGCCTTGCGCCCACCTGATCCATTCGGTCTTCAAAGAAGACCACATGCGCAAGATCTCCGCTGTAGCGGAGTCTATCGGCAAGGTCCAGGACATCCTGATCGAAGTCAACGTTTCCGGAGAGCTGTCGAAAGGCGGCATCGAACCCGACCAGCTTCGCGACATGCTGCGGGCTAGTGCCGATCTTCCGGGCGTGCGGGTATGCGGCTTGATGACCATGGCGCCCCAAGGGGATTTGGAGCTTGCCTCGAAATGCTTTGCCGATTTGCGTGAACTGAAGGAATCTACGGATCCCCTCTGCAGGGAATTGGGTATCGCCCCTTTGTCTGAGCTTTCTATGGGCATGAGCGAGGACTGGCGCTGTGCCATCGCGCAGGGCGCTACGATTGTCCGAATCGGCCGCGCGATCTTCTCCGATTCCTTTGCCGGGTAATCGGTTCGGATCGGCATTTTGCAGAATGGTTTCGTTGTCCGCGCAAGAGCGGATGGAATAAGGAGAGATAATGCCTTTGTTCGGCGATAGGTCCGGCTCTGGTTTCTTCAACGATTTGAAGACAAGGCTCGGTTTCGCGCCCCGCGAAGACTATGACGACGAATATGACGTCTATTCCGACAACTTCGATGATTTCAGCACATACGAAGATGACGATGCCGCCTTCGATGCCTATGAAGGCATGGGCGATCATGCGGATGACGGGTCCTATTACGATGAAGGGTATCGTGTCGGGTACGACGATCCGAATATGCAGGACCCCTCAGGCGCCCGTCGCCCCCAATCGGGCCAGCGTAATTACGGAAGCCTGTCATTGCCCAATATCTACGACGTGCGAAGCGGGATCAAGCGCTCCGAAAGGGAAAGGCTTTCGAATGGAAGCCGGATTCCGTACTATTCGGAAGGCTACTCGGTTGCAAGTCGGGATGCGTATCAGGCGGGATCCGGGCAGGCGTATGCGCCTGGTCGCACTGCGTATGCGGGCAACGAGCGCAGGATTGCGCTTATGGCGCCTGGCGCGTACGACGATGCCGAACGCATCGCGCGTGCCCTCAAGGCGGGGGATTCCGTCGTGCTCGATTTGGCGCGCACCCGGACCGATGTGATGAAGAGGCTGTTGGACTTCTCGTTCGGTGCCGCAAGCATCGTGAACGCGAAGGTGGATTGTATTGCCGATAGGGTGTTCGCTATCACCCTTGGCGGGCCTATCACCGAAAGTGAGCGTGCGCGCCTTCGAAGTCAGGGAGTGAGGTTGTAATGAGCGTTGATCTTGATGCGCTTGCAGGTCCCTCTGCCCGTGTCGCGGTAATCGGCGGCGGGAAGATGGGGGAGGCCATCCTGGGTGGATGGATCAAGGCGCAATCCGGTGCGGCAGCACCATGGTCTGCCGCCTGCTTCACCGTAGTCGAGCCTAACGACGAGCGCAGGGAATACCTGGAAGCCGAATACGGTGTGCGTTGTGTTGCGGACGCGGCGGAAGCGGGAGCTGCCGATCTATTCCTTCTGGCCGTGAAACCGCAGGTCATGCCTGCCGTGCTTCCCGGTATTGCAGCGCTTCCCAGTGCGGGCGGTGCCCTGTTCGTGAGCATTGCCGCCGGCCTTTCTACGGCAAAGCTGGAATCCCAGCTGCCCGAAGGCGCGCATCTGGTACGCGTCATGCCCAATGTTGCCCTGTTGGTCGAAAAGGGCGCGACCACCCTGTGCGCAGGTTCCTGCGCCACCCATGAAGAACTATCCTTCGTCAGGGATCTGTTCGGCTGCATCGGCGATGCCTTCATCGTCGACGAAGGCCAGATGGATATCACCTGCGCTATCAACGGCAGCGGTCCGGCTTATGCCGCTGCGATGGTCGAAGCGCTTGCCGCCGCTGCAGCACAGGCTGGTTTGGACGCGAATCTTGCCGAGCGCCTCGCGGCACAGACCGTGTTCGGTGCGGGCGCGCTCATGGCACAACGCGGGCAGTCCGCCGAAGAGACCCGTATTGCGGTGAGCAGTCCCGGCGGCACCACGCTTGCCGCGTTGGCCGCAATGGAGGATGGTGGTTTTTCCGAATCGCTCGCTGCCGGCGTGAGGGCGGCGATTGCACGTTCTAAGGAGCTGGGTGCATGATCTCCTTGCTCATTGTGAAATTGGGGAACCTCTACTCCATGGTTATCGTCATTTATTGCATTTTGACTTGGGTTCCCATGAATGGTGGCGGTATCCTGATGGACGTCAAAGCCTTTTTCGAGAAGATTACCGAGCCTTATTTGAATTTGTTCAGGAAGTTGATTCCTCCTATTGGAGGTGTGGTGGATATCACCCCTATCATCGCGCTTCTTGTACTACAATTTGTCGTTAGTTTTCTGGCGAGAATTCTGTAAATCCATGGGCAGGCCGCCCATTGTAATGAAGGGAAGAAATACCGATGGCACTTACTTCTAACGATGTGAACAACCAGTCTTTCTCCATCGAGCGCAAGGGCTACGATGTCGGCCAGGTCGATGACTTCCTGGAGATCGTCGCCAATGAATTCGATGCCCTGAACGCCGAGATCGAAGATCTTCGCGAAAAGCTGCGCACCGCCCGCGAGGAAGCTCCTGCAGCCGAATCCTCCTTCGGTGTTTCCCGCTTCGAACTGGATAAGCGCGATGCCCGCATCCGCGAGCTGGAAAGCGCCCTTTCCGAGCGCCGCGCGGACGACTCCGCTATCGCCCAGGCCCTGATCATCGCCCAGCGCTCTGCTGACGAGGTTATCGCCAACGCCAACGCAAACGCCGAAATGACCCGCCGTGATGCAGAAGATGAAGCCCAGCGCATCCTGGACAAGGCTTCCGCCGAAAAGCAGCGCATCCTCGACGAGATCAAGAAGCTGGAAGACGACCGCGAAGATGCCCGCAGCCGTTACGCCGATCTGCTGAACGACTTCATCAGCAGCTCTCAGGACATCCTGGTGGAATTGGAGGGCAAGCGCCTCATCACTGCAAAGCGCCCCTATACCCCCGTTGCAACCCAGGCGCCTGCTGCTGTATACGCTCCTTCCGGCGCAACCGTTGCCGCACCTTCCATCCCTAGGCCTTCTCAGGTGGAAAAGGACTTCAGCGGCTTCGGTGACACCGAAGATTCCTTCGACATGGACGACCTGGACTAAATTGGCAGGGAAGTCCAAACAGATCATCGCTGTGCACGTCACGCCCCGGTCGGGGCGTGACGCCGTTATGGGCATCCGCGATGATTCTAACGGCCAGCCTGTCGTGCAGGTGAAGGTGAAGGCGGCGCCTGAGGGCGGGAAGGCGAATGCCGGAGTGTGCGCTGCAATCGCCAAATCCATCGGCGTTTCGAAAAGCTGCGTGAGCGTCTATCGCGGCGATACGGCGCGGACCAAGCTTATCCAGCTCGATGTGAGCCAGGAGGGCGTGCAGGAGTGGATGGATTCGCTCGAACGCGTGTAGTGCGAATGCGGTCGCTGCTCGGGTGCAGTGGGCTGCCCTTGCCGGAATGTGTTTTCGGAAGGGGAGCGCCATTCGGCTGTGCCCGCCCCAAGTCCGTGGCAGCTTGCATAATGCCTGCGGTTGTAATGGGTTCCGGCAAATAGCGAAGAAGATGGAGCGGGCCTGTAAGCCGGGTTCTGTCGTTTAAGACAACCATTTATCTACTGCGCACGTCACCATGCGCCTCTAGCATGCAACCCGAACGCGCGAAAGGGCCGTCGCATAGCGTTCCTATTTGCACTTGCTTCGGATGGGGTTTTCCAAGCCACGCTGTTACCAGCGCGCTGGTGCGCTCTTACCGCACCGTTTCAGCTTTTCCTTAGCGCCAAGGCGCTAGTGGGAGTCTTCTTTTCTGCGGCACTTTCCGTCGGGTCGCCCCGCCCAGCCGTTAGCTGGCATCCTGCCCTCTGAAGCCCGGACTTTCCTCATCCCTGCCAAGCAGGTCCGCGGTTGTCCAGCCCGCTCGCGTGATATTCTAGCAGAACAGAACGGGAAGGATGGCCATGTCGGCAGCAGCTTTGGTGGGAGCCACCGATTTCAACGAGGATCATTTCCTGAGCATGGAATTCGATTGCGTGATCGCCGTTGATGGCGGTTATGCCAGCCTGCAGAAGGCGGGTGTGCGGCCCGACTACGTGTTGGGCGACTTCGATTCCCTGGGTTTCGTCCCCGAAGGCGATGAAGTGGAATGCTTTCCTGCCGAAAAGGATGAAAGCGATATGGAGCTTGCCCTGCGTCTTGCGCAAGAGCGGGGTTTCGGCCTGCTGTACCTGTACGGCGCTTTTGCCGGGAGGATAGATCACACCATAGCCAATATCCAGCTTCTCGCACGCTATGCAAGGAAGGGTTCCTCGCTGGTCGGGATCGGTGATGATTTCGCCATTACCATGCTCGACGGCAAGGGTACGAATCGGATTCGATTCGAGGAATTCGATCCCTGCAAACTCGACGGAACACCCTTCGGGCGCTTTGTTTCCGTGTTCGCATACGGCGGAAGTGCTTCTAAGGTAAGCGAATGGGGTTTGAAGTACTCCCTTTGCGACGCAGAGCTTCCCGACGATTGCTCTCTCGGGCTCTCCAACGAATTTTGCGGGGACGAGGCCGGTATCCGTTTGGAAAGGGGAAATGCCCTGGTGGTCTTTTCCCTCGAGGCATTGCCGCATATGGAAGTTGAACACTGCTAGATATGAAAGGAATCCGAACATGCGTCCCTTGCCCGGAATGATCTGCGCCATCAATCGCGCCAAGGAAAGGCAGTCGCAAATCGAAAGTACCTGGCGTCCCAGCGTGCTCGATGGGAAGGAGATACCCTCCGTCTTGAGCATTGCCGGCTCTGACTCGAGCGGGGGTGCGGGAATCCAGGCGGACATTAAGACCATCCAGGCATTCGGTCTTTTTGCCCAAACGGCAATCACCGCCCTGACGGCGCAGAATACCACCGGGGTCTATGGCGTCCAGGATGTGGATGCATTGTTCGTGCGTCTGCAGATCGACGTCGTGTTCCAGGATATCCGCCCCGATGCCGTGAAAATCGGCATGGTTTCTTCCGCGGATATCGCAAACGCCATTGCCGATGGCCTGCAGGTTAACGGGGCGCACGATATCGTGCTCGATCCCGTCATGGTTTCCACCAGCGGATCGGCCCTCATGGCTGACGAGACCGTGAAAACCCTGGTGGAGCGCCTTTTCCCCATGGCAGACCTGCTCACCCCCAATCTGCCCGAAGCGGAGGTGCTTGCAGGTATGAAGATCGACAGCGAAGATGACATGCTTCGTGCGGCAAAGGCCATCCATGCGAATATGCGCCCCGATGCATACGTGCTCGTGAAGGGCGGGCATCTTGCCCGAAGCGCAAACGACTTGCTCTTCGGTGCCGATGGCGCCGAGTGGATCTGCGGCAAGCGTATCGAGACCCAGAACAGCCACGGAACGGGCTGTTCCCTTTCCAGCGCCATCGCCTGCGGGTTGGCATGCGGCTATTCCATGTCCCAGAGCGTTCGGGAGGCGAAGGCTTACCTCACCGGTGCACTGATGCATGACCCCCATTTAGGGAAGGGCAATGGCCCGCTCGATCATATGTGGCGATATCGGGGCCTTTTCCCCGCCGTTTCGTAATGCCGAATCTGCTAGAATGAACCCGTTCTATGCTTCCTAAAGAAGCGTCGTTTCAATCCCAGTCAGAATCCAGTCCGCGTGTGCGTCTGTTGGTATGCGTATGCGCGGCTTTTGAAGGAGGACTACATGAAGTTCTTTCTGGACACCGCAGATCTCGCCGAGATCGAAGAAGCTGCCAGCTGGGGCGCTTTGGCCGGTGTAACCACGAATCCGTCCCTGTATGCGAAGATCGGCGGCAGGTTGGAAAACTTCCATGCGCACATGAAGCGCATCTGCGAGATCGTCGGCCCCGATTGCCCCGTTTCCGCAGAATCCGTTGCCATGACCCGCGATGAGATCGTCCGTGACGGCCTGGAACTGGCCGAAATCGCAGACAACATCGTGGTGAAGATTCCCACCATGGTCGAAGGCCTCGCCGCAACCCGCGCGCTGGCAGACCAGAATGTACCTGTCAACATGACCCTGTGCTTCAGCGTTCCCCAGGCATTGCTGGCAGCACGTGCGGGCGCCCGTTACATCAGCCCCTTCATCGGCCGTTTCGATGACATCTCCGACGACGGTTTGGCTCAGGTGGGCAACATCGTCCAGGCAATCGGCAACTACGACTTCACCAACAATACGGTGAACGGCGAGCAGATCGAGATCATCGCAGCATCCGTGCGCAGCGCAAACCATGTCACCCAGTGCGCACTCATGGGTGCAGACATCGCCACCGTTCCCTTCGGCGTTCTGAAGAAGATGGTTCAGCATCCTTTGACCGATCGCGGCCTTGATTCCTTCATGAAGGACTGGGAGAAGGTACAGAACGCATGATAGAACCCCAAAACGGTTTCGAGCAGGCGGCGGAGTCCAAAACATCCGTCCCTGCTTCCGACCCTGCGGCGGCAAGTGCTCCTGCTGCCGCAGGGTCCCGCGTTTCTGCAAAGCGCACTGCAGCTGCCGAAACGTATGTTCCCGCCTACGCCCGATCCTCGGTGGAGGCCAAGCGGGAGGCCGAAGGATACATTCCGGCTTACGCCCGATCCTCTGCGGCATTGAATGCCCAAGCCCAGTCCCAAGCAGGCGGCACGGCTGCCGGAAGCGGAGATGAAGCCCCTTCTGCGAAAAGCCGTACGCGAAAGCCGCGTGTCGCCAAAGAATCCGATTCTCGGGAAACCGCGGAAAACGCAGGCTCGGCGGCGGATACCGTTGATGCCCCCAAGCCCCGTCGCGGCCGTCCCCGCAAGGTAAAGGTGGATCCGACTGCATCCGAGCAGGCGCCAGACGCATCTGCCCAGGCGCAGGAGGAAGCCCCCAAACCCCGCCGCGGCCGTCCCCGTAAGAACCCTCTTCCGGCGGAGGCCCCTGCGGCTGCAGACGCTGTGAAGGCGGATGCATCCTCCCAAGACGCCGATGCCCCCAAACCGCGCCGCAGGAAGAAGGCCGACGCAGAACAGCCCGCTGATGCGGCTTTGCAGGGCGAATCCGGCGTGCAGGCGAATGAAGGGCGCGTTGCTGTCGAAGCACAGTCCGATAGCGAATCCCATGAAGCGCCCGTCGAACGCGAAAGCCAGCAGGAAGCTTCCCGCGAAGATGCCGAAGGCCGCTTTGAACGTTCCGAAAACGAAGCCGAAGACGGACGTGAAGACGACGAAGAACGCGCTTCCCGCAACCAGTATGAAAACGGCAAGAAGCGCGGAAAGAAGGATCGTCAGAAGCGCGACCGCGAACGCGATCGCGACCGCGAGAGGCGCAACGGCAAGGAATACGACCGTGATCGCCGTCGTCAGCGCCGCCAGCATCAGCAGGGGCAGAACCGCGAGCCGATCGTGCCTAAGACCACGGCAGAGGATCTTGCCAAGCTCAAGGTGGTCGAATTGCGTCAGAAGGCCGACGAGCTGGGCGTGAACCACAAGGGCCTGCTCAAGGCCGATTTGGTTGCCGCCGTGCTGGAGGCCAGCATCAGGAAGGAGGGCTTCGTCGAAGTCGAGGGCGTCTTGGATATCCTCGCCGATGGATACGGCTTCCTTCGCACCGAGGGCTATCTGCCGAGCGAGCATGACGTCTATGTGGGAGCGTCGGTTATCAGGCGCAATGGCCTGCGCAAGGGTGACTTCGTGAAGGGCCAGATCAGGCCCAAGCGCGACAATGAGAAGTTCGCGGCTATCCAGCGTATCGATACCGTGAACGAGACCGCTCTGGACGATTTGGGCAAGCGCCCCCGATTCGCGGACCTCACCCCCGTCTATCCCGACGAGCGCCTGCTCATGGAACACGGCAAATCGGCCATCACCGCGCGCGTCATCGACCTGGCCGCGCCTATCGGTAAGGGCCAGCGCGGGCTGATCGTGTCCCCGCCCAAGGCGGGCAAGACCACGGTGCTCAAGGATATCGCTGCGTCCATTACCGCGAACAACCCCGAAGTGCATCTGATCTGCCTGCTGGTCGACGAACGTCCCGAAGAAGTGACCGACATGCAGCGCTCCATCAAGGGAGAGGTGGTTTCCTCGACCTTCGATATGCCTTCCGAAAACCACATTGCGGTGGCGGAAATGGTGATCGAACGTGCGAAGCGCCTCGTCGAAAACGGCCGCGATGTAGTGATCCTGCTCGACAGCATCACCCGCCTTGCCCGTGCGTACAACCTGGCGCAGCCCGCGAGCGGACGCATCCTTTCCGGCGGTGTCGATTCCACGGCGCTCTATCCGCCCAAGCGATTCCTGGGCGCTGCGCGCAATATCGAAGGTGGCGGCAGCTTGACCATTCTGGCTTCTGCGCTTATCGATACTGGATCGAAGATGGATGAAGTCATCTTCGAGGAGTTCAAGGGAACCGGCAACATGGAGCTCAAGCTGGATCGCAACCTGGCCGATCGAAGGATCTTCCCGGCAATAGATCCGGTTTCGAGTGGCACCCGAAAGGAAGAGCTGCTGCTCGACCCGCAGGAGGCACCGCTTATCTGGGCCGTTCGCCGCATCCTTTCGAACATGAACAATCCCGAGCGCGCCATGGACATGCTGATCAAGTCCTTGAAGCAGACGGATACCAACCAAGCGTTTCTGCTCCGTACTGCGAAGAAGGCACAGACTGCCCATAGCGGCGAGCACATCGAACTTTAGGAAGCGCGAATATGAGCAACCAGAATCCCAACAGCGAATCCGACCCCTTGCAGCCCGAGTCCCCGGTCCGGCCCAGTGCTCCCATCCCGTCAGGGGATGTAGCGCCCCAGGCTCCAGGGGGGTGGCAGGAACAGGCAGCCCAGGCGGGCGCAGCGGCCCGTGCTTCGGCGCCCGTCCATCCGCATGCTGCAGCCGCAATGGCAGGCGCCCCTTCTGCTGCGGCAGTTGCAGCGAAGCCCTCGTCTTCCAAGAAGGGGAATGCACCCTTGTTGGTGACCGTCTTGCTGCTCGTGCTCCTGATCGTTGCGGGTATCGGGTCATGCGTGTCCGGCCCGGCAGCGAATAGCTCGTCCATTTCCCTGGGCGATAGGGTTGCCATCATCGCACTCGACGGTACGATCCAGTATGACGGCTCCGCGTGCAGCCCCGAAGGCTTCAAGATGCTGCTCGATGAAGCTGCCAACGACCCTTCCATCAAGGCTGTGGTGCTGAGGGTCAATTCCGGCGGTGGAACCGCAACAGCTGGCGAGGAGATGACCGAATACCTGAAGGATTTCGAAAAGCCCGTGGTTGTATCCACTGCGGCGATCAACGCGAGCGCCGCGTATGAGATCTCCAGCCAGGCCGACTACATCTTCGCCGCACAATCCAGCGAGGTGGGTTCTATCGGAACGATCATCGAGTTGATGGATTATTCCGACTTGATGGGGATGCTGGGCATCAACATCGACACCATCTCCAGTGCCGATTCCAAGGATTCCAGCTACGGTATCCGCGAGCTGAGCGATGATGAGCGCGAGCATTACCAGCAGATGGTCGACGAGATCAACCAGATGTTCATCGCCAACGTCGCCGAAGGCAGGGGGGTTTCCGAGCGGAAAGTCGCGAACGAGTGGGCAAACGGTTTGACTTGGACCGGCATCACCGCGCAGAAGATGGGCTTGGTCGACGAAATCGGCACGCTGGAAGATGCCTGCGATAAGGCGGCGGAGCTTGCAGGGTGCGGAGATTCCTATGAGACCACGGAACTGTATTTCGCAACCAGCGGAATAGAAAGCCTATTCGGCTCGCTCTAGCATGCGGGTCGCCCTTGTGGCGGCCGAATAAAACGAAAAACTGCAAGTAATTGCATTTACGTATAGGTAAAAAGGAGTTGCAGGGCAATGGCTCAGACTTTCAGCAATGTGAAGTGGCCTGCTCGCGCTGTGGTAACGGCGGGCATGCCTTACGGCAACAAGCCGCTTCATTTCGGTCATGTGGGAGGCGTCTTCGTTCCCGCTGACTGTTTTGCGCGCTTCCTGCGCGACCGTATCGGTGCGGATAACGTGCGATTCGTTTCCGGTACCGACTGCTATGGCTCTCCCATCAACGAAGGCTATCGCAAGCTTGTGGAAGCCGGCGAGTTCGAGGGGACCATCGCGGACTACGTCATGCGCAACCACAACAAGCAGAAGGCGACCTTGGATGCCTATGACATCAGCCTCTCCATCTACGATGGCAGCGGCATCGGTCATGCCGGCGAAGTCCATAACCAGGTGAGCGAATGGTTCATCCGCCGCCTGCATGAAAACGGCCATCTGCATCTGCAGGAGACCCTGCAGTTCTATGATCCCGTGGCCGATACCTTCCTCAACGGCCGCCAGGTGCAGGGACGCTGTCCCGTCCAGGGCTGCAAGAGCGAGCACGGCTATGCCGACGAATGCGACTTGGGCCATCAGTACGCCCCCGAGGACCTGATCGCCCCCAAGTCCTCCATCACTGGGGTTACGCCCGAAATGCGTCCCGTCAGGAATTGGTATTTCGACCTGCCCGATTTCGGGGAATTCCTCGCGGCTTTCACCGAAACCCAGGAGGCAGACCCCAATGTCCGCCAGGTGGTAACCGATACCGTCAAGGAATTTTTGGTTCCCCCCATCATCTTCGTGAAGAACGAGGCTCTGGATCAGTACCGCCAGATTGCCGATAAACTGCCCCAGCATGTATTCCGCGAAGCCGAAAAGGGCAAGCAGAGCTTTTCTTTGGAATTCGAGAACATCCAGGCCCGCGATAATGCGCGCAGCATCCTGGGCGAGGCGGGTATCCGCTTCCGCACGGGCAAGGCACTCGTTCCCTTCCGTATCTCCGGCAATATCGATTGGGGCGTTCCCGTTCCCGAAATGGAGGGCGTGGACGGCCTGACCGTATGGTGCTGGCCCGAAAGCCTGTGGGCCCCCATTTCCTTCACCAAGGCCTGCAACGACGCCTTGGGTCTGCCCGAGGATTCCTGGAAGGACTTCTGGTGCAGCGACGATGCGAAGGTCTACCAGTTCATCGGCCAGGACAATATCTACTTCTACGGGGTCGCCCAGCCTGCGCTGTGGGCGGCGGTTCAGGAAGAGAACACCCGCACGATGCAGCCTACGGGCGACGACCTGCGCCAGACCCAGCTGATCGCCAACTACCACATGCTCTTGGGCAACAAGAAGGCGTCGTCTTCCAGTGCGGTCAAGCCCCCGTCGGCGGATGAATTGCTCGAGCACTATACCGTCGAACAGCTGCGCGCCCACTGGCTTGCCCTGGGCCTGGACCAGCGTTCCGTGGGTTTCAAGCCCAAGGCCTTCGAACCCGACCCGGAAAAGCGCGCCGATCCGCGCATTTCCGATCCCGTCCTGAAAGAGGGCGCCCTGCTCACCCGCGTGTTCAACCGCCTTGCCCGCAGCTGCATGTACGAAGCGAAGAACAACTTCGATTGCTGCATGCCGCTCGGTGCCCCGTCCGTCCAGGTGGTGGAGCGTGCGCATAAGGCCATGGCTGCCTACGATGCCACCATGGAAAAGGTGGAGCTGCATTCCATCATGTCGCAGATGGATGAATTCATCCGCTACTGCAACAAGTATTGGACCGATGGATCCAAGAAGCTGGAGGAAGGTCCCAGCGAAGATCGCCGCCAGCTTCTGGTGGATTGCTTCTACCTGCTGCGCGTATGCACCCTGCTCATGCACCCCGTGGTGCCTTCGGGAACCCAGAAGATCTGCGAATACCTGGATTTCGATCCTGCGCGTTTCTTCAGCTGGGATGCGGACTTCGAGTCCATGGACGAGCTGTGCACCGATCAGGAGCGTGCGTGCGGGATGCATCGCATCGTTGAGCTTCCTCCCCGCACCGACTTCTTCGAGGCGCATCCTTCGCAGGTCAAGAAGTAGGGGAGCGGTATCGAGTGTCGGGTAATTGTGTGCACGGGCCTTTTCGCTCTTGCATAATCCCGTCGACGTGGTATCTTTTTTAGTTGCGTGTTTCAACCCTTGTATGGAAACCAAGGTGTTATTAAGGAGATCCAAACATGAAGCAGAACATCCATCCCGAATACGTTGACTGCACCGTGCGCTGCACCTGCGGCAACGAGTTCACCACCCGTTCCACCAAGTCCGAGCTGCGCGTTGATATCTGCTCCGCGTGCCACCCCTTCTACACCGGCACCCAGAAGCTGATCGACACCGGCGGACGCGTACAGCGCTTCACCAACAAGTTCGGTGCTGCCCGCGAGGCTATCGCCGCCCGCGAAGCTGCAAAGAAGGCAGAGCGCAAGGCTGCCGCAGAGGCCGCAGAAGCAGCACGTCAGGCAGAGCGCGAGGCTAAGGCTGCCGAAAAGGCAAAGCGCGCTGCTGAATACGCTTCCAAGGCTGAGGCCGAGGCTGCAAAGGCTGCCGCAGAGGCCGCAGAAGCTGCTGCTGAGGAAGCAGTAGAGGAAGCTCCTGCAGAGGAAGCAGCTGAAGAGGCTGCCGCCGAATAAGCAAGAATTGCTTGAATCGAAGAAGGCCCTACGGGGCCTTCTTTTTGTTGTTAGAGGCTTGAGCCTTGCGCGTGCGAAGCCGCGCCGTGTTATGGACATGAGCCTTGCGCGTGCGAAGCCGCAGCATATGCGAGCCATATGAGGCTGCAGCCGAGGATCCGCCTGTCCTGCGGGTGCACAGCCGAGCTGAAAATCCGCCCGCCCATCGGGTGCCTCCGATCGGATACGTGCATTTCTCGAGGAAAGCCCAGCGGTGTGCCGGTGGATTGGGCAGGGTATCGAAGCGGGCCGACGCTGGTCCCTCGGTGCCGGCGCAGGCCGAAACCGGCAGCCACGATGCCTGCAGGGCTCTCCTTCGCGAACGACCTTCGGCCTACTGCAGGATGCGGCCCTTATGCGGGCTCCAGGCGATAAACGCCCAGGTGGATACCCGTGTTTCCTTCAACTTTAGCTTGCCGGGGCATTCGGGGGTGGGATCGGTGTTTTCGATGAGCATCTTCGAAAGCCATTCATCGAGCAATCTATGGAAGCGCGCCAGATCCCGGGCTTCGTCTTCGAGCCCCCAAGCTTGCTCCTCGATGCAGCGTAGGAGCATGCTCCGGTAGTCTTCCTGCGCTTGCTGGAAGCTGTCATAGCCGCAATCGCGCGTGCTCGAGATGTAGTTGCAGGTGGGTTGGTACCCTAAGTTGATGAGGATGTTCAGCAGGTATTGGTGGGTGCGCAGCCCGCGTTCCTGCATGCCGCAGATGCCGATGATGCGGTTGTCGATGCGCGGCGTGGTGCCGATGCTCACGGTGGCGCAGCAGAGCCTGCGAGCGGTACGGCTCATCTTGCGCACATGCTGTTCCAGGCTTGCCGAAGTCGCAATCGAACGTGAGGCGATGACGGCGTCTACGCAGGATTCGCCTACGCCGAATTCGTCCCAATCGTCTTCCCAGGCCATCTTCTTCACATCGATACCGTCCAGCCGCCGCGATTCCATCGCTTGGCGCAGCTGCCCGAGCATCCCCTCGCTGAAATCCGCAGCGATCACCATATGGCCTGCCTGGGCAAGCGGGATGGCCAGATGCCCGGCGCCGCATCCCATGTCGAGGACGGATTCGCCTGGATGCAGTCCTGCGAGGCGGAGGAAGTCGTTCACGTATGCGCTCGGTGCGTCTTTAACCGTGAAGTTTGCCGCACGTGCATCCCATGCGCTGCTGTCCGAGGGGATTTCCGGGGTGTTGGTAAGCCTTCGGTACTCTTCGTCCCAATCCCGGCTTTGAAGGACGCTGGGCGCTTCGTGGGTGTTCATGTAACTTCCTTCCCTCGCTTGATGCAGGCAGGCACATTGTAGTTGATACCGGGCCTTTCCGCTCCGATTCCCGTTGGTGGCGGTATCGCTTTCCCTCCCTGCGAGAGCCTCCTTTCGCGGGCGGCGGGCGGCGATTGCCGTATGGAGTCGTGCTCCCTTTGTGGCATCGGGGCGCGGTCGTGCCGCATCGGTTACTATGTTCGATGGAAAACGGAGTGGTCCGCCACCAGTGCGGCCTGTTCACATTGAGGATACGAAAGGAATGCTTGCATGAACGTCGAGCTTCTTTACCATACGCCCGATCCCGAACGGGCGATCGCTACGGCGGCGCGCCTGTGCTATGCACCCGTGGGTGCATCCGAGTTGATGGAGACCATGCCCGAAGAGCGGGTCTACAAGGTGCTTTCGACCATTATGGAAAGCGGTCATTTCTCCACCCTGGAACACGCGAGCTACACCTTCGCGGTCGAGGGCGTGTCGCGTGCGCTCACCCACCAGTTGGTGCGCCATCGTCTCGCCAGCTACAACCAGCAATCCCAGCGCTACGTGAAGTTCGCCGACGGGGTGCCCGTGGTGACGCCCCATACCGTCGCGGAAAACGAGCAGGCGAGCCAGATCTTCGAGCAGGCTATCAAGCATTGCGAACAGGCGTATGAGCAGTTGATCGCTGCGGGCATTCCTGCCGAGGATGCGCGTTATCTGCTTCCCAACGCCGCCGAAACGAAGATCGTCATCACCATGAACGTGCGCGAGCTGCTCCACTTCTTCGAAGTGCGTTGCTGCAACAGGGCGCAGTGGGAAATCCGCGCGCTTGCCCATCGCATGCTCGAGCTGGCCGCACCTACCGCTCCGTTCATCTTCAAAGATGCGGGTGCTCCTTGCGTGAGGGGATACTGCCCCGAGGGCAAGATGAGTTGCGGCAATCCGTATCCCCGCGTTGAGAGGAACTGACCGTGCAGAAGCGCGAATCCGACTTCTCCAGGGCCTTCTCCGAAGACGGTGCCTGCAAAACCCACGTAGGCGGCCAGGCGCTGCTGGAGGGGATCATGATGCGCGGGAAGTTCAACTGGGGTGTTGCGGTCCGCGAGCCAACGGGTGGCATCTATCTGGAAGAACACGACCTGGCAAGTGGGAAGGACAAGAACAAGTGGCTGCGCCTTCCCATCATCCGCGGTTGCACTGCCTTCGTGGAATCGCTGATGCTGGGCTTCAAGGCCTTGGAGATCGCCGCCGAGCATGCCTTCGATGACGAAGAGGGCCAGGCGGATTCCGAAGAAGGATCGGATTCCTTCGGAAAGGGGGCCATGGCGGCCTCGATGGCCTTCGGCTTGCTGATGGGTGTGGCGCTGTTCATCGTGGCGCCGGCGCTTCTGACCAACCTGATCGTGGGGGAGTACGATTCAGCGACCCTCACGTGGAACATCGTCGATGGTTTACTGCGCGTTGCCGTGTTCGTGTTCTACATCTGGCTTATCGGCAGGATGGGTGAAATCAAGCGCATGTTCGGCTATCACGGGGCGGAGCATAAGACGATCCACTGCTATGAGCACGGTTTGCCTCTGACTCCCGAAAACGCACGGAACTTCCCCCGTTTGCATGTGCGCTGCGGCACGGCCTTCCTGATCATGGTGATGGTCATCGCCATCGTGGTCTACACCGTGGTCCCCATCAAGTCGCTCATCGTGGCATGGGGCGTGACGAACCCCGCCTTGAAGCTGACGCTTGTCATACTCGTGCGTATCGCGCTCATGCCGGTCATCGCCGGCGTCAGCTACGAGATCACGGTGAAATGGGCGGGCAGCCACCCCGAAAACCCGCTTGTGAAGCTGATTCTGTGGCCGGGCATGCAGATGCAGTACCTGACCACGCGCGAGCCCGATGACGGCCAGATCGAATGCGCCATCAAGGCCATGCAGTTGGTTTTGGAGAGGGAAGAGGCGCAGGCCCGCTTGGACGCGTAGGCGCTTCTGCCCAGGTTCGGGCGCGGTGCCGAAGAAAGCCCGTGCAGGCGAGTCGGCGGACCGCCGCGCAGATTCGCCGTGCCTTCGGATGCCGGTTGATTTCCGCTGTTCGGGCAGGGCTTGTTTGGAAAAGCCGGACCCCACCGGGTCGAATCGCACCTTTGAAGCTGGATGGCGTAAACAGGGTCCAGGTTCTGCGGGTGCGATTCGTGTTCCCGGTGGGGCCCTTGTGCGTGCTGCGGTCCGCTTGCCCTACTTTCCGGTGTTCACGGGATTGAAGGGGCAGCGCTTGCCGATGCACTGCTTGTTTTCGGTAAAATGGGTGCACGTGAGGTCTTCGGTGCCCTCCATCTCAACGCCCAGGTGTTCCTTCGAAAATTCGATTGCGGCTTTGATGGAAAGATAGGAATTGCGCTTGCAGCAGCGCGGGCCGCCGAGCTCTCCCAGGTATTGGAGGCTCTTCGAGGTCATGAGGTTCGAAAGCCCCCAGGCCTCGTTTGCCAGGGGAGTGGATTTGGTGACGATGGAGACGAACTGGCCGGACGAGATCGCCGCACCGCAGGCGCCCCAATAGCCGCAGGTGCCGCCGGGCAACTTCCTACCTCTGGAAAAGCCCTCCTTGAGCGCCTCTTCCAGGTCGATGTCGCCTCCCGCGTTCTTGTACGCGGTCAGCAGCGCGCAGTTCACGAACACGTGGTGCTCGGGGCCGTGCATGTGGCAGCATTCCAGGTTCATCAGATCGTTCATGATGGTGAAGGGGTTTGCGGAGTCGTGGGCCAGGCACACGGTGAACAGCTGGCTGATGCCTTGCGTGTGGCATTCGTCGCAGACGTAATGGCCGTTCACGCAGCGGGTCCTGCTGCCTTCTTTCTTACGGCAGAGCAGGCATTCCATTTCCTCTTCACGCTCGAGGTATTCGAGCGGCTGCTTGCAGATGAGGCATTCGTTGGTGTCGTTGGCGGGCATGGGTCTCCTTCGCTCATGGGGTTTTGCCGCATGATACTCCATCCGGAGGGTGAAATAGTCAAGTGCTTTCCGAAGCGTACGGGGGCGCCCGTCTGGCATTTCCAGTGCAAATGAAAGATTCCCGCCTTGCGGGCGGGAATCTCTATTCGGGCAAAAATCGTCAGGTGAGCGAAAGGCGCGTTCGGCGTTCGCAGCCGCATGGATGTGCCGGAGCATTGGCTGGCGGCCCTATCGCCTTGCGACGCCTCGGCTCGGGGTGCGTGCTTCTCCTGAAGTTAGGCGGCGTTTTCTCACTCGCCCTTTTCCAGGCTCTCGAGCTCTTGCATCTTCTTGCGTGCGTTGACGGGCGCGAAGGGGCAGCGCTTGCCGATGCACTGCTTGTTTTCGGGGATGTGGTTGCAGGAAATCACCTTATCGGCCTCCATTTCCACACCCAGATTCTCCTTGGCGAAGTCGATCGCCTGATAGAGGGCAAGCCAGCAGTTGCGCTTGCAGCAACGCGGTCCGCCAACATCGGCGATAGCGGTAAGGCTGTTGGCGGTCATCTTGTTGCACAGCCCCCAGGGCTCATCGGCCAAGGGGTTCGACTTCGTCACGATGGATACGAATTGGCCCGAGGAAACGGCTGCACCGCAGGTTCCCCAGAAGCCGCAGGTGCCGCCGGGCACTTTCGCTCCGCGCACGTAGCTTTCCTTGAGCGCATTTTCCAGATCGATGTCGCCTCCTGCGTTCTTGTAGGCGGTCAGGAGTGCGGAGGAAAGGAAGACGTGGTGCTCGGGGCCGTTCATATGGCAGCAATCCATATTCATCAGGTCCTCTAAGACGGTGAAGGGGTTTTTGGATTTGTGGTTCAGGCAGACCTTGAACATCTGGTCCATGCCTTTGGAATGGCATTCATTGCATACGAAATGGCCATTGACGCAACGGCATTTGCTGCCTTCGGTCTTGTGGCACATGAAGCATTCCATCTGTTCTTCTGCATCGATGTATTCGATAGGGGCTTGGCACACGAGGCATTCGTTCGTGTCGCTCACAGTATGTTCCTCCTATAGGGCCTCCTCCCAGATGCACGTGTTCAATGGTGCGACCGTGCGGGGGATTCGTCAAGGGGGAAGGTGAAAGCGAGCAGGCGGGTGGGAAGGCGGGTGCATGCAGCCGGTCTAGCTTGCATGGCACATGGGTGCAGGATGCATATGATGGGCGATGGATTCGCCTGCGCCCTCGGGTATGTGCGCAGGCAAGCGCCAGGTGGGGAGGGGCGGGTACGAGAGTGCGTTTGTACGGGGTGCCCGCTTATGCGGCGGCCAGTTCGGCCAGGTCGTTTCCCGCTTCTTCGGGTCCGCGCAAGGTGAGGGTGCAGTCCTCGCTGCTGATTGTGACGTATTCGTCGTCGGGGTAGGAATAGGTGGCGATGGTGCCTTTCGCGACTCGTTCGAGCAGGGTCTGGATTTCCATGCCCTCTACCGTGGAGGCGACTTCCTCGCTGCTGGTGCCGGTTCGTTCGGCGATGGTGTCTGCATTGGCGACAAGCGCGTCGTTGAGCTGGGATTTGGACTTGCGGGCGTTGTAGACGTCGCTGGGATTGAGCGTTTCGGGGTCGGAATCCATGGAAACGAAGTCGGTGACCACTTTCTTGGCGGGGGAGGAGTATTGCTCTTGGGGCTGTGCTTCCTCGCCGAATGCGAGCATGTAGATGCCCACCGACGCGGGAACGATCACGAGAACGGAAAGAACGCCAACAAGCAATGCTCGCCTCATCCTAGCTGCTTTCTATGAAGGGGTTGTTTCGACGGAATCAGGATAGCGCTGCTGCCTTTCGATTCTATTTGGATTTCCGATAATCCGCGAATGCTCCAATTATCGGCGCCTGCAAGCTTTCCGTAAGGCGGAAGATGTCGTCCCCGAAATAGTAGAATGCTGTATTCTGTTGTACTCGTCGCCACCCTCTGGGGTAGATCACGCGTTTTCATGCTAGGGAGGTTTTCGCGTGAAGCTTGTTGTAACCGAGAAGAATATCGCCGCCCAGAAGATCGCAGAGCTTCTGGGAACGGGCAAGCCGAAAGCGGACAAGGTGTATTCCACGCCTGTTTACCGTTTCCAATGCGATGGGGAGGATTGGGTCACCATCGGCCTGCGCGGCCATATCCTCGAACCGAACTTCGCCCCCCATCTGGTGTATCGCAAGCGCGGCGGCTGGGCTGCCGTCGACGCGAATGGCGAAATGATCCCGGCAGACATCCCTAGCAGCCTGCCCAAGCCCCCCTTCAAGAAAAAGAAGCCCTTCACCGAAGACGGCGTCGAGCTTTCTGCGTGGAAGATGGACTCGCTGCCGTATCTGGTCTATGCGCCCATCGAGAAGCTTCCCAAGGAAAAGGACATCATCCGCTCGCTCAAGAACCTGGCGAAGAAGGCGGACAGCATCGTAATTGCGACCGACTTCGACCGCGAGGGCGAGTTGATCGGCGCCGATGCGCTTTCGTGCATCCGCCAGGCGAACGAGACCGCACCCGTTTCCCGTGCGCGCTATTCCGCGATCACCAAGCAGGAAATCAACCATGCCTTCCAGAATCTGGTGGATATGGACATGGATCTGGCGAGCGCGGGACGTTCCAGGCAGGATATCGACCTGATCTGGGGTGCCGCCCTGACCCGCTACCTCACCCTGGTGAAGTTCGCCGGTTACGGCAATGTGCGCAGCGCCGGCAGGGTGCAGACCCCCACGCTCGCGCTCATCGTGGAGCGCGAGCGCGAGCGCTTGGCATTCGTCCCCGAAGACTATTGGGTGATCAAGGGCGATTTCGATAATTCCGAAATGGAGTTCAGCGCACCCCATTCGACCGCGCGCTTCAAAGACGAGGCAAGCGCCAAGGCTGTCATGGAGCACGTCCAGGGCCAGAGCCGCGCCCTGGTTGCAAGCATTGAAAAGCGCACGCGCACCCAGCAGCCCCCGGCACCTTTCAATACCACCTCCTTGATGGCGGCGGTTTCCGACGAGGGCATTTCCCCTGCACACACAATGCGCATCGCCGAAAGCCTGTACATGGACGGCTATATCAGCTATCCGCGCGTCGACAACACGGTCTATCCCGCGTCCCTGGATCTGGCGGCTACTGTGGAAAAGCTGGCGGGCAACCCGGCGTACGCCCCCTACTGCAAGAAGCTGCTTGCGGGCGGTCCCTTGCATGCGACCCGCGGCAAGCAGGAGACCACCGACCATCCGCCCATCCATCCCACCAATGCGGCGACCCCCGATACCCTGGACGCCTCCGCATACAAGCTCTATAACCTGATCGCGCGCCGTTTCCTGGCAACCCTTTCCGGTCCCGCCACCATCGAGGGCACCAAGGTGGGCCTGAACGTGAACGGCGAGGTCTTCGTTGCACGCGGCGACGTGCTGGTGAAGCCCGGCTTTCGCGAGATCTACCCGTACGGCCAGAAGAAGGACGAGCAGCTGCCCGCCCTGGTCGAGGGGGCTGAAATCGACTTCAAGGGTGCAAGCCTGACGAAGAAGCAGACCGAGCCGCCGGCGAGGTATTCCCAAGGCAAGCTCATCCAGGAGATGGAGAAGCGCGGCCTGGGCACCAAGTCGACGCGCCATAGCATCATCGAGCGCCTGTACACCGTGAAGTACGTGCAGAACGAACCCATCGAGCCTTCTGCGCTGGGCATGGCGGTCTGCGATGCGCTGGGATCCTTCGCGCCCCATGTGACCACGCCCGATATGACCGCGCAGTTGGAACGCGAGATGGACAGTATCGCCCAAGGCAAGGTCACCAAGGACGAGGTGGTCATGCACAGCCGCAACCTGCTTTCCGATCAGCTGGCGGAGCTGCTTCCCCATTCCGAGGAAGTGAAGGACGCGCTCGCGGATGCGGTCGCCGCAGACGCCTATGTGGGCAAATGCCCCAAGTGCGGCAAGGACCTGCAGCTGCGCGCATCGCAGAAGACCCGCTCCATGTTCATCGGCTGTGCGGGCTGGCCCGACTGCGATGTCACCTATCCGCTGCCCAAGGGCAAGGTGGAATCCACCGAAACGCCCTGCCCGGTATGCGGCATGCCGCAGATCAAGGTCACGCCATTCCGAAGCAAGCCGCATATGCAGTGCATCGATCCCGAATGCCCCACCAACAAGGAACCCGATGTGGTGGTGGGTATGTGCCCGGTATGCAAGGAGCGCGGCATCGAGTCCAAGATGATCGCCCGCAAGAACCCGCGCACCTTGAAGCGCTCGGTTACCTGCGAGAATTTCGACGAATGCGCCACGCGCTATCCCTTGCCCCAGTACGGCAAGCTGGAGGCCACCGACGAGGTGTGCGAGCACTGCGGCGCCCCCTTGGTGGTGGTAACCACCAATCGCGGGCCTTGGAAGCTCTGCCCCAACTACGATTGCCCCGGAAAGGCCATCGAGGCGGAGGAGAAGGCGCGCAAGGCCGAAGAGCGCGCTAAGGCCAAGGCGGCGGGGAAGAAGGCCCCCGCGAAGCGCAAGGCCCCCGCGAAGAAGGCGGCTTCGAAGGCGAAATCCGCCGTGAAGGATAATTAGCCTTCTCGTGATAGAATCCCTGCTAAGAGGGAAACGAAAGGAGACATCCTATGTCCACGTATGAGCGTATCTTCGCGGCGATCGATGGCGGCGAATCCCAGCGCAAGGTCTGCGAAAGGGCCATCGAACTGGCTTCTGCCAACAATGCCGATCTGTTCTTGGGCCATGTGGTCGATGCTGTAGCTTCCGAGGCGAGCAAGGCCGATATGGACCTTCTGGCGCTGAAGGTGAAGGATCAGATCCTGGAAGCCATCGGCGACCTGATCCAGAAGGCGGAAGACGATCCCAACATCAAGTCCGTGACCTTGAAGGTGGTTGCAGGCGGCCTGCCCGAGACCTTGGGCAACGTGCTCGCCGAGCAGTTCGAGCCCGACTTGGTCATCTGCTGCAAGCGAGGATTCTCCGGTTTGCGCTATGCGTTCGTCGGCAGCGTGAGCACCTATCTGGTGCGCAACATGGACTGCGACGTCCTGGTCATCGACAAGGCATAGCAGCCTGCGCGTTCATCCGGTGCATTCCCGCAACAACCGCGCCCGCCGACCCGGCGGGCGTTTTATTGCGTCATGGTTACGATTCGGCTGCTTTTTACGTGCAGAAGCTACGGCTATCGGTTTCGTGGGTGAATGGGACGCCTGCTTTGGGGTATTGTTGTTAGGATATGCGGGCTCCGTGTGATTTGCTGCGTGCTTTTCTCGCAGCAAGCCGGAAGGCCTGCATGGAACGATTCCGCTGCATCGCGTGCGATGCCGTTCGATAGGAAGGCGCTTTGGCCCAGTCTGCACGACCCGGCGTGTTCATCACCTTCGAAGGTGGGGAAGGCGCGGGTAAAACCACCCATATCAGCTTCCTCGCGGATGCCCTGCGATCCCAGGGCGCCGAGGTGCTGCGCGTCCGCGAGCCGGGCGGCACCGCTGCAGGCGAGGCGCTGCGCGCCATCGTGCTCGATGCGGGAAGCGAGGGCCTGTCCGACCAGTCCGAGCTGTTGATCTTCGAGGCGGCACGCGCCCAGCTGGTCCGCGAGCAGATCGCCCCGGCGCTCGAACGCGGTGCCGTGGTCCTCTGCGACCGCTTCTGCGATTCCACGCTTGCCTACCAAGGCTACGGCCGCGGGCTTTCCCTGGATTTCATCAGGGCGGCGAACGAATTCGCATGCCAGGGGGTCTATCCCCAGCGCACCGTGTTCATGCGCGCATCCGATTGCGCCCAGGTGGGCTTGCAGAGGGCGACGCGTCATTCGGCGGACCGCATGGAATGCCAGGGTGATGCCTTCCACGCCAACGTGAACAGGGGTTTCGACGAAATCGCCGCATCCTGTCCCGAGCGTATCCGCGTGGTCGACTCCTCGCAGCCCAAGCCCCAAACGGCACGCTGCGTCTTCTCCTGCCTTGCCGACCTTTTCGGCTGGGACCCGGAAAACCTGCCCTTCGATGATACCTTCTTCGATGGGGTGGAGTCCTACCACGGCAAGCGTCCTAACGAAAGGCAGGAGCAGTAGCATGCCCGACGTCTTCGATGGAATCCTAGGCCAGCCCCAGGTGCGCCGTTTCCTGCGCTCCGCCGTGCAGGGCGGACGCGTCGGCCATGCATACCTGTTCACGGGCCCGGCGGGCTCGAACAAGACCCAGGCGGCATACGCCTTGGCGCAGGCCGTGATCTGCGAGAAGGGCGGTTGCGACGGCTGCGATGCCTGCAGGCGCGTCGTGCGCCGCACCCATCCCGACGTGCGCTATTACTTCCCCGAAGGGGCTTCGGGCTACCTGGTCGAGCAGGTGCGCGAAATCGTCGCCGATGTGGATCTGGCGCCTATCCAGGCGAAGACGAAGGTCTACATCATCGATCGGGCCGACCTTCTGGGCGCCCAGGCGGCCAATGCCTTCCTGAAAACCTTGGAGGAGCCGCCTGCCGGCGTGGTGATCATCATGTTGGGACGAACCTTGGAAAGCGTGCTTCCCACCATCGTGTCGCGTTGCCAGGCCGTTCCCTTCCGCCAGATCCCCGTTTCGGAGGCATGCGGCATCGTCTCGCAGAACACCGGCGCCTCGCGCATGGAGGCGGCGGCTGCCATCCAGGCATGCGGGGGATCGCTTACCGGGGCCATGGAATTCGTGAAGAGCACCGAGCGCTTCGCCTTCCGTGCCCGCGTCATCGAGGTCATGGAGCTTCTGCGCAATGCGGACGACCTGGATGTGCTGGGCTACGTGCAGGAGCTGCTCAACCGTGCCAAGGCACCGCTCGACCTGGTGCGCGCCGCGCAGGAGGAAGAACTCGCCGCTTCTGCCGACTTCATGGCCAAATCAGCCCTTCGCCAGATCGAGATGCGCCACAAGCGCGCATTAGCGGCGAAGACGACCGAATCCTTGAATCAGATCACCGCCATCATCCGCTCGTGGCTGCGCGATGTGCTGATGGTGTGCGGGAATGCGCCCCAGCTGGTTATCAACGAAGATGCCAGGCGGGGGATTATCGATGCCGCCGAACTGACGGATGCCGCCCGTGTGGCGCGCGCCCTCATGGCGGTCGACGAAACCGACGCGGCCATTGCGGCGAACGTTTCCCCGGAAACCTGCTTCGATGTGCTGCTGTTCCAGACTAGAGAGGTACTGTATGGTACGCATTGCACCGGTTACGCTGCAAAATAACCCCAAAACCCTCTGGTTCGACCCTAACGGCCTGGAAATCCACGATGGCGACTGCGTTATCGTATCCACCGAAAGGGGAACCGAATTCGGCTATGCCGACGATATCTGCGAGGTGTCTGAAGAAGCCGTCGCGAAGCTGAAGTGCCTGAAGCCGGTACTGCGTGTGGCGACGCCCGAAGACATCGAGCGCGCCGAGGAGCTGCGCCAGATGAGCAAGGATGCGCTCCCCGTGTTCAAGCGCATGGCAGCCGAATCCAACGAGGAAATGCATCCCGTCATGGTGGAATACCTGTTCGATGGGGATAAGGCCATCTTCTATTTCGAGGCCGAAGACCGCATCGACTTCCGCGAGCTGGTCCGCAAGCTCGCCGCCGAATTCCATATCCGCGTGGACATGCGCCAGATCGGCGTGCGCGACGAGGCGCGGCTCGTGGGCGGCCTGGGCCATTGCGGCCAGGAACTGTGCTGCCGCAGGTTGGGTGGGGAATTCTGCCCCGTTTCCATCCGCATGGCCAAGGAGCAGGATCTTTCCCTGAACCCCCAGAAGATCTCCGGCGTCTGCGGGCGCCTGATGTGCTGCCTCCGTTATGAATACGAGGCATACAAGGAATTCAAGTCCCGTGCACCCAAGGTGAACGCGAAGATCCAGACTCCCAAGGGAGTAGCCAAGGTAGTGGAGCTCGACGTTCCCCGCGAGCGCGTGAAGGTGCGCATGGAAGAAGACGGCAAGAACGTGACCTTCCCGCTTTCCGCCATGGACGAGGCGCCCGAAGGGACGGCCAGGCCCAACAGCATCGGCGATGACTTCCTGCAATACTACGATCCCGATCCCTTCGAGGGCGTTATCACGGGGCTGTTCGATACCTCTGCATTCACCAGGGACGATAAGCTGGCAACCCCCGAAGCCCGTCGCAGCGCGCCTGCCAAGCCCGAACCTGCCGAGTCCGATCAGAAATCGGGTAGCCGCAGGGTGCGCCGCCGCCGATCCATGCGTATCGAGACCGCATCCCAGCCTGCCGGTAGTGCGCAGGAAAAGCGCGCCGGGCAGCCTTCGGGTGCAGCGTCTTCGTCTCAAGGCCAGGCGGGAGGTGCCAAGAGGCCTTCCCAGAAGCGCTCGGACCGCGCCAAGCAGTCCTCTGCGAAGGCGGTTGCCGCGCGCGAGGCCACCATGGCGAAGATCAACGAGGCAAGCAAATCCGTCGCCGCAGGCCAGGAAGGCCGGCGCGCAGGCGCCCGCCGTCGCCGCGCCCCGCGTAGGGTGAGCAACGATATCGCCATCGAGCAGGCCCAATCCGCGGCGAAGAGCAAGCAGCGCAAGGAAAAGGTCAGCAACCAGAAGACGCAGATCCAGCGCAAGCGCGCTGCGGTGCGTCCCGGACAGAAGTCGAGCGGCCTGCAGGCAACCCGCCCCGATGCGGTTTCCACGAAGCCGCCCAAGAACCCTGATAAGCAGCCGACCGTGCAACATCAGCATCGCCGGACGCGCCGACGCAGCCACAAGACAGGAGGAAACGGCAATGAATCCTGATTTCGCCCTCTTGACCGACTTGTACCAGCTCACCATGGCGCAGGGATATTGGAAGACCGGCCTTTCCGAAGATCAAGCCTGCTTCCATATGTACTTCCGCGATAATCCCTTCAGCGGCGGCTATTCCATCGCATGCGGCATGGCCCAGCTGGCAGACCTGGTCGATGGCTTCCGCTTCTCGGGCGAGGATTGCGAATACCTTGCAGGACTGAAGGCACCGGGCGGCGGTGCGCTGTTCGAGCCGGAATTCCTGGAATGGCTGGCCGATCTGCGCCTGAGCGTGGACATCGATGCGGTTCATGAGGGCACGGTGGTGTTCCCCAACGAACCCCTGGTGCGCGTCACCGGTCCCATCATGCAGTGCCAGCTTCTGGAAACCGCGCTTCTGAACTGCGTGAACTTCGAAACCCTCATCGCCACCAAGGCCGCGCGCGTGTGCCTTGCCGCCGAAAGCCCCGTCGCCGAATTCGGTCTGCGCCGCGCCCAGGGCTATGCCGGCGGTGTCTGGGCAAGTCGCGCTGCGGTTGTGGGCGGCTGCGCATCCACCAGCAACGTGCTCGCCGGCAAGCTGTTCGGCCTGCCTGTTTCGGGAACGCATGCCCATTCTTGGGTAATGGCCTTCGAAAGCGAGCTCGAGGCGTTCAGGGCCTACGCCAAGGCCTTCCCGAACAACTGCATCCTGCTGATCGACACCTACGATGTGCGCCAGGGTTTGGAAAACGCCATCACCGTGGGCCTTGAGATGAAGCAGCGCGGCGAGCGCCTTATCGGCGTGCGCATCGATTCGGGCGACCTTTCCTGGTTGGCGAAGATGTGCAGGGAGCGTTTGGATGAGGCGGGCCTGAGCGATTGCGGCGTGGTGCTCTCCAACGATCTGGATGAATACACCATCAGCTCCATCCGCAACGAGGGCGCCCAGGTGATGTCCTGGGGTGTGGGCACCAAGCTGGCCACGGCCTACGACCAACCCACTTTGGGCGGCGTGTACAAGCTTTCGGCGACGCGTGCGGGTAAGGATGCGCCTTGGGTGGACCGCATCAAGATCGCGGAGAATTCCTCGAAGCTCACCTTCCCGGGCGTGCTGGGCATCCGCCGCTACTACCATGAAGACGGGTTCATCGCGGGTGACATGGTTTACGACGCGAACGCCCCCATCAACGGCGAAGAGCGCATCGTCGATCCTATGGACCAGCTGCGCCAGAAGGTGCTTTCCGGCAAGCGCTTCGAAGAGCTGCTGCACCCGTTGGCCCGTAACGGCAAGTCGGTCTTGGAGCCTTGCTACCGCGATGCCCTTGCCGCCGCCGAGCGCGTTCGCCAGGGTTTGGAGAACGTGCATGAGACCCAGAAGCGAATGCTCAATCCGCACAGCTATCCTGTCGGCTTGGAGTGCGGGCTCGCACACCGCAGGCTCGACTTGGTGGCTTCGCGACGTGACATCAAATAGGAAGGAAACCTCCCGATGGAAGCAAAATGCAATCTGATCCTGGATTCCTGCTGCGACTTGCCGTACCAGATCCTGGACCGGCCCGGTGTGGAAGTCCTCAGGTTCCCCTACATCCAAGAGGGCGTGGAATACATCGATGACATGTACTCCGAATCCACCCCCAAGCAGTTCTTCGCGATGATGCGCGACAAGAAGTCGGGCTATCCCTCTACCGCGCAGATTCCCCTGCCTGCTATCGAGGGTGCCTTCCGCCGAGCCCTGGAATCCGGGGTCCCCACAGTGTACCTGGGCTTTTCCAGCGGCCTTTCCGGCACCTTCGAAACCTGCAGGATGCTGGCGGAAAACCTTTCCGCCGAATATCCCCAGGGCGAGCTGCATGTGGTGGACACCCTGCTCGCAAGCGTGGCCGAAGGCCTGCTCGTCTACGAGGCCCTGAACCAGCGCGAAAAGGGGCTGACCGCCACCGAGATGGTGGAATGGGTCAAGGAAGCCCGCTTCTTCGTGAACGCCCAGTTCATGGTGGACGACCTTTCCGCCCTGGAGCGCGGCGGCCGCATCCCCGGCAATGTGGCCAAGGCGGGCGCCATGTTGGACGTCAAGCCCATGCTCGGCTTTGATCTGGAAGGCAAGCTGGCCTTGACCGGTGTGGTGAGGGGCCGCAAGAAGGGCATCAAGCAGTTGATTTCCTTCTATTCGAAGAACCATGACACCAACCACCCCGTCCATCAGGTGGTCACCGCCAATGCCGATTGCCCCAGGGATGCCGACAAGCTTTGCGATGGCCTGAAGAAGGACGATGAGAGCGTATTCGTGCTGCAGTCCAGTGTAGGCCCCGTTATCGGCAGCCATGTGGGTCCCGATATGCTGGCCGTGGTCTTCTGGGGGCACGATCGCCGCAACGAGATCTCGGTTGCTGACCGCATCGCACGCAAGGTGAAGGGGATCTAGCCGACTTCGGCCGATATGGTTCCAGGCACCCCCGCCGACGGCACGCATTGCTTGCGGGTGGCTAACTTGCGCTACGGGTTGTGCGGAGTGTTACGGCAAACGGGATAGAGAGCTTTCGACCCGCCCGACCCGGCGGGTCGTCTTCGATACTAGGAAGGAAGAAACATGTCCGAATCCTTTGTGTTCATCGGTAACTCCGAAGGCTGCGTGCCTTTGGCAACCAGCTTGATGCAGGCGGGTTATCGGAATGCGGAAAGCTTGGAAGAAGCGGATGCGGTGTTCGTGTACTGCATCGGGCAGAGTATCCATGAAGATGCATTCTTCGAAGAAGAGGGAATCTTAGCTACTGTCGGCGAGGGCAAGCTCATCATCGACCTGAGCCCCGCTACCCCCAACTTGGCGAAGGAGATCTTCGCCATGTCCAGCCTGAGCGATATCGACTACGTCGAAGCCCCGGTGTCCCTGGTGGACATCGCAGACGAGCGCGGATATGCCTATGCGGGCAACGTGGTATTCCGAGTTGCGGGGGAAACCGATCCCTGTGATAGGGCGCAGGCGATGCTGGAGCGCATTTCCCAGCAGGTTATCCGCTGCGGTGTGCCGGGAAGCGCGCAGATGGCCAAGTGCGCGGAATCGGTGTTCTTAGGCGCCAAGGTGGCAGCTATCGCCGAAGCTCAGATGCTGGTGAATGCGATGAACGGCATGCCCGAGCATCCCCAGGCCTCCATCGCTTCGGCGCCTTACGGGCTGGTTACCGACGGTATGGATGCGTTTTCCGAGACGGTTTTCAAGGGCGCCTTCAAGGACACGGCGGGCTACACCCTGGAAACCTTCCTTGCCGAAGTGAGTGCAGCGCAGTTGGCGGCAGAGGATCTGAACCTCTCCCTTCCCATGTCCCAGTCCGTCCAGTACATCGCGGAGCTTGTCGCGCGTGCCGGTGGCGCAGGCCTTTCGGCGGCCGCAGTGGCGCTGGTATATGCCGAAACCGAAACCGCGTTGGACTTCGGGGTTGATTGGACCCGCCTGGATACCAGCTCGCATGGTTTCGACGACGATGAGGATGAGTGCGAATGCGGCGGCCATGACCATGCATGCGGCTGCGGGCATCACGATACCGAAGAGGAGCTTTGGACGGATGGCAAGCAGGCAGGCGACCTTGATTTCGATGGGGGATTCCATCTGGACTTCGATGGGGTAGACGCCTTCGACGCCCTGTCCTTCGGGGAAAGCCCCTATCCCGAAGATCCCGAAAACCCCTTCCGCGGCTATGGCAATGACTGGTCTTCCAACTAGCTGCCGTCTGTGCCCGCGTGCGTGCGGGGTTGATAGGGCGTCGGGTGAGCGCGGGGTGTGCGGGGCGGACGATACCCTGCGCATCGCGCGTGCCGCCCTGCATGAGTGGGAAGAGCCCCCCATCAGCGTTGGTGCCGGCAGCGGGGCGGTATTCTTCAGCAACTGCCCCATGCGCTGCATCTACTGCCAGAATGCCGAAATCGCCTGCGGTGCCCATGGTACGCAGGTGCCGCCCGAAAGGCTGCCCTGCATCTACCGAGAATTGCGCGACCAGGGTGCGGCCAACATCAACCTGGTCACACCCACGCACTACCTTCCCTTCGTGGCGGATTCGATCAGGCAGGTAAAGAGCGAGGGTTTCGATCTGCCGTTTATCTGCAATACGTCGGGTTATGAGACTGTCGGGACCATCCGGGCGCTCGATGGCCTGGTGGACATCTATCTGACGGATTTCAAGTATTGGCGTTCGAGCGAAAGCGATGCGGCCTTGAAGTATTCCCGTGCCGCCGATTACTTCCAAGTGGCGGACGCGGCTTTGAAGGCGATGCTGGAAAGCGTCGGCCTACCGCGTTTCGATAGCTGGAATGGGGAAGATAGGCTGATCTCCGGTGTCGTGATGCGCCATCTTATCCTGCCCGGCAGATTGCATGATTCCATGCGCTTGATCGGCTATCTGTGGGGAGAATACGGCGACAGCATCCTGTACAGCGTCATGAACCAGTACACCCCGCTGCGCACGTTCGAGCAGGCGCCCGAATTGAATAGCCGTGTCGACGATGCAGAATACGAGCAGCTGTTGGATTACATGGACGCCTTGGGGGTGACCGACTACTTCTGGCAGGAAGGCGGAGCCGCAGAAGAGAGCTTCATCCCGGCCTTCGATTCGACTGGGGTCCTCCCTGGGTAGGATAGCGCCCTGACCTTATGCGCCTGGCAACGAAGCCGGGTTTTTCGACTTGATGAAAACAAGGGAGCGGAACACTATCCGCTCCCTTTTCACGTTCACGTGTTTTTCAATACTGAAAATTGCATGCAGGATGCCTTCTGTTTCCGGGGATTGTCGCCAGAATAACCAAGCAGTGCTTGGTCGAGTGCAAGCGCAGTTGCAGGCAGAATACGTGTCATCGAAGCCGCAAGGCGCAATTTCAACCGAAAGGAATGGTAACCATGGCACTGGAACTGAAGCGCGACCTGATGATCGAAAGCCCCTATCGCGAAGGCGGGATGCGTCCCGACCTGCGCGCGATGGACGAGCAGATGGAACAGCTCATCCGCTTCCGCGACGAGGGGGCGATGAACGATTCCGATTGGCAGCATTCCATTCGGAACATCCTGGACTTCCAGAGGGAAGACGGCAGCTTTTCCTTCCTGAGCGACTACCGTATCCCGAGCGATGCCCGCGTGCAGTACCTGTATCGCCCCAGCTATGCCTGCTGCCAGGTGCTGATGCGTTTCTTGTTGAACGATGGGGCGGTTAAGGGGGAGGGCGTCGCCCAGGTGAAAGAAGCGCTCGACCGTGGTCTGGCATTCTGCTGCACCCGAAAGCTGGCGGGTCATGGGTATGATTCCTTGGCAGAGCAGATGGAGGATGCCATCCTGTTCGCCGAGTGCGGCGCCCAGGCTATCCGCTATGTCTACCCCGACATCGCCCCGCAGTTCTTCCAGCTCCTTGATGAAATCGGAGAGGGCTATGCGCGCCGGATCCGCAACTGCCAGGTGTTCGGCGACTGGGGCGAGAACCTCGCGTTTCCCTTGCTGAGGGCTGCCGAAGCGCTCGGGTTCGAGCAGAAGGTGCTTGTTTTCGTGTACGGCACCCTTATGACGGGCATGCCCAACGAGCACTATCTTACCCATGCACCCTACGTGGGTGAGGCGAAGGTGCAGGACTACACCCTCTACGACCTGGGCGCCTTCCCGGGAATCAAGCCTTCCGATGTGAACAGCCGCGAGTGCGAAGTCCAGGGTGAAATCCGCATGGTCGACGCCTCCACGCTCGAGGCTCTGAACCGCCTTGAGGGCGAGGGTTCGCTCTATCGCCTCACCAAGGTGACTGCGATGGTGAACGGTTTCCCCCTTCCCGTTTTGACCTACGTATATTGCCATGATGTCGATGCGGATTCCGAGATTCCTTGCGCCCTGCAGCCTTACAACAGGTACCTGCAGCAGCGCGGCGATCTGGTTTGGTATGTCGCATACGGCCAGGATATGCTTTTCGAGCACTTCATGACCATCCTGCGCGGAGGACGCTGCGATGTCTCCGGATTCGAATCCGAAGGCTGCACCGACAAGAGCGCTCCTCTGATGACTTCGCGGATCCGCTTGGACTATGGTTTGCACGTAGGTGAATGCAACCGCCCGTTTTTGAGGCTGGACAAGGAAGGCTGCGCTTTCGCCCGCGCGTATCTGGTGACCCGCGAGCAGTACAATCAAGTCCGCAGCATCATGGGCGTAGGCGAAGGCGACTACTGCGATGAGGTTGAGCTGGGCATGTGGGGAGGCATCCCCCTGCTGGCAGTCACCAACGAGTCCTCTTACCAGCCTGTCCGAATCGACTTCGGCGAGGATGTGGATACGAGTGATTGGGATGAGGAAGACCTCTACGAAGAACCGTACGGGTACCTGGATATGGAATACTACGATGCCTTCTTCGCGGGCTTGAAGGAAACCTGGTTCCTCATCCCCGAAAAGCAGTTGGAAGCCTACGCTGACGGGCTGTGCTAGCCAGCGTCCAGGTGGTGGGTGCATGCTCCGACCGCCGATAACGCACGCATTACCGGGGCGTCGCGAAGACGCCCCGGGTTCTCGACCGGAAGGGGAGGGTAAGGTTTTGGATCTGATCGATTTCATTGCGAGGGAGATGCCCGATGCCGGCGAGCTTGCCGCCCTCTGCGCAAGCTCCATCGCTGGTGGTCGGATCCGGAATATGATGGCGTCCCCCTTTGAGAGCCGGGTTTTCCGCAAACTGCTTGCGGCCTATGCCGGCAGTCCCGAGGCGCCGTATGGCATGGACAGGGTGGTGCTCTACCATCAGGTCTGCGATCTGTTCGAAGCCTTGCGGCTGCTGCCCGGCAATGGGGATTTGAAGGGCTATGAGCTCAAAGACTCCTTCCTGGGCGGGCAGGAAGCTGATCTGGTGATGCTGCTTGCCTCCCACGAAGGGATTTCCCAAGAAACCCTCGCCCACGATGTGCTCCGCTGCTCCAAGAATGCCGTGGGTGAGCGCCGTGCCCGCATGAAGGACGGAATCCGTATCGGAGGTATGTGCATCCAAGCCGAATTCGGATATCGAGGCGACTTCAGGTCCTCGGTCCATCCTGTTTCCTTGCCGCTCAATCTTTCCGAAGCCTACGTGCTCTTCGATGCCTTGGCGGAATACTCGGCTGGACGCGACTGGTGCGATCCCCACCGCAAGTCGGCAGAGCGCATCGCCGGCATGCTGAAAGCCCAGATGAGCCCCTATGCGCAAGAGAAGCTGGCACCGCGGTTGAGCGAGATGGGTTTTGGGTCCCTTCCCCCGGTTCCGCCTTGCTTCACCTTCGATGTGCCTCAGGAAGACGGCGGAGGCGACGGCTGCGGGCCCGATTCCCGGCACTGGCTCTACTTCCTGAAATCCGGCGTGATGGCGACCGTCGAGCTTGCGAGCGGCGAACGCCTGCGCGGTGTGGTGATCCCGCGTGCGAAGGCGGCGGGCTTCCTGCGGGAGAGGGGGGTTCCCCAGAAGGACCGACGCCCGTATTGCGTGATCCTGCATGAGAATGGGGATTTCACCCTTGTATCCTGGTCGGACGTGGTGGATATCCGTGCTGCGGAGTGATTCGTTTGCTGCAGTAGGCGTCGTGGATCGGTTCGTACAGGTTGATAAGCAGGCCCTTGTAGTCGGGGCACCATGATTCCAGCACGTCGATGCAGTCCTGCAAATCGAAGCGCGCGATGAATCGCGTTTCCTCCCAGAGGGTCTCGAGCCAGGCCTGCAGGTAGTCGAGGCCCTTCAGTGATTCCGGGATGGGCCGATGGAGGGGATAGTCGATATCGCAGGGGACTTGGTCGGCGGCGAACAGGGTGTCGTAGCGTGCGCGGAATCCCCCGATGCTGGCCAGGGTGTCTCGCAGGGCGATATTGTTGATCGGCGGCATGACGATGCAGATATCCTGCCAAAGAGCCTCCACTTCGTCGAAGCACGCATGGAGCGCCTCGAGCTTGTGTTGGAATGCGTGCACAGGGTCATCGCAGTCCAGTATCGCCGCAGCGGGTTCGAGCAGGTTTTCGATTCCCAGCACGTAGCAGGCCGACTGCATCAGGTCGTAGGCTTTCGTGTGGGATACCGACGAAGACCCGCCGCAGGTATGCAGTTCCATTAAGTGGCTCAGAATCTCCCAGAGCGCGCCGGTGCGTCGTTCGAGCAGATCCCCTTCTTCCGGCATCCCGGGCGTTTCGAACGAAGCGGATGCAACCTTAATCCCGGTCATTGCACCACCTTTCCCCGAACCAGCCTGGTGCATAGATGTCGTCTTCCCACGAATCGGGGTTCCATGAATACACCCTGCCTTCGTCGTCGGCTAAGGAGTAGGGTTCGTCGTCGGGGGATTCTCGGTCGTCGTGAACGGCAAGTTGGCCAAGCACCTCTGCAACGCTTAAGGCGGCAAGCGCATCGCAGTCGCCCCCGCAGCTTTCTTCGAAGGCCTCAAACATGCCCTCGATCAGCTCTTCGTCGGGAACGTCGCTCGGCGCGTCGGCCCGGAGTTGGTAGAAGGTCTCCTGGATGCCCTCGAGCGTTTCGGCGCAGCTTTCCTCGAACAGGTACGATGATGCGGAAAAGGTGCGGGCGATTTGCACGATGGCAGGGCTGCCGAATTCCAGCCTGCCGGTTGTTGCGAGCGCTTCGAGACGGGCATGTCCCAGGTGCTCGATTTCCGTCCGCGTCAGTCCCAGGCCTGTCTGTTCCAGTTCGGCGAGCTGCTTGAGTTGTGCCGCCTGCCCTAGGGCGACTCGGGCCAGGGTTGCGTTGGAAGGCATGTATTCTCTTGGCATCTGCATCCTTTCCTCGTTTCGGTGCAATGCTTATTACACCTTCGGATGCGAAGATGCCAGACTGCAATTCCAGCGCGTTTCGTGGTAATGTGGGACTTGCAAAAGCGGGGATTTCCCCGCTTCTTCATTTACCGGGGCTTGCTTCGGGATCGTGCGGATTCAGGTTGGGATCGGCGTGGGCCGCAAGAGGGTGCCGGCTATTCCGTGCGGGCGCCGTTCTAACGGGTGCGTATCTAGGGCGGTATACGCGTCGATCCCTCCTTCCAAGAAAGCGGGCTAGCGCTGCACTGGATCGGCCGTGCCATCCTGTAGAGCATCCAAGAGCCGGGTCTTCAGCTGGCTCGCGTTTTCCCAGGGGTGATGCTCGTCGAAGAGGTCGTCGAGGCATTGGCGCAGCGTTTGGGAAATCCGCAATTCCTCGCGCCACGTCGCATCGATTCCCGGGATGATGATCACGGGGTCGGAATAGAGCATGAAAAGCACCACGCAGGCTAGCCCGTCGCGGTCTATCGCGAAGGATTCAGGGCCCTGTCCGTCCAGTGCCAAGCCGAAGTCGATGAGCGATATACGATTGCCGTCGTAGAGGACGTTTGCGGGGCGCAGGTCGCCGTGCACGATGCCGCGTTCCTGCAGGTGCTTGAGGGTGTCGCAGAGCTGTCCCGCTATGGATGAGATCTCTTCCCTGCTGAAAACATGTCCTGCCTTTTGAAGCCAGAAGGCGATCGAGGCGCCTGGCATGAGCTCTTCCACGATGAAATACGGTTTGGTGCCAAGAATCGGAGCGGAAGAAGGTGATTGCCCCCGGTGCCCGGTATTCACGATGCCGAGCCACTGGGGAATCGAAGGATGGTTGCATGCCTGCAAGGCGTGGCATTCCGTCCAGATCGCCTGGGTATCCATGCGTCCGTTGCGGGGCTTCACCAGCTTCAAGGCGACGGGGCCGTTGGGGCCTTGCGCTCTGAAGCAGCTTCCGAAGCGTCCTTGGCCCAGAAGCCCTTCGATCGTGTAGCCATGGAAGCGCCGTCCGATCAGCAGGCGGTCGAGTAAAGCCGTGGCTTTGCGGAAAAGGACCCGCAGGTGGTGTGCGGGTCCTGGATTCGAATAATTATGGGAAGGTTTGCGATTCATGCCCGTTTGCTATCGCGGAGTGCCGCAGTTGGGGCAGAACTTCGACCCTGCGGGGACTTCCGATCCGCATGAGCTGCAGAATGGGGAAGAGGATTGAAGCCTCGTGCCGCATTCGAGGCAGAATTTCGAACCTGCAGGGACGGTTGAATTACAGCTGGGGCATACGCTTGCAGCGGTTTGTTGCACGGGAACGGGGGAAGCTCCGTACTGATTGTCCTGGGATACGGGCTGCGGTACAGGCTGAGGAGTTTTCTTTCCCTGGCTACCTAAGGCGGCGCCCACGATGGTTCCCAAGCCTGCTGCGCCGATCATGCCGCCCAGTCCGGAATTATGGTGGGGTGCACCGTATCCGCCGTGGCGCCAGCGGTCGCTGCTGGAAAACGAGCTGTATCCGCCTGAGCGATAATAGGATCCACCATATCCGCCGTGACGCCTGCGTTTACTGCTGCTGAAGCTGAATGAGAACAGACCCATGGGGCCTCCTTCCGTTTGGTGCCGGCAGATTCAAGGTACCATATGCTGAACAGCTTCAACTGCAATCTGACGACCTGTTGTAAACAAGTTTGTAAAAATATCGAGGTTTGCGGGTGGGATGGTTCATTTTCGCTTCCATTAAAGCCGTTAAGCTGTCGGCTTTGGGATATTCTGTGCGTATCGCAAAATGGAATGCTTCCCGTGAGGATTGGAGGCGTCATGTTCGGAAAGCTGCTTCGTTCTATCGGCGTTGGCGGTGCGAAGGTCGATACGATCTTCCAAGATACTACCTGCGTTCCCGGCGGAATCATCCAGGGAGAGGTCCGCATCATGGGCGGCAATGCCCAGCAGGATATCGAATCGATCAGCATCTCGGTTTGCACCCAGTACGAAGAAGAATTCGACGACCATACCTATTACAAGGATGTTGCATTGCTTGAAGAGCGTCTGTGCGGACGTTTCACGGTTCAGGCCGGTCAGGAAATGAGCCTTCCGTTTTCATTGCAGCTGCCCCTGAATACTCCGGTTACCCATGGCCGTTGCAAGGTGTGGGTGCATACCGGGTTGGACATCAAGGGCGCCATCGACCCGAAGGATCGCGACTACCTGACTGTTCTTCCCCATCCGCTCGTAAACGAGTTCTTTGGGGCCGTGGAGCGCCTGGGTTTCCGTCTATGCGAGGTGGACCTGGAAAAGGCTTCCTATCGTAACGGGCAGTCTTTCAAGCAGGAATTCGAATTCAGGCCCGTGAGCGGCGAATTTGCCGGCCGTTTGGATGAGATCGAGGCGGTATTCAAGCTTTCGGAAAACCAGGTTTCCGTATGGCTGCAGATCGATCGCCGCGCTCGTGGTTTGATGAGCGCCATTGCGGAGGGTCTTGATATGGATGAATCGTATACAAGCATCGCATTCGGCCCGCAGGATATTTCCCATCTCGATCAGATGCTTGCCGATGCCATCCGCCGTTATTGCTAGGCATTTAGCCAGGAATACAAGTTTGAACGATCTTACGAAAAGGCGGGTTCATCCCGCCTTTTCTTGCCCGGGATGCGGGAAGGTATGCATTTCTTCATGTCGCGGAAGAGTCCGTGCTCCTTCAGCACCAAAAGGATATCGAAGATTTGAAGCATGGTATTCGCACGGCTTCATGCAGCCGATAAATAAAAGATATCGTGCATGGCGTCACTTCCTCTCGAAATGATCGAAAGCACCGCCCTGCTCAAGGACCATGCCAGCTGCCGTGTATTCTACCGGCAAATATCCAGCATTCTTCTTCTCTGAAAATACCTGTAAAACCTTACGTTCGCTTGTTAATTTCCAGTAGTATCCTACGACTCGATTTCGAGTAGAATCCGTGGTATTTCATTCGCAAACCCTCAGGGAAGCGCTCGAAATACCATGGGATATTGCGAAGTTGCGCCTTTGATGAATCCCGATATTTTCTTGCAGGGGGGAGAAATCGAAGGCTCCGTTTGCCTGATTCTTACCGAATTCCAACGGAATCGCGTAGTTTGTATGTGGATGGTAGAATGGTGATCATTCGGTTACTTACTGCAATCCCACAAGGAAGAGGAAGGTGCAAGCATGAGGGAAATGCCCAAAACCCAGTTGGATCCCAAGATCAAGAAGGTATGGCGTATCAGCGATGCCATCTGGATCACGCTTATCTTCCTTGCGTGCTTCGTGCCCTTCCTTATCGTCGCTTGCGTCGCTCCCAGCCAAACCTGGGCTGTCATAGTCATGGCTGCCGTCTTCGGTGCATATGCCCTTGCGATGATCGTGTTTATGGCTGTGCTACCGCCCATTCGTTATGCCCGCTGGCGATTCGACCTTACCGAGGATTATCTGGAAATCGCAAAGGGCATCATCTGGCGCAACCGCTATCTGATCCCCTTCATCCGCGTCCAGAATACCGATACGCGCCAGGGGCCCATCCTGCGCGCATTCGGCCTTTCCAGCGTGACGGTATCCACTGCGGCAGGGGAGCATGTCATTCCCGGTTTGGGAAGCGATCAAGCCGACATCCTGCGCGACCGCGCTGCCGAACTGGCCCGCATCGCACGAGAGGACGTGTAGGCTATGAAGCATAGGGTTCATCATAGCTATATGTGGCTGGGCTCCATCCGCGTGGGCCTGTCCATCCTGTTCGCGTATGCCATCGCCCTGATATCCGTCTTCGTCCAGTTCTTCGCCAAAGGCGGTACGAGGGGCGCCTACACCGAGTCCCTGGATTTCGTGATCTCCGCCGCCTGCCTGGTGGGCACTTTCGTGCTGGTGGTGGGGACCATGGTGGTCTACCAGGTCATTTCCTACAAATATCTTTATTTCACGCTCTCCGATACGGAATTCAGCCTGTATAAGGGCGTCATCAGCAAGAAGCGCGTCCATGTGCCTTACTATCGCGTGCAGTCCGTCGATCAGCGTGCATCGCTTCTGCAGCGCATCTTCGGTGTGTGCACGGTGATGATCGATACTGCGGGCGGTTCTTCCAATAAGGCCGTCACCGTGCCGTATCTGACCCGTCAGCAGGCGGAATGGCTGCGCAGCGAGCTGTTTTCCCGCAAGCGCGGCGTCCAGCAGGGCCAACGTGCGAATGCGGCTGCATCCGGTAGCGCTGCGATGCGGGCTCCGATTGGCCAGGCGCCCGAGGGTTCGGGCAACGTGCTCGATTTCGGATCCCAGGCTTGGGAAGAATACGGCGGCCTGTTCGGCGGGGAGGAAGTGGAAACCGGTAGGGTCAGCTTCGAATACGGCCTTTCTAACAAGGAATTGCTGCTTACCGGTATTTCCAACAACACTTCGTTCCTGCTTGTGCTGTTCGCCATCCTCGGTGCGATAGGGCAGATTGCCCAGGTTCTGTTCGGCGTATTCCCCAAACAGGGCGGCGATATCGCGCACGATATGGTGGTGCATGCTACCGGATCCGCCGCAATCGGGTTCTTCGCCTTGGTAGCCGGCTGCGTGTTCGTGGCGATGCTGGTGGTATGGATCATATCGGCGCTTACCGCCTGCATCGGATACGGTGGGTTCCGTGCCCGCCGCCGCGACAGCCGTATCGAGACCGAGCGCGGTCTTTTGCAGCACACCTTCCAGGGAGTGGATGTCGATCGCGTTCAGGCGGTTGTTGTGAAGCAGGGATTCATCAGGCGCCTTTTGGGCTATTGCGAGCTTTCCCTGGCAAAGATCGACGCCGCAAGCGCGAACGATGATTCCACGAAGTCCAACCAGCAGGCACAGCAGGGCATGGTGATCCATCCCTTCGTGAAGCTTTCCCGCGTTCCGGAGATCCTGCAGGGCCTGTTGCCCGAATACCAGGATGCCCCTGAAGGTTTAACGCCGCTGCCTGCCGTATCCTTACGCCGCGGCCTTATCCGCAGGTGCATCTTGCATGGCAGCGGTTTCTGGCTCGCCGTATGCGTCACTGCCGCCCTGGCGGCGATCAATGTACTTTGCGGCGTCCAGGGTTTCGCTTCGGGATTCGAGGTTTCCAGCGAGTATGCTGCGATGATCCTCAAAGTCGTGAACTATTGCTGCGTGGCACTCTATATCTTTGCTATCGTCGCCGCGGTATTGGAGGCGATAGGCTGCGTGCTCTGGTTCCGAGAATCGGGTTTTGCCTACAACGAACGTTTCATGCGTTTGGTGAACAGCGGTTTTTCGAAGACCGAATACTGCATCCCACGCCAGAAGATCCAGTACTTCAAGCTGCGTACCAATCCCTTCCAGCGCCGTTCGAAGGTGGCTACTTTGATGGTGCGCACCGCAGCGGGCGTGGGCGGAACCACCGTGCGCCTGCTCGATGTGGCGCAGTCGGATGGGTCGGCCTGGCTGGCTTGGGGCGAGCCCAAGCCGCATGCCAAGCGACCTACAAAAGCTTAAGCAGGTCCTCTGCCGAATCGAGCATGAACTGGGCTCCTGCTTCTACCAGCTCTTCCGGTGCATGGTAACCCCAGTTCAGCCCCACCGCCAGCACGCCGGCTGCAAGTGCGGTTTCGATGTCGCTGGGCGAATCGCCCACATAGGCGGTGGTGGAGGCTTCGGCACCCAGTTCCTCCATGGTTTTGAGCAGGCCCGTCGTGTTGGGTTTGCGTGGGAAGCCCGGTCCTTCGCCGTGGACGGCGTCGAAGGCGCCGGGCATCTTGCTGTCCATGATCTGCTTGGTCCCGCCGTCGTATTTGTTCGAGAGCACTGCCAGTTTGCATCCAGCCTTGCGCAGTTCGGCGCAGGTTTCGGGGATGCCAGGGAAGGGATGGGTGTTCTTTCCCGCGATCTTCTCGTGGGTGATCTTCCAGTAATCCAGCGCTTTCTGCGTGTCCTGTTCATTTGTGCCCGCAGGCACCGCCTGCACCATCAAAGCGCGCAGGCCGTTGCCTACGTAGCTTAAGATCTCTTCTGTGGTGTGGGTGGGGTAGCCGAAGTGCTCGAGTGCGGTATTGGTTACTTCCACCAGGTCGGGCAGGGTATGCAATAGGGTTCCGTCCAAGTCGAAGATGAAAGTGCGGATTTTGGGCATGGGCTTCTCCTTTCCGGCTTATTCGGCTTTCCTTGGCAGGATCGAAAGGGCGACGAGCGCTATTGCCAGCACTGCGCCCAGCTTCTTCAGATTCGTTTCGCTTATCCCCAGGCTCTTCAGCTTATCTTCGATCATGATCTTCCCTTCGGATCGTTCCCGATAGTGCAATGCGCCCACGGGTGCGGGGCGCATTGCGGAATCGTGCTTGGCATTCGGCGCGGATTGCGGGTTGGAAAGCGCTGGTTGCATGTGCGTATCCAGCTTCTGGCTAGCTTGCGATGCTTGCTAGTCCATGTCTTCCAGCAGCCCGTGCTTTTCGTAGCGGGTCACGCGGTCGATGCGGTTATCGTCGTCGACGAACACGACTGTGGGCTTGTGGGTCTTTGCCTCCTCGGCGGAAACGGAGGCGTAGGCCATGATGATGATCTTGTCCTTGGGTTGCACGCAACGCGCCGCCGCCCCATTGAGGCAGATCATCCCACTGCCGCGCTCGCCTGCGATCGTGTAGGTTTCGAAGCGCTCGCCGTTGTTCACGTCGACGATCTGCACCTGTTCGTATTCCAGGATGCCGGCGGCTTCCAGCAGCTTCTCGTCGATCGTGATGCTGCCGACGTAGTCCAGTTCTGCCTGGCGCACGGTTGCCCGATGGATCTTACTCTTCAGCATGGTGAGGTTCACGGGTGGTGCTCCTATTCGACGCTCGCGATGAAGTTGTCGATCAGTCGGGTCTTCCCGATGTGGACTGCCATGGCAACGAGCACTTCGCCCTCGAGACGGTCGATGCGCTCGATGTTTTCGGCATCTACCACATCAACGTAATCGATGCGGGCCAAGGGCTCGGTGGCGATATTCGCCTCCATCGCCGCGATGAGCTTCTTCGCATCGCGCTCGCCTTCGCCTACCAGCTTCTGTCCCAGGAAGATGGTCTTGCTCAGGATGAGCGCTGCAGCACGTTCCTGCTCGTTCAGGTAGGTGTTGCGGGAGCTTTTTGCCAGGCCGTCTTCCTCGCGTACGATGGGGCAGCCCACCACTTCAAGCGGCATGTTCAGGTCGCGCACCATACGGCGGATGATCGCCAGCTGCTGGGCATCTTTCTGTCCGAAATACGCACGGTCGGGTCCTACGATGTTGAACAGCTTCGTCACCACCGTGCAAACCCCGCTGAAGTGGATAGGACGGCTCTTTCCGCAGAGCTCGAACTTCAGGCCGTTCATGTCGACGGCGGTGCAGAAGCCTTGCGGGTACATTTCGGCAGGCTCGGGGTTGAAGATCATCGCGGCGCCCGCATCGGTGCAGAGGGCGCGGTCCGCCTCGATGTCGCGCGGATAGCTTTCCAGGTCCTCATTGGGGGCGAACTGGATGGGGTTGACGAAGACGCTCACCACGACACGGTCGTTTTCTGCCACGGCGCGCTCGATAAGGCTGCGATGCCCTTCGTGGAGGAAGCCCATGGTGGGAACCAGGCCAACGCTCAGGCCTTCGTTTCTCCATGCACGAACATGCTCGCGGACTTCGCGTACGGTTTTGATTACGGGGATCATCGCTCCTCCTTACTTGATCTGGCTCAATACGTCTTCGGGAATCTTGAAGGTGTGCTCTTCGGCAGGGAAGCTTCCCTGCTGCACTTCGCTTACGTATGCGGAGAATGCCTCGCGCATTTGCTCGCCCAAATTGCCGAAGCGCTTGACGAATTTGGGGGTGAAATCCGAATACAGGCCCACGGCGTCGGCATAGACCAGGACCTGACCGTCGCAGCCTGCACCGGCACCGATGCCGATGGTGGGGATGCCCACATTTCGGGTTACCAGGTCGGCGAGGGCGGCGGGCACGCATTCCAGGGTGATGCCGAATGCCCCCGCCTCTTCTACGGCGCGGGCGTCATCCATGAGCTTCTGGGCTGCCTCGATGCTCTTACCCTGCACCTTGAATCCGCCGAAGGCGTTGATACTCTGGGGAGTCAGGCCCAAATGCGCCATGACCGGGATACCGGCGCTGGTGATGGCCTTGATCTGGGGGCAGACCTCCGATCCGCCTTCCAGCTTCACGGCCCCGCCGCGGCCTTCCTTCATCAGGCGGCCGGCGTTGACGACGGCATCGTAGACGGAGGTCTGGTAGGACATGAAGGGCATATCGATTACCACCAGTGCGTTTTTCGCTCCGCGGGATACAGCGCGGCCATGATGGATCATGTCTTCCATGGTTACGGAGAGGGTGTCTTCGTAACCCAGAACAACATTACCCAGGGAATCGCCGACCAGGATCGCATTGACGCCGGCCTCGTCGACCAGCTTTGCGGTGGAATAATCGTAGGCGGTGAGCATGGTGAGCTTGGTGCCCTCCTGCTTTGCCTGCTTGAACGTTGTGACGGTGTTCTTCATATGTCCTGCCTCCAATGGCGCCGGGGCGCCGTTTGTGCTTGCCTTCTCCAGTAGTATGCGTAGGTCCGGGTCGGGGGTTCGGTTGCGTCCGTCAGCGGCTTTTCGCTTCCAGCAGCGCTGCCAATGCGGCATAGTCGCGATCGGGATTCTTCTTCCGTGCCACATCCAAAAGCTCTTCCGAAAGCGCAAGGTAGATGTCGCGCTCATGCCGGTCGAGCGCTTCCAGGTGCTTTTCCAGGGTGCCCGTATCGCAGCGCTCCACCGGTCCCGTGAGTGCGCCTTCGGGTCCGTTTTCCATGATGTTGCGGCAATTCCCCTCGAAGATGGGCTCCAGCGCGCTTTGTGCCTGGCTGTACGAGAATCCGCAGCTCACCAGCATTTCCTGCGCGCGGGCGAACAGGCCCACTACCAGGTTGCTCGCAAAGACGGCAGCGGCGTGGTAACGCACTTTCACGTTGCAGTCGATGATTGCCGTATCGTGCCCCATCTGCTCGAAGATCCGCCGGACTTCGCCTAGGTGCTCTTCGTGTCCTTCGATGGTGATAAGGGCGCGCGGGATGTCCTTGTACGATTCCGACTTCGAATGGATGGGGAAGAGCGGATGGACCGAATAGCCGAATGCCCCGCATTCCCGGATTCCGGCGAATACTTCCGACGAGAGCGAACCGCTCGTATGGCAGATGATCTTGCCCGCCAAACCAGCGCCCTTGATCTGCTCCCATACCTGCGCAATCGTCCCGTCGGGGACGGTGAGGAAGACCATGTCGCATGCCCGCACGAGTGCCGCAGGCGAATCGAAGGGGTCGGCGCCGGTGAAGTGCGCTGCTTCCCGTGCGGATTGCATGCTCCTGCTGTAGTAGCCGGCAATGGGAAAGCCGTGCTCTGACAGGTGCTTGCCCAGGGTGAATCCCATTTTCCCCGCACCGATAAAACCGATTTCCATCAAACCACCTTGCTTTGGATCGAACCAGAGGGACTGCATCGTGTATGGCTGAGGCGCATCCGCTGCACGTTGGCAGGGGCGGGCACGCTCTTTCGGCGGCTGTGTTGCCGCAAGGGTCGAAGCTTATGGGTTGCCGCCAGATGCCATGTGCGTCTCCTTGTCGATTCGGCTTCTTTCCGTCGGGTGGATTCGCCAAGATTCTCCATTGGAAGCGATGATACCATCGTGGCTCCGGGCTGGTCCGTATCTGCCGCCAATCTGCATAGGCTCTCTGCCTGCGGTGTCCCGAGCGGTTGCAGCTGCCGCGGGAATGGGTTTTGCTCGGAAAAAATCCCCTGGGTTTTCGGGGCCCAGGGGATCGATTGCGGTTTGCGAGCTGTATCCGGCTTAGCGATGGATACCCAGACGCTCGTAGGTGTAGAGCACGTCGAGCTCGTATTTCTTGCGATGGCTTTTCACCACCGTGTCCAGGATCAAGCCTGCGGTAAGGGCGAGCAGGCCGCAGAGCACCAGGGCCACGGCAAGAAGCGCGGTGGGAAGTCTGGGCACCAAACCGGTGATGCCGAATTCTGCGATGACGGGCACGCCGGCGATCAATCCGAGCGCCACGAATATCACGGAAAGCCAACCGAACAGGGCCATGGGGCGGTAGTCCTTGAACAGGCTGCAGATGCATTTCAGCACCTTCATGCCGTCGCTGAAGGTGTTCAGCTTGCTTTCCGATCCCTCGGGGCGGTCGCGGTAGTCGATGGGCACGTCCTCGATGCGCCAGCGCTTGTCGACGGCATGGATGGAAAGCTCGGTTTCTATCTCGAAGCCGGGAGACATGACGGGCATGGTCTTCACGAAGATCTTGTTGAAGGCGCGGTATCCCGTCATGACGTCGTAGAAGTTGTAGCCGTAGATCACCTTGATCAGCCAGCGGACCAGGTTGTTGCCGAAGCCATGGAATGCGCGGTCGTTTTCCTCGCCGTAGCTGCCGTTGGAAAGCCTGTCTCCCACGGTCATGTCGGCGCGTCCTTCTACCAGGGGCATGATCAGGTCGACTGCCTTTTCGGCAGGGTAGGTGTCGTCGCCGTCGACCATGATGTAGTAGTCGGCGTCGATTTCGCGGAACATCTGGCGCACCACGTTGCCCTTGCCCTGACGGGTTTCCTTGACCACGGTCGCACCGTGCTCGGCGGCGATACGTGCGGTCGCATCGGAGGAGTTGTTGTCGTAGACGTATACGGTTGCCTGGGGCAGTACCTTGAAGAAGTCGTCGACCACCTTGCCGATGGTCACTTCCTCGTTGTAGCAGGGTATCAGTACGGCGATCTTGCCGGGGATGTCTTGTGCTGTGTAGGGCACGGATGGAACTCCTTATTCCAGAAATCAATAACCATTCGATTGTACCGCGATTTTCGCTGCTTAGACCACGATGGAAACCAAGAGGGGGATGGTAGCGATGGAGAGCACGGTGGTGATGAAGGTGCAGCTCACGATGGTGTCCAAATCGCCGCCGTAACGCACGCACAGCAGGGTCCCGTTGGTTGCCACGGGCATGCCGCAGGTCACTACCAGAACGCCCAGCACCACCGGGTCGGTGATGATGTTGCGGAAGATGAAGAAGACCAGCAGCGGCACCAGGATCAGGCGGGTCGCCGCAAGCATGAAGGGGCGCAGATGGCTGACCAGCGTCTTCGCCGGCACCTTTGAAAGGTTGGCGCCTAAGATCAGCAAGGCGGCGGGCGTGGTCATATCGCCGAAGGTCTTCACGATCATGCCGGGGGTTCCCACATCGCAAACGCCCAGCAAGGCGAGTATCAATGCAGCGAAGCAGGAGATGAGCGTGGGGCTGACTAGCTGCTTGGAGCATTCCTTGAGCTGTTGGGCGGCGCTTTTGGAGTGGTTCTGCGAGAGCATGAGGATGCCCACAGTGAAGCAGAGGATGTTGAACGGGATATTGAAGATGGAGGCATACAGCACGGACTGCTGGCCGAAGACGGCCGCGCACAAGGGGAAGCCCAGAAAGCCTGTGTTGCCGAACACGGTCATGAAGCGGTAGGTGCCGAACTTGCTCTTATCCAACCTGAAAAGATAGGGGACGACGAAGGCCACCGCCAGGATGACCGCATACATGCCCCAGGCGGCGGCGAAGATCATGCCGATGGTGGGGATATCGGGCAGCGAGTCTCGGGTTATCACCGCGGCGACGATCATGCAGGGCATGGTCACGTCGATGACCAGGCGGGTCATGCCGTGTATCACATCGTCGTTCATGATCTTGACCCTGCGCAGGACGAATCCCAGCACAAGGCCGCAGGCCAGAAGGGCCATCTGCGACATTACCGCACCCATGTCATTACGCCTCCAGTTGCTCGCTCAATTCCAGCCAGGTCTCCTCCAGCTCGTCCAGGATGGCCTGCTGCTCCAGTATCTTCGCCTGGCAGGCGGCAAGCTCCTCGTAGTTGTAGGGGTCTGCGGCCTCCAGGGCTGCCTTCGCCTCTTCGACGCGCTTGCGTTGGTTCTGCATCTTGCGTTCGGTGCTGTGCAGCTGCTTCTTCGCGGCGCGGTATTCGGCATTGGTCAGTCCGCTTGCGCCCTTTTCGGGCTGCTTCTTCTCGGCGGGTTTGGAGTTGGCCTTCTCCGCTTGCTTGTATTCTTCCAGCAGGTCGAAGTACTCGTCGATGCCGCCGGGGACGTGGCGCACATTGGTGCCGATGATGGCGTACTGATCGTCGGTCACGCGCTCGATCAGGTGCCTGTCGTGGCTTACCACCAGAAGCGTGCCGGGCCAGCTGTCCAGCAGGTCCTCCATGATGGCCAGCATGTCGGTATCCAGGTCGTTGCCCGGTTCGTCCAGGATCAGCACGTTGGGTTCTTCCAGCAGGGTCAAAAGCAGCTGGAGCCTGCGGCGCTGGCCGCCGGAAAGGTCCTTCACGCGGGCGTTCAGATGGTCTTGCGTGAATCCCAGGCGTTCCATCAGCGCGGTCGGTGACATCTTCTTGCCCTCTACCACGTAATAGGTTTTGTAGCGGCCCAAAAGCACGCGGACGATGTCGTCCTCGAAGGGTGCCAGCTCGTCGAGGTTCTGGGAAAGCGATGCGAAGTGGACGGTCTGGCCCACCTTGACCTTGCCGTAGGTGGGACGAAGCGTGCCGTTGAGTACTTTGAGCAGGGTGGTTTTGCCGGCTCCGTTCTCGCCCAGGATGCCGATGCGGTCGCCGGGCTTGATGATCCAGTTCACTTCCCAGAGCACGCGCTTGGAACCGCGGCAGACGCACAGGTCGTTCAGTTCGATGCACTGCTTGCCCAGGCGCTTCATGGCCATCTGCTTCAATTCGAGTGGATTGCGGATAGGGGGCACGTCGGCGATCAGCGCCGCGGCTGCCTCCAGGTGGAATTTCGGCTTGCTCCTGCGGGCCTGGGCTCCGCGCGAAAGCCAGGCAAGTTCCTTGCGGACTTGGTTCTGGCGTTTCTGCTCGGTCACGGCTGCGATGCGGTCGCGTTCCACGCGTTGCATGATGTAGGCGGAATAACCGCCCTCGAAGGGGTCGACCTTGCCATCGTGCACTTCCCACATCTGTTCGCAGACCTCGTCCAAGAACCAGCGGTCGTGGGTCACCACCAGCATTCCGCCGTTGCCGCGTGGCCAGCGGGATTTCAGGTGCTTTGCCAGCCAGTGCACTGCAGCCAGGTCAAGGTGGTTGGTGGGCTCGTCCAGCATCAGCACGTCCCAGCTGCCGATGAGCAGCCGAGCCAGGTCCACACGGCGGCGCTGGCCGCCGGAGAGGTCCCCGATGCGCGACGACAGGTCCACGTCACCCAGCAGCGATTCCACGATATTGCGCGAAGTGCGATCCGCCGCCCAAGTGTATGCAGTGGTTTCGTTCAGCTGGTCGGCAACGATGTCGTCGTCGGAAAAGCCGTCGGTCTGGCCCAGGACGCCGATCGTGGGGTTGCCGTTGGAAACGACCATGCCGCTATCGGGTTCCAGGTTTCCGCTGAGCACGCGCAGAAGCGACGATTTCCCGTCGCCGTTGCGTCCGACGATGCCGATGCGGTCGCCGGTCTGGACACCCAGGGTCACTTTGTCGAATACCTTCTTCGTGGGGAAATCCACGCAAATGTCTTTGCAGTTGAGCAGTATTGCCACAGATATCTCCTTTTCGCCAACCCATTATTATATGCACCTGTCAAAGGAGGTCGTCTTTTCATAAGGGAAATCCACGTTTGACGTCCTCGCCTCCAAGTAGAAACGATTCGTGAACATGGCGTATGGAGATTCGGGTTGCAAGCTTGCGGATGTGCAACAATGGCAAGTTGTTATAGCGGCTCTTCGATGGATCGAATGGATTTGACCCATGTTCACGCATTCTATGGATATTGCGGTGCTCGAATTTTTCCAGGGATTGGATAATCCCGTCCTCGACGCGGTCATGGCCGCCTTCACGAAATTGGGCGACCACGGTTTGATCTGGATAGGCATCTGCCTGGTCCTCATGGTTTACAAGCCCACTAGGCTGTGGGGCATCCTGGCGGGTGTTTCGCTGGCCATGACCTTCTTCATCGACGAATTTTTGTTGAAATCCATCTTTCTGCGGGAAAGGCCCTTCGTTGCCATTCCCGGCGTAGAGCTGATAGTCGACCCGCCGAGCGGGTTCTCATTCCCCTCGGGCCATTCGGCAACTGCCTTCTCGGTGGCGGTCTGTTTGCTTTTCTGTTCCCGGATCAAGCTTCCGCTGCGCGTGCTTGCCGTGGTGTTCGCCGCTGCGGTGGCCTTCTCGCGCGTTTACCTTTCGGTGCATTACCTTACCGATGTGGTGTGCGGTTCGCTCGTGGGCATCATCTGCGGCACCTTCTTCGGGCTTGTCGCCCTGCATTTGCAGCACCACCCCCAGGATGGGGCCAAAGCACCCCAGGCTCCCACGGCGGCATTGCCCTAGCGGCGCCCTGTGGCTTCGCCCGAGCGGCGCCCTTGCGCTTTGACCCTTGCACTCGCCATCTCCCTTGCGGCCCTGCGCTCTAGCCGGGCCGTTTTTGCGTTATAGTTGGGATTTGCGGCCTTCCCCCTGTTGGGCGGCTAGGCTGGAAACGAACCGATTCGACGAAGGTGGTTCTTGTGCCCGTTACCGAATATCTAACAAGGAACGCGTGGCTGTACCGCGACGACGTTGCCCTGGTCGAAGTGAATCCCGTCAACCGCGAGGAGCATGAAAGCAGCTGGCTGGAATTCGACCTTGTCGAAACCAATCCCTCGAAGCTCTACCGCCGCGAGATCACGTGGAAGCAGTTCAATGAACGCGCGAACCGATTCTCTCACATGCTCATGGACGCCGGGGTCCGCAAGGGCGACAAGGTGGCCATCCTCATGATGAACTGCCTCGAATGGCTGCCCATCTATTTCGGCGTGTTGAAGACCGGCGCCATCGCCGTCCCTCTGAATTACCGCTACGCCGCAGACGAGATCAAGTACTGCCTGGATCTGGCGGAAGTGGACGAGCTCATCTTCGGCGAGGAATTCATCGGCCGTATGGAGGAAATCGCCGATCAGCTGCCCCGTGTGCGCCATATGTACTTCACCGGGCAGAACTGCCCTGATTTCGCCATCGACATCGAAGACCACCTGGACAACTTCTCCACCGAAGAACCCCGTATCCTGCTCACCGACGATGATCTGGGTGCCATCTATTTCAGCAGCGGCACCACGGGCTTCCCCAAGGCCATCCTGCATAAGCACAAGTCGCTCATGCGCGCGGCGATCACCGAGCAGAAGCATCACGGCCAGACCCACGAGGACAACTTCCTGTGCATCCCGCCCCTGTACCACGTGGGCGCCAAGATGCACTGGCTGGGCGGCCTGACCGCAGGTTCGAAGGCGGTCATCCTGCGCGGTGTCAGCCCCGAATGGATCCTGCGCACCGCTTCGGAAGAGCAATGCACCATCGTGTGGCTGCTCGTGCCCTGGGCCCAGGACATCCTGGATGCCGTCGAGCGCGGCGAATTGAAGCTGGAAGACTACCGCCTCGACCAGTGGCGCCTCATGCATATCGGCGCCCAGCCCGTTCCCCCCAGTCTCATCCGCAGGTGGAAGGAATACTTCCCGCATCACCAGTACGACACCAACTACGGCCTCTCCGAGGGCATCGGACCCGGCAGCGTCCATCTGGGCGTCGAGAACATACACAAGGTCGGTGCCATCGGCATCCCCGGCTACGGTTGGCAGGCGGAAGTACGCAAGGGAGACGGCACCGTGGTCAAGCCCGGCTCGGGCGAAGTGGGCGAGCTGTGCCTGAAGGGCGACGGCGGCGTGATGGAGTGCTACTACCGCAATCCCGAAGCCACTGCGGAGACTTTGCGCGACGGCTGGCTGTATACCGGCGACATGGCCGAAGTGGACGAAGACGGCTTCATCTACCTGGTCGACCGCAAGAAGGACGTCATCATCACAGGCGGCGAGAACATCTATCCTGTGCAGATCGAGGACTTCATGCGCAACCACGATTCGATCAAGGACGTGGCGGTCATCGGCGTACCCGACAAGCGCCTGGGCGAAATCGCCTGCGCTGTGGTGGAGTTCAAGACCGGCCGCGAATGCACCGAGCAGGAGATGATCGACTTCTGCACCGAGCTCCCGCGCTACAAGAGGCCCCGCAAGTACATCTTCGCCGAAGTGCCCCGCAATGCCACGGGCAAGATCGAGAAGCCGGAACTGCGTCGCCGCTATTCCGAAGAGCGTCTGGTGGAGCAGGAGACCGAATCGTAGGCAAGGGCCATGGGTTTCCTATGCGCGCTCGACGGCAAGCCTGCCCGGACGTGCGTATGCGAGAGGGAGCGACGTCATCGTGGACAAGCTGCATGCGCCTAGCAAAGCCGGGACGGGCTATCTGATTCCGAAACGGCATCTGACGGCGGTTTTCGCCCGTACCCCGAAAGGCACCGGGCTTTTGCGCAGAGAAGACAGCCTGTGGTACTATTTGCACGCTCAATGAGCGCCCGTGGCTCAACGGATAGAGCAACGGACTTCTAATCCGTAGGTTGTAGGTTCGAGTCCTACCGGGCGCGCCATCGCATTCACAGCGGGTCCGACCCTGAAGGAAGGGGTCGGACCCGCTTTTGCATACACCACTGACAGGGGGTAGGGCATGATTCCAATCCAAGATATGGGGGTGCCTCCCTTGGGCTGATTATCGCGGTCACTAATTGAGAAGCTGCTGCCAATCCCTTTTTACGATGTGATCGAAGGGGAGAAACCCCAGTTCACAATACAAGAATAAAGACATGGCCGCTCAATTGGTTCCGAGTGGGGGGCCCTGATCTGATTGGATAGGGGAGTGGTTTCGACGTTGCATGGGGGCAAATTTAGCAATGAACTTTACATTTGCCCGTTGAAAATCAACCGATTTAATGCGAGAGTTATTCGTGTCGAAAATCGCGCGCGTTGCGTTGCGCCGTGATTTCGGCAGCACGCTTCCCTCGAAAGGCCGAAGGAGGCGCGCAAGATGCTTTGACCGCGGTGGTGATTTTTCAATCCGCTGCGCGCAAAGATAGTCCTGTTAGGCGTTTGCATGAGCAAACGCTCAGTAGAGAAAGGATATGAAATGCCTGTAAGCCTGAGCGGACGCAACTTCCTGAGGTTGCTCGACTTCACCACCGAGGAAATCGAGTACCTGCTCACCCTGTCCAAGAACTTCAAGGACCTGAAGCGCACCGGCACTCCTCATCGTTACCTGGAAGGCAAGAACATCGTTCTGCTGTTCCAGAAGACCTCCACTCGTACCCGTTGCGCATTCGAAGTTGGCGCAATGGACCTGGGCATGGGCGTAACCTACCTGGATCCCGGCAGCTCCCAGATGGGCAAGAAGGAATCCATCGAGGACACCGCTCGCGTTCTCGGCCGCTTCTATGACGGCATCGAATTCCGCGGCTTCCTGCAGTCCGACGTCGAGGAACTCGGCGCACAGGCTGGCGTTCCCGTATGGAACGGCCTGACCGACGACTGGCATCCCACCCAGATGCTGGCTGACATCCTGACCGTTCAGGAGAACTTCAACTATGACATCAAGGGCAAGACCCTGGTATTCATGGCTGACGCTCGCAACAACGTTGCTCGCTCTCTGATGGTTGTCTGCTCCAAGCTGGGCATGAACTTCGTAGCATGCGCTCCCAAGGCTAACTGGCCCGACCAGTGGCTGCTGGACCAGTGCGAGCCCATCGCTAAGGAAAACGGCTGCACCATCAAGGTCACCGAAGACGTTAAGGAAGCTTGCACCGGCGCTCACGTAATCTACGCTGACGTTTGGGTTTCCATGGGCGAGCCCGACGAGGTTTGGGCACAGCGCATCAAGGACCTCGAGGCATATCGTGTAACCGAAGAAGTCATGGCAATGGCTGATCCGTCCGCTATCTTCCTGCACTGCCTGCCTTCCTTCCACGACACCAACACCACCATCGGTGCTGACATCGCTGAGCGCTTCGGCGTTACCGAGATGGAAGTTGAGGACGCTGTCTTCGAGTCCAAGCAGTCCAAGGTCTTCGACGAGGCCGAAAACCGCATGCACACCATCAAGGCTGTAATGTACGCAACCCTGAGCTAAGTTTGCAGTTTTCACGGGGCGTCTATTGCGGGCGCCCCGAATTTGCTTTTCCGTGCAATGCCTGGCAATAGTCAGTGCATTCCTATGATTGGAGAATCAAAATGGCAGTAGAAAATCCCCGCTACAAGCTGGGTCATGGCCCCACGGTTGTTCTGGCTCTGGGCGGCAACGCTCTGGGCAACACCCCTCAGGAGCAGCTGCAGCTGGTAAAGAACACCGCTCGCAGCATCGTTGACCTGGTTGCCGACGGCACCAACGTCATCGTTTCCCATGGCAACGGCCCCCAGGTTGGTATGGTCACCAACGCTTTCGGCGCTGCTGGCAAGGTCGAGGCTAAGACCCCCGACATGCCTTTCCCCGAGGCTGGCGCTATGACCCAGGGTTACATCGGCTATCAGCTGTCCCAGGCTATCCAGAACGAACTGATCCGTCGTGGCATCGATCGTTCCTGCGCATGCGTCGTAACCCAGACCGTCGTTGATGAGAACGACCCCGGCTTCAAGAAGCCCACCAAGCCCGTTGGTTCCTTCCTGACTGAAGAAGAAGCTAAGGCTAAGGCTAAGGAAACCGGCTACACCTACAAGGAAGACGCTGGCCGTGGCTGGCGCCAGGTTGTAGCTTCCCCGAAGCCCATCCGCATCGTCGAAGCTGACGCTATCCGCGACCTGGTTGACAACGGCTACGTCGTTGTTTCCACCGGTGGCGGCGGTGTTCCCGTTTTCGATACCCCCGATGGATATGTCGGCACCCCTGCCGTTATCGACAAGGACCGCTCCAGCGCTCGTCTGGCTATCGATTTCGAAGCTGACATGCTGGTTATCCTGACCGCTGTCGAGAAGGTTTGCATCAACTTCAACACCCCCGATCAGCGCACCCTGGATCGTCTGACTGCAACCCGTGCAGAGCAGTACATCAAGGAAGGCCAGTTCGCAGCTGGTTCCATGCTGCCCAAGATCGAGGCTTGCCTGGAATACGTCAACGAATTCCCCAAGGGCGAAGCTCTCATCACCTCTCTGGACTGCGCTCTCGCTGCAATGCGCGGCGAAACCGGCACCGTTGTTTACAAGGAAGTCGAATAAGCTTAGTCCATACACGCAAGTAAGCGCGTGGTTTCGGGCGGGGTCTCATGGCCCCGCCCTTTTCGTTTTTGGCGGTTTGGTAGTTTGACGTGCTCTTTCTTTCGCTCGGTAAACTTGTCGGGTAGTATGGAAAATTCAGGATACTATGCAGGTGTGCCAAGATAATTTCTCTTAATTGCACCGAGAAATATACTGACCGCGATTATAATTAGACCGTGCCTGAATTGCACAGACCACTCGACGATTGAAAGGAACGAGAAGTCAAATGCAGATTCGCGAACAATTGGAACAGGTCTTCGAACAGGCCCTTATCGCCGCAAACGAAGACGGAACCCTGGAATTGCCTACCATTCCCGAAGCTGCGTTGGAGCGACCCCGAGACCTGTCCAATGGCGACTGGGCCTCTACGGTTGCAATGCGCAGCGCGAAGATCGCCAAGCGCAATCCCCGAGATATCGCAACCGCTATCGTCGAGCATTTGCCCGAAAACGATTTGATCGAAAGCGTCGAAATCGCAGGTCCCGGCTTCATCAACGTTCGTCTTGCGCCATCCGCTTTCCAGGGCGTTGCTGCCGACGTTCGTGCTCAGGGCTTCGAATTCGGAAAGGGCACCTTGGAAGATGGTCCTTGCAGGGTGAACCTGGAATACATCTCTGCAAACCCCACCGGTCCCTATCATGTGGGTCATGGCCGTTGGGCTTCGTTGGGAGACGCGACCGCACGTGTCATGCGCCATGCGGGCTATGATGTGGAAGAAGAGTACTACATCAACGACCACGGCTCCCAGATGAACAATTTCGGCAATTCCGTTGTTGTCCGTTATCAGCAGCTTTTGGGTGTCGACGCCGAACTGCCCGAAAACTGCTACGCGGGCGCCTACGTGAAGGATATCGCCCAGGCCATCATCGACCAGGATGGCGACAAGTGGCTCGATGTCGATCCTGAAGAACGCTTGGATTACTTCCGCGAATTCGCCTATGACTATGAATTGAAGGACCAGCAGGCTCTTTGCGAGCGCTTCGGCACTCATATTCCCGTCTGGTTTAGCGAGCGCAGCCTGTATGTGCCCAACGAAGATGGCGTGAGCAAGGTCGACTTCGCGCTCCAGCGCATGGACGAAGGCGGTTTCCTGTACGAGAAAGATGGCGCGCTGTGGTTCCGCAGCACCGATTTCGGTGATGACAAGGACCGTGTCCTGCGCAAGGAAAACGGCGAATACACCTACTTCACTTCCGATGTGGCCTACCACTACGATAAGATGCAGCGCGGCTTCGACCATCTGATCGATATCTGGGGCGCAGACCACCACGGCTACATCGCCCGTTGCGAGGCCATGCTGGCTGCCTGGGGTTATCCGGGCGCCCTCGAGGTCATGCTCGGCCAGTTGGTCAACCTGTTCCGCGATGGCAAGCCCGTGCGTATGAGCAAGCGTACCGGCGAAATGGTCACCTTCGAAGAACTCATCGATGAGGTTGGCGTCGATTCCACCCGTTGGATCATGCTTTCCCGTAGCGCCGACCAAACCATCGACTTCGACATCGATGCGGCGAAGAAGAAGGATTCTTCCAATCCCGTGTATTACGTCCAGTACGCACATGCGCGTATCTGCTCCATCCTGCGCAAGGCAGCGTCTGAGACGGACGCTCAGGCCGCTCTGGAAGGCAAGATGAGCATGGAAGAGCTGGTTGCCACCATCCTGCCTGAAAACGTCGATCTGGCGCCGCTGGTTCATGAGTCCGAAATCGCCTTGATGCGCAAGATGGACGAATTCGCAGGTCTGGTTGCGGGTGCCGCCCGCGACCGTGCGGCTTTCAGGCTCACGCATTATTGCCAGGACCTGGCGGGCCTGTTCCATGGCTTCTATACCAACTGTCATGTTATCAACGACGATCCTGCTCTGCAGAACGCTCGTCTGGCGTTGTGCGATGCGACCCGCATCATGCTCGCCCTGTCTCTGAGCCTGCTTGGCATTTCTGCTCCCGAGCAGATGTAGGGGCAAACGCAGGTTCATCGCCATTCATCATCGAATTCAATAAAACAGCCGGTCCTTGCGGGCCGGCTGTTTTATGTTGCGTGCTTTCGTGCTGTAGGCACGTTTTGGTGCGGTTGCCACATGCAAGCAGAAGAGAGTTCTACGCAGACAATGCCTCTGCTTGGTTTAAGGATTCACACTCGCGGGTGCAGTTCCTGCAATGATGGATGGCGGTTCGGGAATGCTTCGGAATCCTTTGCCCTCGCCACGCAATCCAAGGCTTCTATTCGGCGTATTGCTCGCTCAAGTCAACGAGCATCAGGAATACGTTGTCGCGCATGTCCTTGCCGATATGGCGATCGATCGCCCCTTCTTCGACGGCATTGTGGATTTCCTCCAGCTCGATGAAATAGGCCCTGCGCTGCACGTCTTCCATCATGTCCATCTTCTTGGTGTAGGCGGTCACGCTGGGTCCGCCGCAGAGCAGGTGGTTCAGGATCATCTGCTGGCTCAGTTTCACGTTGGCAACCGATTCGGCGGGGTAGGGGGATTTTGGATCGTTGACGAAATCATTCAGATACCGGATGCTTTCGCGTACGGTGCGGATTTGAAGCAGCGTGAATTCCGAGACACCTGTTTCGTGGATGATCTTCTCTTTCCTGCCGCGGATGTAGTGGCTGACCGAAAGCTTGATCGTGCGCATATGCTTGCGGACGTAATTGATCCACCATCTGCTTTCGTTATGGTGGCGCAGGTAGCCGATGCGCTTATTCAGCTTGCTCAGATACGAATAAGCGGCCAGCGGGTCGGTTTCCTCGTTATCGATCAGCTCGCAGACGTAATCCTGCATGTGCTTGAGCATGTCGATGGTCAGCTGTTTGGTTGAGTCCAGCTCGAGTTCGTTTTTCCTCATGTGCTTTTTCAAGCGGTTGCTATATGCCAGCACCAACGAGTCGGTTGCCTGGCCGTTGGCTTGCGTTCGCTCGCTGTTCAGCCTGTCGATGACCTTGCGCAGGATGCGGGCGACCGATTCGGCGTCATCGGCGTGCAGGTCCCTTGTTTTCTCGGCGGGTGCCAAGACGGGCAGGAGGAAGTTGGTAAGCAGCAGGGTCAGGATGATGGTGCCCGAGGCGAGGAAGATGATCAGGTTGCGTTCTGGGAACAGGCTGCCGTCGTCGAGCATGAAGGGCAGCGAGAGGATGACGGAAAGGGTGACAGCGCCTTTGGGGCCGCCGATCGTGGCAAGCAGGGCCGACTTGGCGACGTGCTTGCTCAGACCCTTGCGCTGGCTTGTGGAGGGGTCTTTCTCGATGGATTCCATGACGCAAAGCCAAACGAAGCGCACGGCAACCAGGATCGCTGTGATGGTGATGATGCAGGCGACGAGGGTGAGGTTGCTGATGCTGCTGTCGTTCCAGGTGGTAAGCATTGCGCGCGGCAGCTGCATGCCCAGAAGCACGAACACGATGCCGTTCAGGGTGAAGGTCATCACCTTCCATACGTTGTCGGTGACGATGTTCAGGCTTGAATGGCTTGGGCCGATTTGATGGCTTTCCTTGATTCCCATGACGATACCTGCCGAAACCACGGCCAAAACCCCGCTGACGCTGATGATTTCGGCAAGCAGGAAGATCACGAAGGGCAGGGTGACATCGAAGAGGACGTAGAAGACATTAGAGCCCAGTTCGGCTTGGTCGATAAGCTTGAAGATGAAGATGGTGAGGAAGCCCAGGGCAACGCCTAAGACAATTCCCCCGAAGAAGTCGATCCCGAAGTCGAACGCACCATGAAGCAGGGAAAAGGTGCCGCCGGTAACCGCTGCAGCAACGGCGAATTGGAAGCCGACGACGCCGGATGCATCATTGAGCAGCGCTTCGCCGTACAACCGAGCAGAAACATTGCGGTCGAGGTTAGCGGTTTCCGAAAGGGAGGACACCGCTACGGCATCGGTGGGGCCCAGGGCGAAGCCCAGCGCGAAGGCGGCTGCGAGGGGAATGGTGGGCAACAGGGCGTGGACGCCGAAGCCCACGGCGATGGAGATTGCCACGACCAAGCCGATGGCGAGCGAGAGGATGATCGCGCGGTTCTTCCAAAGACCGAACTTATCCGAGGATTTCGCCTCGTAGAACAGAAGCGGTGCGACGAATAGAACTAGAAAGAAATGCGGGTTGAGCATAACGTCCAAGGTGCTGGTGACGATGGTGCCCATGACGGCGCCCAAACCGATTTGGACAAGCGGAATGGATAGCTTTGGGAGCATGCGTTCCAAAACGGCGGAAAGGATTACTGCGCATAGAAGTAAGAGGATCAATTCGAATGTTGCCATAGGCGCTCCTTGGTGCTGCGTGATTCGTATTTGATTCTAACGCGCAGTAGGGGCTGAAGGATTCACATAAGAGAATCGATAGCAAGGAATCATCGGCTTTCTTGGGTGTCGGGGTGGGGAAGTTGAGACGCGCTTCAGGCGTTCGGATGGTGTCGAGAGCGGACCGGATTGCTTAGATATTAGGAGGAGCGTGTGTGCCAAAAAACAGGCCATGATGTCACCCAGCAGCTTATCGGGGCTTTTTCGGGGGTAAACGCTTATCGGGTGTTTGTGCGGTATCGTGGATAGAGTGGATTTGTTGGGTAAGCGAGGGGAAAGCGCGAAACGGGCGCGCAAGCGGATTATTCTTTCCGCCTTAACCGGCTAATCAGGGCTTTTTTGGATGCGAGAGAACTATTTTTAAGAAAGTGCTTGCATATGATAGCGGATTCCTCTAATATACATTCCTGCGCCACGGTGGATATAGTTCAGTTGGCTAGAACGCCAGATTGTGGCTCTGGAGGTCGTCGGTTCGAGTCCGATTATCCACCCCAGCGCGCATTTGACATATTTCTTGCATCAAGCAAGTGAATTTTGGACCGGTAGCTTAGTTGGTAGAGCAGGGGACTCTTAATCCCAAGGTCCGGGGTTCGAGTCCCCGCCGGTCCACCACTTTCTTAGAGCAAGTTTACTCGTGGACCGGTAGCTTAGTTGGTAGAGCAGGGGACTCTTAATCCCAAGGTCCGGGGTTCGAGTCCCCGCCGGTCCACCACTTTAGATTAGGAAGTCAGCTGCGGCTGGCTTTTTTGTTATTCCCATAGGCCAGTTGCGGGAGTAGTTAAGGAACCCCCCCCATTCCTTTGAAAGCAAGATTTTCATCCCTGCAGATGATGGCGAACCGAGATCGGTAGTTGTCGGTCTTGTTTGTTCAAAAGTTGGTGTCTTGCCTTCCCCTTATTGCAACAATTAGGAAATCGCGACTCTGAATAGAGCGGCATCGGATTTCATAATGCATGTTTGACCTGGGCTTATTCCGCAATTGCGTGGTGCTACAATCCCGCTTTGCAGGCATCTTCGGACTTTTCTGCTCTTGTTCGGCTCATGCTTGCGGGGGTTGTTTCTGCGCCAACCTCATTGTGCGTCTTCCGGTGCTTTTCTGCGTTCGGTTTTCTATACCGAAACGATCGCCTCAGGAGATGCATGGTTTTCACGAAAGCTGAGGAGGCTCCTTTTTCTGGTTTGAAAGAACTGAAGGAGGCGCGTCCTATCGCAAAGAGAAGGAAGAGGAAGTAGAATGCAGAAGGAAGAGCTGCTTCAGAAACTTTCCGATTATGTCTTCGATATGGAAGACGAAGAAATCTGCGAAGTAACCCAAGAATATATCGATGCCGGCTTCGACCCTCAGGAGGGCATTCTCGAAGGTCTGGTCGATGGCATGCGCCGTGCGAGCGAGATGTACGAGCAAGGGGAGTACTTCGTGCCCGAGCTGATCAACTGCTCCGACGCTATGTATGCGAGCATGGAAATGCTGCAGAATGCTATGCCCGGATCGCAGGAGTACATCGGGAAGGCGGTTATCGGCGTCGTTCAGGGCGACACCCATGACATCGGGAAGAATCTGGTGAAGATCTTGATCGAAACCGCCGGCATTTATGTTCATGACCTGGGCCGCGATGTTCCTGCCTCGGATTTCATCGCATACGTTCGCGATAACGAGGACGTCGATTTGGTGTGCATGTCTTCCCTGATGACCACCACCATGCCTGGCATGGAGGCTGTTATCAAGGGTTTGGAAGAAGAGGGTATACGCGATCGCGTGAAGGTTATGGTCGGCGGTGCTCCTGTTTCTGCCGGTTTCGCCAAGCGAATCGGAGCAGACCTGTATACCTCCAACGCAATCGAGGCAAAATCCGGTGCCGTCAGCTTGCTCGAGCAGATGCGCTAGGAAGGGTGGTCGACATGATGAATAAGCATGAGGCTGTTCGTGCGATCCTGGATGGGCAGGGCGCCGATCGAATTCCGGTCATGATGAACATCGGCAGCCTGTCTTTCGTCCGATACGGTTATGACATGTTCGAGGTGATGACCAACCCGGAGAAGTTCGTCGACGCTATTTGCGGAACCCAGGAGGAGCTTGGCTTCGATGGTCTGCTTGCCGGTCTGATGGTCGCTCAGTTGGGGGATGTTGCAGGTCATCTGCCTCGTCCCGATGGTGAGATTTCCGGTGATGGACAGGACACCATTCGTTCGGTTGAAGACTTGGAAAAGCTCAAGCCGTTCGATCTCGACGCATGCATGAATCTTCAGGGTATCCTGGCGAATATCGCCCTCATGAAAGAGAGGGCTCCCGAAGAGCCCTTATATGTCATTATCCTGCCGCCAGCAGGGGAGGCATTGAATGCGATGGGTGCCCGTTTTGCGTTCAAGAATATGGTGAAGCGTCCTGAGTTATTCAGGGCTGTTGCCGAGTATTTCGAAGATATGCAGTATCAGCTTTCCAAGTGCCTTTGGGAAGCGGGAGTCGATTTCCTATGGTTCCCCGAGCCGAACTTCGGCGGTGCATGCATCTCGCGTCGCGCATATGAGAAGTGCATTTCAGAAAGCAACATCCGTTTCTTCAATCGTTTGAGGAATGAGGGTATTCGTTTCGTGCTGCATACGTGCGGACCATATGACGACCGCTTCGACCTTGTTCTGAAGGAAAGTGCTTATGCCTGGCATATCTCCGATACCCAGACCAAGAAGGTGAAGGAAGAATACGGCGACAAGATCAGCCTGATGGGCAACATCCCCAGTGTGCGCATCATGCTGGAGGCAAGCGAGCAGGAGGTGTACGACTTCGCATATCAGGAATGCATGGACGCCGCCTATGATGGCAGGTTTATCCTGAGCGGCGACTGCGACCTTCCGCCTCAGACTCCCGATGAGAATATCCGTGCCGCCGTGCGAGCTGCCCGCGATGCCGAAAAGGTTCTGTTCGGCGAATAAGCGAACGCCTGTCGCATAAGCGCTCTTTGCTCTGAATAAGAAACAGGGGCATCGGTGTTGCCGACGCCCCTGCTTTTAGCTTTAAGAAAATGAAGTGCGGGTGGTGGATCGGGAAAGGTTGGGACGCAAGCTGCGTCCCAACCGGATATCGATGCTGATGATAATGTGTCGTTTCTTATACTTGCATTGTTAAGCTTGAACCCTGGCGATCGCGGGTGACAACGATTTTCGATTCAATGTTTTCCTTGAGCTCTTCTACGTGGCTGATGATGCCGATCAGCTTGTTTTCCTGGCTGAGGGTGGAAAGCATGCCGACCGCCGCGCTGAGGGCTTCTTGGTCCAAGGAGCCGAATCCTTCGTCGATGAACATGGTTTCCAGCTGGATTCCGCCTGCATGCGCCTGAACGACATCAGAAAGACCTAACGCAAGACAGAGCGATGCCTGGAAGGATTCGCCGCCGGAAAGGGTGGATGCGGAACGGGCACGGCCAGTGTAATTGTCGAATACATCCAGATCCAGACCGGTTTTCTTGATCTTCGAGCTTGCATCCGCTCGCCGGACCAGTTCGTATCTGCCGCTTGTGAGCAGGGTGAGGCGCCTGTTCGCGGCGTGGATGATTCGGTCGAAGTAGATTCCTTGAACGAATGTCTCGAAAGAGATCTTTGCTTGACCGGTTACGTTGCCGCTTGCAACTTGCGAGAGTTCGAGGATGCTCGAATACCTCTCTTCTAAGCCTTTGTTTTCGCGAAGCGCTTGGGCGAGCCTTTCACTGTGAGTACTGTTCGTTGCAATGCGGATGTTCAGATTCTCGATCTGCTGCCTTGTTTCGCCAATCTGCTGGGAGAGCCGGTCGATTTCCAAAGCTGTCGCTTCCAAGTCGATCTGGGGTTTCTCCTTCAACTGGATGACAAGGCTGGCGATGTTCTGTTCGAGCGCCTTGAGTTCGTTTTGAATGTCGTCCCGTTTCATGCGCGCGTTCTGGATCCCGCTTTCAAGCCTGTGTGCTTCTTCCTGGCACTGCTGCAAGGCGGCAGATGCTTCTTGCTTGGATGCGTAGGGGAGCTGTTTGCGTAACTCATCGGCAGTGGATTGCGCAGATGCCCTTTCGGATTCAAGGATGATGATTTTGTTCTTGATTTCCGAGATGCGTATTTCGATTGTGCTTACGATATCGAGCGCTTCTTGCTGCTTCTTCTTTGCGTTTTCGAGGGTTTTCAGATCCGCACGTGCGTTTTCCAGCTGAATATTGGCGTTGCGCAAGCCGCTTTCTGCCTTGGCAAGTTGTTCTTGCGCTTCGGATTCGCTGCATTCCGACAATTCCTGGCGTTTTGCATTTGCCAATGATTCAGCGTGGATGCGGGCGGCTTCGGCAGCGTTGAAGGTCTTTTGCAATTGTTCGACTTTTGCTTCGGCTGCTCTTTTCATTTCTTCGGATTGGGAAAGCGCTGCTTTTGCATCGTCGCGTTGCCTTACCAGGTCGGCGGTTGTGCGCACCTCTTCTTGGGACTCGTCGAGGATGTTTCGGGCTCGTTCGATTTGCTTTTCAATCGCTTCGATACATCCGTTTTCCCGTTCGAATCCGTCGAAGAGTTCCTGCTGGACTTTATGCTTGCCGGCTGCCGCAGCCGCGTTGGCAGCTTGCTTTTGGGCTTCGGCGTGGAGGCGATCGGCATTCATCTTGGCGTTTTCGATATCCGCTTCTGAGGGCGCCTGTTCTGAAAGGCGTGCAGGATTGGGATGGTTGGTGGATCCGCAAACAGGGCAAGCTTCGCCCGTGGAAAGCGATGCGGCGAGGATGCCTGCTTGTTCGGCAAGGCGTGCGGATTCCAGGGCGGTAAGCTTGTTTGCCGCGTCTTGCCAGTTGCCGTTCGCATTGTCTGCCTGCGTTTGCGCAGCCGTCATGGCTTGCCTTGTTTTCGCAAGGTTTTCCTGCAGGGACGATAGTTCGTCGCGAAGATTCAGGGCATCGTGATACTGCCTGGATGCTTCCTTTTCCCGAGCGATTGCCTTCGCATGCGCTTCGCCGCATGCCTCAAGATCCTGATAGCGCTGCCTTGCAAGCTTTTCCGCCGTTGCCGCTGACGCTTTTTCCTGCTCTGCAGCTGCAAGTGCTTCGGATGCTTTTCGGGCGTTTGCTTCCGTCTGCTTCAGTTTTGCCTGCAGCTCCTTCAATTGCTGGAATTGTAAAAGTCGTTCTGTTGCCTGCTCGTTTTCCTTCCGCCAAGCTTCAACTGCGGTTTTCGATCGCTGCTCTTCTACCGCAGCATTCGAAAGCCTTTCGATTTCCAAAGTGCTTTCGTCCTGAATGTGCATTGCCTTCCCCATTTGGGTTTGGAGTGTTTGCAAGTCTGCGTCTGCTTCGGCAGCGATCCTTGCTTTTTGGGCTGCGTCCTCGGCGAGCTGATCGGCCCTGTCGAACAGGCTGAGTTTTTCTCGGATGAGGGTTGCTTCCTTTTTCAGAGACTCCATCAAAGGCTCGGAGGCTTCCGCTTTCTCGCATTCTGCTTGGAGTTGGGGCAGATTAAGTTCAAGAGCGGCTTTTTTGGTGCGGTTTGCCTCGAGGTTTTGTTCTGCGGTTTCGAAGGCCTGCGATCGGGCGATCTTACCGGATAGTTCTTCTTTTCTTCCCTGCAGCAGATCGCTCTTCTTTTGAAGGGAAACTTTTTCCCTGCCGTCTTCTTCAAGCTGTTGGGAGACGGCTTCTTCCAACCAGTCGCCCAGGTATCCATTGCTTTCGAGAAGCTCATCACGTGTTTCGCGTCGTCCGGACGATTCGCTGAAAAGGGCGTTTTCCGCTGCGTTGCGGATCTTGCTTTTTATCGAAGCATATTCCCTGTCCAATGCGCTTTTCTGGGCGTCGAGGTTTGCTTGGAAACGTTCGTAGATGCTCGTATCGAACAGCTTGCGCATGATGGCGGAGCGTTCTTTCGTGTCGCTGGTGAGCAGCTTGCGGAATTCGCCCTGAGCGATCATGACGATTTGGCCGAATTGGCTCCGGTCGATCCCCAGCAGCTCTTCGATGGCGGCTCTGGCTTCTCGCTCCTTTGTGATGGCGGGCTGGTTGGGGCGGTAGAACTCGACGGCTGCAGGCTGTTCTTTTGTTCCCGTGCCGCGCTGTTTCGGACGGGTGTACTTGGGGGAGCGTTTGATGCGGTATTGCTGGCCCCTGTATTCGAATTCGAGATCGACATAGGTTTCGGTGCCGGGGTCTGCAAAGTCGCTTCTCAGGCTCTGTCCGTCTCTTGCCCCCGCGTTTTTGCTACCGCTTGCCTCGCCGTACAAAGCAAAGCAGATGGCGTCGAAAATGGTCGTCTTTCCCGCCCCGGTGTCGCCGCAGATCAAGTAGAGGCCGTTTTTCCCCAGGTTCTCCAAGGGGATGACGGTTTTGCCCGGATAGGGGCCGAAGGCGCTGATGATGAGTTTGGTGGGGCGCATGTTAGGCCTCCTTTCCGAGGACGTTTTCGAGTGCCTTCCTTGCGATTTCCGTTTGCGTTTCGCTCATGGGCTTGTTCATCTGGTCTTTGAAGAATCCTTCGAACAGGGTGAAGGGGTCGATGTCTTCCGTGCTGGTGATTGCCTCGAGGGTTTGGGAAGAGGCACGGCTACCGACTCGTTCGTAGTCAAGCTGCATGATGTTGGGGTATACGTTGCGCAAGCGCGACATGGGATCGAGGATGGCTTGTTCGTCGGTGAGGGTGACGTGCAGGTAATCTGCGATGTTTCCGTTCGCAGTGATTTCCGGGGAGATGAGGGTTTCGATGGGGCCTTTGATTTCACGGAGATCGTGCATAACGGGGTAGGGGATCTGCTGGAATTCGACACAGATTCCGGGGTTTTCGCTGCTGGGTTTTTCCTTCAGCTCGACGAGTACGGCTGATTTGGGATAGCGCGCTTCCGAGAAGGAGTATTTCAGGAGCGAGCCCGAATAGCGCACGGTTGAGCGGCCGACTTGCTGGGGTCTGTGGACGTGTCCCAAGGCGACGTAGTCGAACTTCGAGAAGATGGAAGCATCCACGTTGTCCAAACCGCCAAGGGATATTTCGGAATCCTCGCGTTCGGTGGACTGCCCGTATGCGGTGACGAATTGGTGGGCGATAAGCACGTTTCTCTGGTTTGGGTCGATATCGCACGAATCGAGCACCAGGGAAAGGGCCTTGGTATAGTCCTGTCCGATTTCTTCCTCGGGGAAGAAGGGGCGCACCAAGGCGGGCTTTAGGAAGGGGAGGAGCCAGAATCTTACCGGTCCGTGTTCGTCTTCCAGGGTGCAGGAATGAACCGTTCCATCGAAGAGGGGAGGGAAGCAGATGCCTTGGTTTTCGAGGATGCCCTGCGCGTATGCGATGCGTTCGGCGGAGTCATGGTTTCCGGGGATCGCCAGGACTTGGATGCCCTCGCTTGCTACGGTGGAAAGGAACCAATCGAACAGGGTCACCGCTTCAGCGGAAGGCGTGCTTTTGTCATAGATGTCTCCGGCAATGACGAAAGCCGCGATTTCATGTTGTTTTGCGATGCTGATTACCTGCTCGAGCGCGAAACGTTGGTCTTCGAGCATGTTGAAGCCGTTGACTATCTTGCCAAGATGCAGATCGCCTAGATGGATGAACTTCATGTGCACTGCTTTCAATCGACGGTTTGTTGCCGTTCATTATCCCTTATCAGGAGGGGATTGTATGCCCCATTAATGGGACTATGTAAAAACAGGTGTTTTCAATCCGCTTCCCTATGCTTACTATAATCTAACAGAAAACGTACAACTGTTCGATATAGAAGGGAGGATGCATGGGTAAGGCAGGAAATGAGGGCCTGGTGTGTGCGAACGGGTTTGAAACCAGGGAAAGCATCCAACGTCGTTTCTTCAAGATGGGAGCGGTGGTTGCCTTGGGCGAGCTCTTGCATGAAGAAGACCTCCTGAATAGCGAAGCGCAGAAGCGTCATTTGAGGCGCTACTTGAAAAGCTTCGGGGTGTCTTCGATGGAGGATGTCGAGCGTTTGGGGATCAATGGCATATACAAGTATTCCTTCGAAAGGCTGTATCGCTAGGAAAGGCTCTAGCTTCGCTTGCATTCGGAAGGGGACGCTTGGTGACGGGAATCGCAGCCCTGCATGATGAAGGGCGCTTGGAAAAAGAAAGCAGGTCGGGCAATCGTCCGACCTGCGCAAATACTGATGGTGGGCCCAGCCGGATTCGAACCGACAACCAAAGGATTATGAGTCCCCTGCTCCACCGTTGAGCTATGGGCCCTTATGCGCAAGCAAGTATAACGCATCAGTGTGTCTTTTTGCCATAATGCCACTCATATGCGGTATTCCTTTTCGATAGTGTCGCTTGCGCATTGATCATGCGAGCAGGGGTTTTGGATTGGCTGGTTCTGCTTCTTTGCAGCTTGTCGAAAGAAATTCGGAAAAGCTTCTAATTGGCACTTGCAGGGCAAGCTAAGATGTGTATAATACTGTCTTGCGCTAAGAAGGCGCACCGAATTCCTCGGTAGCTCAATGGCAGAGCATTCGGCTGTTAACCGAAGGGTTGTAGGTTCGAGTCCTACCCGGGGAGCCAGATTTTCCTGACCCTGCAAGGGTGTTTACATAGCGCCTGTGGCGCACCGAATTCCTCGGTAGCTCAATGGCAGAGCATTCGGCTGTTAACCGAAGGGTTGTAGGTTCGAGTCCTACCCGGGGAGCCAGGATTCTAAGAGTCCCGAAAGGGACTCTTTTTTATTTGCTCGATCTTTTCAAGGGCATCTTCGAGGCGGCCATGCTTCCAATTCCCGTATGGAGTCTGTTTGAATATTGAGTTTTCCTCTGTATGGAATATACCCCCATGGGGTATACCTGCATCGTGATGCAAGAAGGCTTTACAGCTGATGGATGGGGGCTCGATTGCCTGCGGGCATGCCTGGTCTTGGCGGTTCTTGCGTTCGGTCGTTGGCGGCACGGAGTAATCGCGCATCCGGACGGGGTGAATGGCCGTTGCGGCGAATGAGAGCCTTTCCGTCTACCCTGCGGTCCCTTTTGGATAGGAGCGATAAATGAGCGGACAATGCACGTGCAGGCATAAGCAAACGCCTCGTGATGATGCTTTTCAAGCAGATCTGCAGAAACGTCTGAATAGGGCAATCGGCCAGCTCAACGGCATAAAAACGATGATCGACGACAATCGTTACTGCGGGGATGTGCTGGTACAGCTTTCCGCGGCGGAAAGCGCAATTCGCAAGGTGAGCGAGCTTGTCCTGAAAAACCACATGGAGACCTGCGTGGTCGAGCAGATCCGCCAGGGTAACGACCAGGTGGTGGAAGAGGCCCTGGGCCTGATCAAGCGATTCATGCGATAGGAAGGCAGGGAAGACGTTTTGGCGAACGCGGGTTTCCAGATTTCCGGCATGACCTGTGCGGCCTGCAGCGCACGTGTCGAGAAGGCGGCATCAGGGGTATCGGGGGTATCTTCGGTTGCCGTGAATCTGCTGAAGAACAGCATGCAGTTGGAATACGACGGAAGGGAAGAAACCGTTTCTGCGGTAATCGACGCAGTCGAGGCTGCAGGATACGGTGCCAGGGTATCCGGTGGCGAAAATCGTGACCTTAAGGATGCGCAGCAACGCGAGGGAAAAGCGGCCGAGAACATCGCCGTGCTTGAGGCGAAGCGGGTCAAGATGCGCCTTATGGTGAGCTTCATCTTCGCCATCCCCTTGTTCTACTTGAGTATGGGACATATGCTGGGCTGGCCCCTGCCTTCGTTCTTCTTGGGCCA
>Ga0129308_1000229_pt1 | contig 99479 bp, 107 predicted proteins | sample L827metagenome_FD_94440 | JGI IMG/M metagenome (GOLD analysis project Ga0129308, IMG submission 94440) | Ring-tailed lemur group fecal microbial communities from Wisconsin, USA - L827 metagenome | ecosystem: Host-associated > Mammals > Digestive system > Large intestine > Fecal | place: USA...
ACATTGAAACCGGGGTGTACATTTTCTAAAACGGATTTCTTGATTTTTCACAAAATTTCTTCTAAGGCTCATCGTACTTTTATCTATGATTGACTTTGAGTTTGCCGACAGGGCAGCTAATAGGTATTTGTGCCGGCTTGTTTCCTTAAATCCCGAAAGCTGTCATAGCCACTATTAAAGAAGCAGTATCGTATCCGGGGACGCATGAAAGCCAGGCTGCTACTAGTGCAGCTTATTTACCATGCCGTCAGGATCCTGCGCAAATTGGATCGCCATATCCTTCGTGATTGTTCCGGCAGAATAAAGCTGTATGATTGCCTCATCCATGGCAATCATGCCCATCTTACGATTAGTCTGCATAATGCTCATAAGCTGATGGGATTTGGCCTCACGAATCAGATTTCTCACCGCATGGTTGGCATGAAGCACCTCAAACGCTGCCACACGCCCGCTTCCGTCCGCTCTGGGAATAAGCTGCTGGGACACCACCGCCTCAAGCACATTGGCAAACTGCACTCTGACCTGTTGCTGCTGATGAGGCGGGAACACGTCAATTACACGATCCACTGTACTGGCAGCTCCGATGGTATGTAAGGTAGACAAAACCAAATGTCCTGTTTCCGCTGCCGTAATCGCTACGCTGATGGTCTCAAAATCACGCATTTCTCCCACCAGAATCACATCCGGATCCTCTCTGAGTGCTGCTCTTAAGGCTGTTGCATAATTCTGGGAATCCAGCCCGATTTCTCTCTGATTTACCATGGAAAGTCTATGCTGGTGAAGATACTCAATAGGATCCTCCAGTGTAATCACATGGCATTCCCGGTTGTTGTTGATCTTATCAATAATAGCTGCAAGCGTGGTAGATTTTCCGCTTCCGGTAGGCCCCGTCACCAGTACCAGTCCACGCTTTCTTTGATAAAGATCAATCACTGAAGGCGGAAGGCCTAAGGACTCTGCTGAGGGCACATGCGTTCCCACCAGTCGAAGAGCCAGCGCCACAGAACCACGCTGCTTATAAGCATTGGCACGATACCGCCCCTGATTGGGAATGGAAAAGGACATATCATACTCTCCGTTTTCCTCAAAACGTGCTTTCTGCTGTTCATTCATAATTTCATCCAGAAGTGCCTTAGTATCCGGCGGCAGAAGCCTGTCATAATTCATGGTAATTAATTTTCCGTTGACACGCATTTTAGGCGGAACACCAACCGTAAGATGTACATCCGATGCACCTGCCTCCTTGGCAACTTTCAGCATTTCTTCGATTGTCGGCATCTTAATGATCCTCAACTTTCTTTATAAGTAAATATATTTATTCCCCAAAACCATATTTTTTCAGCATGTCCGTATCCATCACATGACGATTGTCCATGGTCTTCATAATATCCGCTATTTCCACATCACCATATGCAGACTGATTGCCAAGATCCATAATGGAATTATCACCGAAGCAAAGAATAATGGGCCTAAAAATATCCCCTGCATTTTCCACAAGCACTAATGCCTTTTCATCCGTGTTCAATTCCACACAAACGCCCGGTCCAAGGATATTAATGGAATTGATAAGTGCATTCACCACCGCAGGGGAAAAAACTCTGTCCCTGTCCATCAAAAATCTGACTGCTGCCACCTCAGTTTCAGGCGGCTTTTCAAGCCCCATGGCTGTCATATTATCATACACCTGGGCAACCGCAAGTATGCTGGAGCCATCCATCAGCTTAATAGATGCATCCACCTGACCGGCCTCTTCACTCTCCATAATCTTGTCCGCCTGCATACAATAACGCTTTACATTGGGATTAGAGCTGCACAGCTTGTCGATCCGCTCATAGTCCCCAATCCCGTGCAGCAGAGCAGCTGTCACCACATCCAAACGTTCCTCTACCTTTAAATTCATCTGATTGCTCATCATAGCACACAGAATAGCTACATTTAATGCATGCTTATGCTGATAATCCTCAACACTTCTCAGATTTTGAATAAAATTAATCTTTTTCTCCAGATGACCGTAGTTTTTAATTATGTTTGAAACAATCATCTGAAGCCTTGCGGTTCTGCCGGTTCCCTCTATTCTCTCCATCTCCTCTTTGATCGCAAACACATTGACAGTCTGAAAGCGCTCAAATTCAATATCATCCGTACTCATCGGCGGTACAGGTTCTGCCGGTTCAAGAATAAAAATACCGATCAGTCCGAAATTCTTGATACTGGCAATTCCCTGTTCCGTCAACTTAGAAGCTCTTTCGTACAATAGTACACCGTTCTTGTTGTAGATCGGACGTGCAAGCCGCATCCCCGTCTTTAATTCTTCTGTCTTTTTAAACTGCATATTTGTTCCCCCATTACCCCAAAAAGCCTTCTTTCAGCTTTAGCAGGGCCTTTTTCTCTATTCTTGATACATAGCTCCTTGAAATATGAAGTGCATCTCCGATCTCCCGCTGGGTAACCTCTCTTCCCCCTAATAACCCGTACCTGAGACATATAATCTCCCGCTCTCTGTCCGTAAGCACCTCGTCAAGCAGCTTTACAAGCTTTTTTGTATTTTCGTATAACTCCATCTGCTCCGTAATATCTTCCTGCTCATGTTCGATAATATCAAGAAGATTGATCTCGTTCCCCTCCTTATCCGTTCCTATCGGTTCAAACAAGGATACCTCGCGGGAGCTTTTCTTCTTGGAGCGAAGCAGCATCAGTAATTCATTGTCAATACATCTGGAAGCATATGTACTCAGCTTCCCCTTTCCGGCATCAAAGGAAGACACCGCTTTAATCAGACCTATTGTGCCGATAGATATCAAATCCTCCATATCCTCATCCACATTCTGATACTTTTTGGCAATGTGGGCTACCAGACGCAGGTTTCTCTCAATCAGAATTTCTCTGGCTCTGGCAGCTTCTTCACAATCTCCCTTTTGCAACGCCTGTATATAGTGCGCCTCTTCCACCGATGATAAAGGTTGCCTAAAGGTTTTCACAGGGCGCCTCCAAAGTCATTTTTAATATTCTATGACCCTGCAAATAACCTAGTGCCTTTCCAATAAACTTATTATACAAATATCATCTGTAAATATCAATCGTTATCTTGTTATGTCAACAAAATTCTGTATCTCCGAGCCATGAAATCAAAGGCTGAACTTGTAATCCGTCACATAAACAGGAAATCCGCCATAACTACATTGCTTACATCAATTCCACGCTCTGTAAGCGATATCCGCTCATCTCTCCCATTTAAACAGGCTTCCGTCTTAAGCAGTCCCTGCCTTATATATTTTTCAACAATACCGGGATAAACCTGATAAAGGCTCTGTCCAAAGCTGCTTTGAAACTTGGCGGCACTGACTCCCTCTGTCATACGGAGCCCTAGGAACATAAATTCCTCCATCTGCTCCTTAACAGACAGCCTTTGCATGTTTTCCCTTACCGCACCCTTCTCCAAATATTCCTTTAAATCGCGTCCGTTAGAAAACCTCACATTTTCCATAAGCGACGCAGCGCCAATTCCAAATCCCAAATAATTTCCCCGCTGCCAATACACCAGATTATGCCGACAGGCAAAGCCGGGCTTGGCATAATTGGAAATCTCATATCTTTGATACCCGGATTTACTTAAAATATCATTAGTTATTTTATACAGTTCCCGATCCGTTTCCTCATCGGGAAGCAAGGGCGTATTCTCAAAAAAAGGCGTTCCTTCCTCTACAATCAGGCTGTATGCCGAAATATGGGCGGGCGCCGGATCAAGTTTGAGCACTCCCCTTAAAGTAGCCATACAGCTTTCCCTGGTCTGCAGAGGAATTGCTGTCATCAGATCTATATTAATATTATTAAATCCTGTTTTAACCGCACATGCATAGGTGTCATAAAAATCCCTGCTGTCATGAATTCGTCCCAAAGCATTCAACTCTTCATCTATCAAGGATTGAAGACCTATACTAAGCCGGTTTATGCCCGCTTTTTTATATTTCTGCAGCTTTTCCGGCGTAATTGTTCCCGGATTGGCTTCCAGGGAAATCTCACAGTCTTTTTCCAAGCTAAAGCAGCGAACCGCTTCCATGATCTCCTCTATTTGATCACCCTCAAGTAAAGACGGAGTTCCCCCGCCGAAAAAAACAGACTTTGCTGTGTAGTTTACATAACTTTCCGCCGTCTCCCTGATTTCCCGGCTAACCCTTTTCACATACTGCTCCCGCAGCTCCTTGGATGCCGGTGCGGACAAAAAATCACAATACAGGCACTTTTGTACGCAAAACGGAATATGAATATAAATGCTAAGCTCTCTGCCTGCCTTCTCCATCACTTATCATCCAGCTTTAGTACGCTCATAAATGCCTTTTGAGGAATTTCCACATTGCCGATCTGGCGCATACGCTTCTTTCCTTCCTTCTGCTTTTCCAAAAGCTTTTTCTTTCTGGTAATATCACCGCCGTAGCACTTGGCAAGCACGTCCTTTCTCATAGCCTTCACGGTCTCCCTGGCTATGACCTTTCCTCCCACTGCCGCCTGTATGGGTATTTCAAACAGATGTCTCGGAATTTCATCCTTCAGCTTTTCGCACATTTTTCTGCCGCGCTCATAAGCGCTGTCCTTATGTACGATAAAGGATAATGCATCCACCTCTTCTTTATTAATCAAAATGTCCAGCTTCACCAACTCGGACTGTTCATAGCCCTTAAGTTCATAATCAAAGGAGGCATAACCTCGGGAGCGGGATTTTAGAGCATCAAAAAAATCATAAATTATTTCATTTAAGGGCAGCTCATACTTCAGCAGTGCTCTGGCTGCCTCTATATACTCCATCCCCTGATATTTGCCTCTTCTCTCCTGGCAAAGCTCCATAATAGAACCGATAAACTCTGTAGTAACCATAATCTCTGCCGATACCACCGGCTCTTCCATATATTCAATTACCGAAGGATCCGGCAGATTGGAGGGATTGGTCAGTTCTATCATCTCTCCGTCGGTCTTATGCACTCTGTAAATAACCCCCGGTGCGGTAGTCACTAAATCTAAATTATATTCTCTCTCCAAACGCTCCTGTATAATCTCCAAATGAAGCAGTCCCAAAAATCCGCAGCGGAAACCGAAGCCAAGAGCAATGGAGGTTTCAGGCTCATAGCGAAGCGACGCATCATTAAGCTGCAGCTTTTCAAGAGCATCCCTAAGATCAGGATATTTGGCTCCGTCTGCCGGATATACACCGCAGTAAACCATGGAATTTACCTTTTTGTAGCCGGGAAGGGGCTGCGCACATGGCCTGTTTGCATCCGTGATTGTATCACCCACCGACGTATCCTTGACATTTTTAATGGAAGCCGTGATATAACCTACCATTCCGGCACTTAACTCCTCGCAGGGAATAAACTGTCCCGCTCCGAAATACCCCACTTCAACCACATCCGCCGACGCTCCGGTTGCCATCATACGGATGCTTGTCCCTTTAGATACCCGTCCTTCCATAATGCGGCAAAATACAATCACACCTTTATAAGAATCGTAAAGTGAGTCAAAGATTAATGCCTGGAGCGGATTGTCAGCACTTCCGCCGGGTGCGGGTATCTTCTCTACAATGGCCTCTAACACCTCGTCAATGCCGATTCCGTTCTTTGCGGAAATAAGCGGTGCATCCTGCGCCTCAATACCGATCACATCCTCAATTTCATTCTTGACTCTCTCAGGCTCCGCACTTGGCAGATCAATCTTGTTAATCACCGGAAATACCTCAAGATCATGATCCAGCGCCAGATACACATTTGCCAGGGTCTGGGCTTCAATGCCCTGTGCCGCATCCACCACCAGAATTGCTCCGTCACAGGCAGCAAGGCTTCTGCTGACCTCATAATTAAAATCAACATGTCCCGGAGTATCAATCAGATTGAAAATGTACTCCTCTCCGTTTTTCGCCTTATAAATGGTGCGGACAGTCTGCGCCTTGATGGTGATTCCCCGCTCTCTTTCCAAATCCATATTGTCGAGAACCTGCGCCTGCATCTCTCTGCTTGTAAGAAGTCCTGTCTTTTCTATAATTCTATCTGCCAGAGTGGATTTACCATGATCAATATGCGCCACTATGCAAAAATTTCTGATTTTACTCTGGTCTATTTGTGCCATAATTGTATCCTCCGTTCCCTGCGCCAATGCCAATGCTGCATGGCTTTTGCGCCATGCCCGCTGACTGCGTTTCGCTTTTGCATGGCTTCTTTCGCCATGCCCGCTCGAGGCACAGCCTCTCGCTGTCGGGCTGCGCCCTATGAAAACAGCCACAAGCAAATCTGTCTGCAAGCAGTTTTCCCCCGCTGGTCGCATGGCTTCTTTCGCCATGCCCGCTCGAGGCACAGCCTCTCGCTGTCGGGCTGCGCCCTATGAAAGCATACAGAAGTCCAAAAACCTGCAAGCAGTTTTTTGACCTCTGTATACTTTCGCATGGCTTGGCTAAATATCATGATATCACATCATCCAGTACAATGGCAAGAATGTGTGCCAATGGATCGCAGGCATTCATTATTTCTTCTACGGTATTATTCTGGGCTCCAAGCTCAATCAGCATACTCTTTGGTCTTAAATGAAGGTTATACCGATATGCCTTTAAATAAATTTTTCTTGCAATTCCCGGATAGTATTCATTGGCCGCCACCTGTGCCTGAAAGGAAAAAGCAAGATTATCCTGTATATAAGGATTTTCCAGATACTCAATACTCCCGCTTTTCCGGATATAGCTAAGGCCGTTAAAAAACATGAATCTGGCAGTCGGTCTTCCCTGCAAGTCCATAACCAGCTTCCTGTCCCCCGAAACAGCATCCCTATGCAGATCAATTACCACCTCTATGGTTGGATTCTCCTGCAAAATTTTCTCTATTTCAGGCAGAGCATTGGCATAAGCCTCCTCTCTTACCTCATCATATACACCGGTGTGATGCAGCACCTTAAAGCCATACTCCTCCTGAAGAAGCCTTGCCAGCTTATCTCCTGCACCCACAATCGTGGTGGAGGGATCACCCTCCACCGAATCGATAAAGCTTTCACTGGCATGGGTGTGATAGATCAGGATTTGCGGTCCATCAACCTCTTTGTCTACGGTCAGGTCTTCATCCAAAAGCTTATCCAAACTTAAGTAATCTTCGCTTAAAAGAGTAGAGCTATCCACTGCGAAAAAATTAGAAAGCACCCCCTCATAATCCCAGCTTTCCTCCCAGTCATAGGTATAGGCCGGATAGGAAGCGCGCCTAAACTCCTGTGAAAGTGCTTCATTTGTTCCATCAGGGCCTTCCGCAGCCTGCTCTAAAGTGTTTTCTTCATTTACCCTCTCTTCGTTTGAGTTATGTAAACTATTCTCTCTTTCCATTTCCTCAAGAATGCTGTTTTCTATATGTAGTGCATCCTTACCATAATCTAAATTCTCCTCCTCAATATTTTTATAATCCTCATCTACTCCTTCCTTTTCCAAAAGAAGCTCTGCCATTATGGCATCCTCCTGTTCCCTCTCCCCGTTTGTCTCCTGATCAGCATACCGGAAGATTAAAAGCTCTCCCAGCATGCAGTCTGCAAGTTTTTTCTCTTTCCCCGCTTCGCCCTCTCCTTCTTCCAAAAACGCCGGTATCTGAAAATATGCCCTTTCCATCTGTTTTTTTAAAAAAATGCCGATGCCGCCTTGCTTCTTATCCTGCCCCCCTGCAGTCTGCCTGCCTCTTTGAAAGCTGATACAGCAGCAGACCACACCGGCTAAGAGCAGTATCAAAATTCCCAAACCTTTGCCCTTCTGTTTCCATCCTTTATCATTCACAGCACGCACCTCACTACGGAAGTATATGCTTTTTTCCGGACATTCATTCAGGTTTCCAAAGCAGTGTTTAATGCATTGCATATAATATGACTGATCTGCTTGATCTCATAGTCCACATCCTTTCCGGTAACATACATATTATATAGTTCATCCAGACCTGTGAACAAATCATCCTGAATTTCAAGGGGCTCCTCCCCGGAAAGACGCATCATTTTTTCAAAAGCGTCACTTACAATTGTTGCTGCGTCCACAACCGTAGGCACACCGATTGCAACAACCGGAACGCCCAGGGTTTCCTCTGTAATCGCATTTCTATGGTTTCCCACTCCTGAGCCGGGATGAATGCCTGCATTGCTGATTTGAATAGTTCTGTTAAGACGTCTTGTAGAGCGTGCCGCAAGAGCATCCACCACCACAACCACATCCGGGGAAGTCATTTCAACCACTCCCTTAATAATTTCCTGGGTTTCCATCCCGGTTTTGGCCATAACTCCCGGCACCAGACCGCTGATCATATGGATACGTTTTTGATTAAAGGCTGCCTTTCCGTATTCCCTTACCATGTGTCTGGTGATAGTAAGGTTGTCCACTACGTTAGGCCCCAATGCATCGGCTGTTACATCTCTGTTTCCCAATCCTACCACAATTACAGATAATTCCCCGTCAATGCCCGGAATAATTTCCTTCAGCTGCTTTGCCAGTTCCTTGGAAATTTCAGTATGATAATCCTCCTCCGGCTGTGCCATTGTCGGCGCCTCCAGGGTAACATAAACGCCAATGGGCTTCCCCATGGCTATGGAAGCATTTTTCGTTTCGATCACCACTCTGGTAACCTTTATTTCACTCTCCTCATGGTACTCCTCTTCAACATAAACACCCCGGCATTCCTTTGCATTATCCTCCATACTTTCTCTTGCCTCTAATGCCAGATCCGTCCTAATCTTAATGCTGCTCATGTTTCCTCCATACTGTCTCCATAGCTTTCTTATATTGCTATCTTTTTAAAAACAGTATTTTCCAAATATTCTTGATTTATGTATTGACAGAAGCACATTTTACCGCTACAATAATATGCGTGTGTTTACATTAAGACGTCCGTGTCTCCGGCTTTAATGAAACATCTCAAAGAACTGATGATTTTAATAGGAGGTGTACATCGTGGCTAATATTAAATCTGCAAAGAAGAGAATTTTAGTAAACAGAACCAAGGCTGAAAGAAATAAAGCTATCAAGTCTGGCGTTAAGACAGCAGTTAAGAAAGTAAACGCTGCTATTGAGGCTGGTGATAAGTCTGCTGCTGCAGAAGCTTTAGTTGCTGCTACAGCTACTATCGATAAAGCAGCTACTAAGGGTGTTTATCATAAGAACACTGCTTCCAGAAAAGTTTCTCGTTTAGCACAGGCTGTAAATAAGATGGCTTAATTTGTTCTAACATATATGAATTTGAATTAACAAAACCAGTTCATACCGTCATGTGAGCTGGTTTTTTATTGTTCAGTTCTTTCATACTCCTCATCCAGCACCATTGTCGGTACTGCCGCTATCTCATTGGCATCCGTTCCTCCGGTAAGCATTCCAAGAAACTGACCGTTAACGTCAAACACTCCGGTTCCCGACATCCCCGGTTTACTTGCCGCTTCGCCGTAAAGCATTTCCATCTCAAAATCCTCCAGATACCTCTGGGGCTCCAGCACCTTCCCCTCATATACCATCGGGTTCCATACATCTGATGCCATATCAATCATATAAATTTTCGTTCCCACACCGGGCGGCTCATCCACCGTATCTACCGCTCTTAGGTCTTTTCGCTCCTCTTCTGTCAAAAAGGCTGTATAAATACTGATAAATCCCACATCAGCTTTTTCCGAAAGGGCAACTGCCCTTCCGTTTCCAACCGCTCCGTTAAAAAATGTCACATAGCTGTCTTCGTCCCAGTATTGCAGCACATGTCTGTTAGTGGCAATAATCATTTCATCCTCTGTCATCTTAAAGATAATTCCACTGCCATGGTGGCCATTGGCCTGCACACGAACACAGCTTCCCTGCACATTTTCCAGAGAAAACGCTTCATCAATGTCCGTTTCCTTCATTGCCGCTTCGTCAGACAACTGCTCATCAATCGGCTGTACCACAACCTGTTCTGTCAAAGACTGATCATTGTTCCCTGATCTACTCAGTAGGGGGAATATTATAACAGTCGTTATCAAAACTATAATCAATATTAAAGTAATTGTCCATTTCCACTTATTTTTCATATTATTACCATTTATCCGCCTGCGGCTCACTCATCACGGGCGTTCGCCCTATGTCTATTCGCGAGCCTGCGGCTCACTCATCACGGGCGTTCGCCCTATGTCTGTCCAGAAGCTCATATCTGTCTGCAAGCAGCCAATATGAGCTTTCGGACAGACGCATGGCTCATTGCTTTCGTGTACATTATATCACAAAACTTATTTTCTTGTTGACATATTCCACTTCTATTTGCTATTATCATTTCATAGCATTGAAATTCTAACGGAAATTCGTTTAACAAATCTATTTTTCTTATAAGTACCATATTGTGGTATTTTCTCTGTTTTAGAATCCTTGCTAAATCTCAACAAATCAATTGGCAGGGAAGCAAAACAGGTCTTTCTTACGCATAAACAGCTTGCTTTTCTGCTACACACCGTAAGAAAGGAGAAAAATATGAATGTTACGGAAAATGTTACAAGCACCGGCTCTGAAGAAAGCCATTACCCGGTATACTATACGCATAAAGACAGGGTATTTCGGCTGCTATTCAGGGACAGAAAGCGTCTTTTAGAGCTCTACAACGCTTTAAATGATACTTCCTATACGAATACGGAGCAATTGACAGTCAACACCCTGGAGAATGCCATCTTTATGAAAATGAAAAATGATGTCTCTTTCCTGATTGACTGCAATATGTGCCTGTACGAGCACCAATCAACTTATTGTCCCAATATGCCCCTTAGAGGATTATTCTATTTGACTGATCTTTACAAAAAGCATATTAAAGACATTGACTTAGGTGTTAAAAGACAAATTAAAATTCCAACACCACACTATATTGTCTTTTATAATGGGACAGAGCGGCAGGAAGAAGAGTTTATTCAAAGACTCTCCGATTCCTTTGAAAGCGATAAGGAAGGCTGCCTGGAACTCAGGGTTCGTACGCTGAACATTAATTATGGACATAATAAGAGATTAATGAATAAGTGTAAGACGTTGTCTGATTACTCCTATTTCATTGCACAAATACGAAAAAATATAAAAACCATGCCCATGGAACAAGCTGTAGCTTCTGCCGTGGACACTTGTATAGCAGAAAATATTCTAAAAGATTTTCTTCTTGAGCAGAAAGCAGAGGTCATTACCATGTCAATCTATGAGTACAATGAAGAATATGTAAAGAAAACTCTTCATGAGGACGGCTATGAAGAAGGCTATGGCGCCGGAAAAAATGATGGTATAACTAAAGGAAAAGCAGAAACATTAATAGCAAATGTGGAAGCTTTGATGAAAAATCTCGGCTTCGACCTTGCCAAAGCCTGTGAAAGCCTTAGCATCACTATAACCGAATATGAAGATGCTCAAAAAAATAAAAAGCAAGCAGAACGATAAGCCGGGTTATGTCGTGAATGATCATCTATCTAGGACTGCTGTTGCCAACAGCCTCAAGCGACCCACCTGAAAGCTGGCCGGGCAGGCTTTAAAACGCTTTCTGTTTGGTCTTGCTTCGGATGGGGTTTACATATGCCCTGCCCGTTACCGTGCAGGCGGTAGTCTCTTACACTGCCTTTCCACCCTTTCCCCGTTTCCGGGGCGGTTTATTTCTGTTGCACTATCCTTGGAGTCACCTCCACCGGACGTTATCCGGCATCCTGCCCTGTGAAGCCCGGACTTTCCTCACCTGACGGATATTCCGTCAGCCGCGATCATTTATTCTACTTGCTTTTATTAAACTGTTATTCAATTGTCTATTGCATACCGTATCAATTCACTGCATCCATGTGCCTGTAGCATCAAAGCTCGCTACACATTAAAATAGCTCCCGCCGATAAACTCCCTGCAAATGGAATTGGAAGGCACATTTCTGCTGTCAATTCCCTGAAAATATTCCAGGAATTTCAGAAGCCGCTTTGCCTCATGATATTCCGGCTCATCCTTCCCGATACCAAAAAGTAAAGGCTCCGCATACTGCTTTAACACCGCCAGCTCATAAATCAAAACAGAATTAAACATTTCATCAGCACTTTCCTGATAAGGGAAAATATACTCTTCTTCCCCTCTTCTTACGGAAGGCCACATTTCAATGGTTCTTCTGGCACAGGTTCCTCTCGTTCTGGCATCCCTCACCATGCGGCGCAGCAATCTTCCGTCAGTGGTTGGAATTCGATTATGCTCGTCAATATTAAGATTGGTCAGAGCACTGATATAAATTTTAAATTTATTTTCATCCGGCATGGAATAGGTGGTAGCCGGATTTAAACCATGAATGCCTTCTATTACAAGCACATCCTCCGGTCCTAGTTTTTTGAAATTACCGTGATATTCCCTTTTTCCCGTCTTGAAATTGAACTGGGGAAGCTCCACGCTCTCTCCCCGAAGCAGTCTGTTCATATCCTCATTGAACTGCTTTATATCAATCGCTTCCAGGCACTCAAAATTGTAATCACCGTTTTCGTCTCTGGGCGTTTTTTCCCTATCCACGAAATAATCATCCAGTGCAATCGGATGAGGTATCATTCCGTAGGTCCTGAGCTGAATGGATAATCGGTGCGAAAAGGTAGTCTTACCCGATGAAGAAGGTCCCGCAATCAGTACAAATTTGGTACTGCCCTTATCCACGATCTCCTTTGCAATCTCACCGATTCTTCTTTCCTGCAGGGCCTCCTGAACCAATATCATATCATTGATCCGCCCGTCGCAGATCACATCATTTAAATCGCCCACCGAATCGATGCCCATCATTTCTCCCCAATGAGCAGAGGTTATCAGTGTATGGAACAATTTTTCCTTAGGCTCAAAGTAATCAATCTTATCGGGCTCCTCCGCTCCCGGAATTAAAAGCAGAATACCATTCTCGTATAACATCAAATCATAATATTTCAAATATCCCGTGCTGGGAAGCATATATCCGTAATAATAATCATAGTATCCATCCAGGCAATAGATATTAACGAAAGAACTTCTGCGGTATTTAAACAGCTTCTCCTTGTCCTTCATTTTATTTTTCCTGAAAATTTCCATTGCCTCATCTATGGGATAAGATTTTTTGGTGATGGGAAGATCCGCCTGTGTCAATTCATGCATTCTTGCGCTGATTTGATCCACATGCCGGCAGGTCAGCTTTTCATCCATCTTAACACGGCAATAATATCCCTGGCCAATGGCAAATTCTACCTTAACCTTGCTGACCTTTTCCGTTCCCAAAACATCATATACGGACTTCACCAGTGTCATCAGTGCGGTTCTCACATAAGCCTTATGGCCAATCGTATCATGAAGCGTTAAAAAGGACAGCTCACAGTCCTTATTGGCTGGCTTGATAAGCTCACGAATCTTATTATTTTCCATAACCAGCGCAATCATATGATTATATTCCGGCTGATACTCCTTAACTATCTCTTCATAAAGTGTCCCCTTGGGATATTGCTTCTTTTCCCCTCCAATCGTAATCGTCACCATACAAAATCATACCTTTCATCAAATAATCCATTTCCTTTTGAAGCTCCAAAAGTCTTTGGTGCAGCCGTTCACTATCGCCTGCTGCCTCAAGCTCTTTTTTAAGCTTAAGACTGTTTTCCCATTCGGCTTCCAGGAGCTGCTTCAGAACCGGATGCTTTCGCTTAAGAAGGAGCGGCCCAAACCTTGCTTCTGTTTCCGAAAGCTCCATCCTGTTCCCGGTTTCGGCTGCTTTCATCACCGAATAAAACTTTCCATCCTCTAATATCATATCTTCATCAACAATAGAATATCCCATATTTGCAATAAATCTGCGAAAATCCGGTATCTCCGACTGTGGCTGCAAAATAAGCTCCTTGAAGGAACGGGTCTTGTCCATCTCCCGCTCCAGAATTCTCTGCATCAGTCTTCCGCCCATACCGGCACAGATCAGAGTATCTGCCTCTCCCTTCTCAAAAGCCAGAAGACCATCCGAGCGGCGCAGCTCTATGTATGGCAAAAGCCCGGCTTCCTCCACGTGTTCTCCGGCTCTAAGAAGCGGCCCTTCATTAATATCCATGGCAAGAGCGCTTTTCGCTTTCCCGCTCTGCACCAGATAAATGGACACATAACCGTGGTCACACCCTACATCCGCCACGCGGTTTCCCCATGTAACCATATCCGCCACCGCCTGCATTCTGGCAGATAGTATCGTTCTTCCGCTCATCAATCCAGATAATCCTTTAACTTTCTGCTTCTGCTGGGATGCCGAAGCTTCCGAAGTGCCTTTGCCTCAATCTGCCTGATACGCTCTCTGGTGACATTAAACTCCTTGCCGACCTCCTCCAGTGTTCTGGCACGTCCGTCATCAAGGCCGAAACGAAGGCGAAGCACCTTCTGTTCTCTTTCCGTTAATGTTCCAAGCACCTCCACAAGCTGTTCCTTTAACAGTGTAAATGCTGCAGCATCAGCAGGAACAGGTACATTATCATCCTGAATGAAATCACCAAGGTGAGAATCCTCCTCCTCACCGATAGGGGTTTCTAAGGATACCGGTTCCTGAGAAATTTTCAAAATCTCTCTGACACGCTCAACAGGCAGATTCATCTCCTGCGCAATTTCCTCCGGGGTAGGTTCACGCCCCAGTTCCTGAAGGAGCTGTCTGCTGACACGAATCAGCTTGTTGATCGTTTCTACCATATGAACAGGGATACGGATGGTTCTTGCCTGATCCGCAATCGCTCTTGTAATAGCCTGACGGATCCACCAGGTAGCATAGGTGGAGAACTTGTACCCCTTTCTGTAATCAAATTTTTCCACAGCCTTAATAAGACCCAGATTTCCCTCCTGGATCAGATCAAGGAACAGCATTCCTCTTCCCACATATCTTTTGGCAATGCTGACAACCAGACGCAGGTTTGCCTCTGCAAGACGCTTCTTGGCTTCCTGATCGCCGATTTCCATTTTCTGTGCCAGTTCAATTTCTTCCTCTGCGGAAAGCAGCGGCACCTTGCCGATTTCCTTCAAATACATTCTGACAGGGTCTTCAATGCTGATTCCGTCAGGAACGGAAAGATCGATGTTTTCTACATCTACCTCGTCCTCCTCCGTCAGAATAATCTCCTCATCATCCACATCATCTTCCTCTGTAATACGCAGAATATCAATGTTACTCTGCTCAAGAGTCTCAATGATCTTATCAAATTGTTCCTCTCCCAAGGCCATGTCAGCAAAATGATCTGTTATTTCCTGATATTCCAGAACATTCTTTTTCTTTTTGGCAATAGCTAAGAGCTGAGATAATTTCTCATCAAACTTTGCCTGTGTGTTTTCATCCATTTCAGGTTTCCATCCTTCCTATTTTATTCGGGTATGCATTACCATTATTAGCCTTAATTAAGCGAAATATGCGTTTTGCTAAGTTCTTCCAGTGCTTTTTTACCCTCAATCACCTTGCCGAGAGCAGAAATATCAGAACCGAGCTGACCGGATAGGTAATCCAGACTGTTGCGCTTAACCGCTAAAACAATATCGTGAAACGCTTTTTCCTTCTCTGCTGTGGTATCTAACTCCACCAGTTTGGTGTTAAATACCAACGCTGCCTCCCTTTGCTGCTCCTCGTCGGTAAACAAGCTGATAATCGCCGCCGGGTTTAAGGTGCCTGCATCCAGATCCTCAAAAAGCTTTTCGGCTATTTTTTGATATAAATCCTCGGTAAAATCCTTCGGGGATATATATTTCTTGATTTTAGGCCAGGCGGCAGGTTCCTCCACCAGCCATGTAAGCAGAAGCCTTTGGGGCTTTCTTTTATTCTCCATAGGGTCACTCTTTTTTTGAATGCCCGATTTAGGTCTTGAAGCCGGCACGGCAAGTCCGGTCTGTGCCGCATAGGTCTGCACCAGTTTTCGCAAATTGTCAAATCCGATGTGGTACTTCTCCGCCACCGCTTCTATATAATTTTCTCTTTCCACTTCCTCCGAAAAGCCGCACAGCTTCCTGGCAATCTCCCGGTGAAACTTCGTCTTAGACTCCGGGTCGGACAAATCATATTCTCTCTGCAGCATGCGAAGTTCAAAGAAAAAGCTGTTTTCCGCCTTATTTAACCGCTCCTCAAAAGCCTCATGTCCCAGATTTTTCATAAATTCATCCGGGTCCTTATAGGGCTCCAGGTTTAGTACCTTTCCGGTAAGTCCTACTTCCTTTAATATGCCGATGGCCCGGAGAGCCGCATTTACACCTGCTCCGTCGCTGTCATAGGCCAGAATTACCTCCTTGGCATAGCGCCGCAGAAGATTGGCTTGTCCTGCAGTAAAGGAGGTTCCAAGGGACGCCACCGCCTGGGTAAAGCCTGCCTGATGCATGGCGATCACATCCATATACCCTTCGCACAGAATAATATTATTGGTCCGGGCAGTGCGGGCAAAATTCAATCCGTAAAGATTTCGGCTCTTATCAAAAATCATTGTCTCCGGCGAGTTTAAGTATTTCGGCTTCCCGTCTCCCATCACTCTGCCGCCGAACCCGATTACCCTGTGGTTACTGTCCTGAATAGGAAACATGACTCTGTTCCAGAATTTATCATGAAGCCCGTACTTTTCATCGAAACTGGCAAGCCCTGCCTCCGTGATCAATCGATCCTCATAGCCCTTGCTCTTTAAATACTGCACCAGATCATTGCTGGTTACATTGGCAAATCCAAGTCCGAATTTCTTAATCGTCTCATCGGAAAGCTGCCGCTTCCTCAAATACTGATAGCCTGCTTGTCCTCTTTCGCTGCGCAGCTGATAGAAAAAGTACTTGGCAGCCTCCTTATTTACCTCCAGAAGTCTGGTTCGCAGGGATTCTCTTTTTCTGATCTCTTCATTATATTCCACCTCGGGAAGATTCACTCCTGCCCTGTCAGCAAGCAGCTTTACCGCCTCCTGAAAGGAATAATTCTCATACTGCATAACAAAAGTAAATACATTTCCTCCTGCGCCGCATCCGAAGCAGTAAAACATCTGCTTACTTTGAGATACCGAAAAAGAAGGAGATTTTTCATTATGAAAAGGGCATAGTCCGAAATAACTGCTTCCCTTCTTTTGAATGCGTACATATCCCGAAATAACATCCACTATGTCGTTTTTAGTTCGTACTTCTTCTATTAATTCATCCGGATAATACATTCCGTCTCCATTCTTTCATCATCCATGCCATGATTTCGGAATATAAATCTCTTCATATTTTGCAATGGCAAAACGATCCGTCATGGCTCCTATGTAATCACAGACAATCTGCTCCTCCGGTTCTCCCTTCTTAACCAGCTGGATCAGATCGTCGGGAAGAAACTCAAGATGATGGCGGTAATAGCTGTACAGAGTCTGAATCAGCATCTCCGCTTTCCCCTCCTCACTCTTGGCCTCTTTATTCTGATAAACCCTCTCAAACATAAATTTCCGTAACTGCTGCATCGCCTTTGCCACCGGCTCGGACATTAAAATATCATCCTTTCCGTAGCTGGTGCTTACAATATCATGAATAAAATGATCCAGTCTCTCACCTGTAGTATAACCGATTACATCCGCAATCTCTCCGGGAATATCGGTTTCCTTCAGTATACCCGCACGAATGGCATCATCCATATCGTGATGAATATAGGCAATCTTATCCGAGAAACGAACGATCCTTCCCTCCAGGGTAAAAGGCATTCCCTTCGTCTGATGATTACGAATACCATCCCTGACCTCTAAGGTGAGATTAAGCCCCTGACCGTTCTTTTCCAGAATATCCACTGTCCGCACACTCTGCTCACTGTGGCAAAAACCATAGGGGCAAACCGCATTTAAGGCTCTCTCCCCCGCATGACCGAAAGGCGTGTGTCCAAGATCATGCCCCAGTGCAATGGCTTCCACCAAATCCTCATTCATGCGCAGCGCCTTGGCGATAGTTCTGGCATTCTGAGACACCTCCAGCGTATGTGTCAGTCTGGTTCTGTAATGATCTCCCTCAGGAGTCAGAAACACCTGGGTTTTATCCTTTAATCTCCGAAAGGACTTAGAATGAAGTATCCTGTCCCGGTCCCTTTGATACACCGGACGAATATCACACTGCTCTTCCTCCCGCAGTCTTCCCTTGGAGGCCGCACTGTGCGCCGCATAGGGACTTAAATATTCCATTTCCAGCCTTTCAAGATTTTCTCGTATGTTCATGTACAGCTCCCGTTTTTAAAAAACTTCCTAATATCATTATTCGGTACAAATTCCGAAAATCCTTTTCCTTATCTGCAGATATCAAAAATAAATTCTGCATTTTTTTCCATTGCATCATATGCAGCCTTAAGCGGTGACATTTGAAACACATGCCACATTCCCTTAAAAATATCTATTTTAGCGGACACATTGGCCTGAATCAGCTTTTTGTGAAGCATAACAGAATCCGAAAGCAGAATTTCATTGTTCCCCACCTGTATATAAACAGGAGGAAATCCCTTAAAATCTCCAAATAACGGTGAAATAAAGGGGTCTGTAAGTTCCTTTTCTCCTGCATAATTGGTAATCATTCTCTCTAAATATTCCGCATCAAGAACCGGATCTACCTCCGCTCTGCTGACATGTGACTTCCCGGAGGACGTTAAGTCCGTCCACGGTGACATAAGCACCAACCCCCTGGGCAGCAGTCTGTCCTCCTGTTTCAATTTGAGAACAAGAGACAATGCCAGATTTCCTCCCGCAGAATCTCCTGCCACGATCACATCTCTGGCTCCATATCCCAAAAGCATCAAATAATCCCATGCCTTCATGGCATCCTCCACTGCTGCCGGATATGGATTTTCCGGTGCCAGACGATAATCAAAGGAAAGGACATCCATAGAGGTAGATGAGGCAAGCTTTGTGGTGAGTGTCCTCGCATAGAGACTGCTTCCCGTAGAATATCCGCCTCCGTGACAATATAAGATCACATATTTCTTCATATGTGCCCGATTGACACAGATCCATTCCCCATCCATGTCCTTGATTGTGATGCTTTTATAGAGAAGCTCCTTGGAATTGCCAAGCAGTGCCCCCACTTGATCTTGGGAATGACGGTGCTTTTCTATATCAGGATTTTCTATAATTCCATGAACCTTCTTAATTAATGTCATCATACTCTGGTTGACCGCCTCAGGTGAATGCTTTTTGTTTAAAAGTTTTTTAGGTGTAATTGCCATATTCCCTCCATGATCCTGCAAATGTGTGGTATAATTATAATAATGAAAAATTTATCATCTACTAAAACAAAACAAAATAATAATTTGAAGCACACTGAACGGAGTCAAAGCCGGAAAATCTGGTACAAGCTGGATCTTTCCGCTATCGTTTATCCCACGCTGCAGCGCCGGGACTTTTCCTCCGTTTACCGCTTATCCGTCGTTTTAAAGGAAACAATAAAGCCTGATATCCTGCAAAGGGCTGTTGATATTGCGCTGATGCGCTTTCCCACCTACAAGACAGCCATCCGAAGAGGTCTCTTCTGGCGCTATTTGGAGCCGAATACCAGACCCGGTCCCTTTGTCCAGAAGGATATCAGGAACTTTTGTATGCCTATGCCCTTTAAGGCCGGAAACCGTTACCTCCTTAGAATCTATTACCATGGATGCCGGATTTCCTTAGAGGCTCATCACTGCCTTGGAGATGGTACCGGCGGTATGTATGTGCTCCAGACCATCACAGCCGTGTATCTCCGGCTTCTGGGTCATCAGATTTCTGACGGCGGGTTTGTAAAGAACATAAATGAAGCGCCCTCTCCCGGCGAACTGGAGGATGCCTACATGCGTTACGCCAATGCCAAGGTCTGTCCTTCCCGCCCCGGTGAAAAAACCTACCGCGTCCGCGGCACCAAGGCTCCTTTTTATACCTTCAATGTTATAGACGGCGTCATGTCCGTGAAGGAGGTTATGAAGGTAGCTGCCAAATATGAGGCCACCATCACGGAATACTTAAATGCCGTGCTTTTATATGCACTGCTTCAAAAGCAGCAGACTGAATGGCATTTGAAGCTCCGCCCGGTAAAGATCGCCATGCCGGTTAATCTGCGGCGCTTCTTTCCCTCGGACACCCTGCGTAATTTTATTACCATGGTTTATCCCGGCATCGATCCCAGACTGGGAGATTACACCTTCGAGGAAATTATAACACAGGTTCATCATTACATGCGTTATTATATCAACGAAAAATTTCTTCGGGGTGACATCACTACCAATGCCAACACCCAGCGCAATCCCTTTATCCGGATTGTCCCTCTTTTTGTGAAGGATTTTGTTGTCCGAATGTTCTATACCAAGGTACAGGATAAGAACTCCTCCGCAGGTCTTACCAATATGGGAGCCATGAAGGTTCCCGATGATATGAAACCATATATTGATCGCTTTGATATTTATATGGGACAGCCCTTTTCCTCCAGGACCAACTGCGCTATTGTAAGCTTTGAGGACACCCTCACAATCAATTTTGCCAGCAGCATCATAGAGTCCGATGTGGAAAGACTGTTCTTCAAAAAACTGATCGCCGACGGAATTCATGTTAAAATCGAGAGTAATCGTGCATACTGAAAATCGGCTGTGTTATGGAGGTAAAATATGTCCTATTGCGTAAATTGCGGTGTAGAGCTGGAGTCATCCCTAAAAAGCTGTCCCCTATGCCACACACCTGTTATTAATCCAAATGAACTTCAAAAAGCGCAGGTTCCCTCTCCTTATCCGAAGGAGAGAGGGCAGGTGGATGTTGTTAAAAGAAAGGATTTCGGAATTCTGACTTCCATCGTGCTTATCGCCACATCCCTAAGCTGCCTGCTGCTTAATCTGTTCGTCTTTCCGGGCAGCTTATGGTCCCTGTTCATTATCGGTGCCTGCTTAGTCTTATTTGTGCTGGTTTTTCCTATGGTAATCTACACGAAGCTGCCTATTTATATATCCTTTCTGTTTGACGGTGTTGCAGTAGGCATCTACCTGTATCTCATCACCTTTAACACCGCAGATAACCGATGGTTTACGGCGCTTGCTCTTCCCATTGTAGCGCTGATTACGATATTGGTAGAAATTTTTGCTCTGCTGCTGCGCTCATTTTCCGTATCCTTCCTGACCACCTCACTGTACTTCTTTGCTGAGGCAGCTGTCCTTTGCGTGGGAATTGAGCTTCTGATCGACCACTATACAGGCGCACCGCTTCATCTTGTGTGGTCCGCTATCGTTCTTACTGTCTGCAGTGTTATTATTGTTCTGCTGATCACCTTACTGTCCATCAGACGTTTTCGAGATGCTGTCAGAAGGCGGCTGCACTTTTAGCTGCCGCCGCCTTCTATTAGTCAAATTAACTATTTCTATCATTTTTGCTTGTCTGCCAGCTCTTCGAATTCCTTTCTCACATTTCTGAAGCACTCCAGCAGCTTAGGTGAAAAGACTCCGCATTCTCCTGTCACAATCATATGAAATGCCTCATCCTTGGAGTATGCACTCTTATATACTCTTTCGCTTACCAATGCATCGTAAACATCCGCCACAGATACGATCTGCGCAGAAACCGGAATATCTTCTCCTGCCAGACCATCCGGGTATCCCTTTCCATCATAACGCTCATGGTGATGTCTGCAAATCTCATATCCCGCCTTCTGGTAATCCTCTTCCCACACATCCTTAATATGGGCAATAATCTCACTTCCTCTTGTGGTGTGGGATTTCATGTACTCAAATTCCTCTTTTGTAAGCCTTCCCGGCTTCATAAGAATATGATCCGGTATGGCGATTTTCCCCACATCATGAAGAGAGCTTGCCGTAACAATCGTATGAATCTGCTGCTCCGTCAATCCATATTCCGGATATTCCTTCATAAGCTCCTTCGCCAAAATCTCCGTAAAGCCCTTGACACGCTGAATATGTTCTCCGCTTTCCAGATTACGATACTCCACCACAGTACCTAAAATATCTACGATATTTTCATTACTCTTATGAAGCTTTTCGGCCTGCATCTGCAACAGCCTGTACTGCTTCCTTAAAGTTTCCGTCTGTTTTTCTACCTTCTTTTCAAGTTCGTTTTGATACTGGAATAAACTTACAACATTGCTGACACGTTTTTTAACCAAAAAATTATCAAAAGGCTTTTTGATAAAGTCGGACACTCCATATTCAAAGCATTTCTTTTCAGCTTTAATTGCAGTTTCTCCACTGATAATCAAAACAGGAAGCTTTTCTATCCACTTTTTCTCCTGCATAACCTGCAGCACCTGAAAGCCGTCAACCTCAGGCATCATAAGATCCAGCAAAACCACAGCCAGCTCATCAAACTGCTTTTCCATAATAGAAAGAGCTGTTCTCCCATCTGCTGCCTGTATTACTGTATATTCCTCTTCCAGAATTTCCGCCAAAATGTCCCGATTTAATTCCGCATCATCAACAATTAAAATCTTATCTTTCATGGTACTCCTTCCCTTAGCCTATTTATAATTAATTTGCATATAAAGCAATCCTGCTCTGCACTTTTTTCAAAGTAACATTACGAACTTCCTTGGAATTCCATTTAGCTCCATTAATCTCAACTGCAACTCCTTCAAAAAGGCTTCCTCTTACAGATATCTTTACCTCAGCGGTTCTTTGGAACACATCCTCCAGCTCACGCTGCTTCCTCAAAAGGGACTCCATTTCCTTTTCCTTGGTAAAAATTGCATCTTCTATCTTTAAAAACATACTCATCGTATTGCGCACTTCCGGAGGATATTTCCTCTTGAAATCCATATATGCATTATTAAATATGCTAAGCTCCTTTTCTACCTCCTGAATCTTTTCCTCCAGTTCATGCTGCCTGCGTCTCATCAGTTCATTAAACCCAATTTTCAGGGAGGTAGACAAGCCGGCTCTGTTCCCTATATGGTATGCGCTCAGTCCTTCAACTGCGCAGATCAGACCGCCTACCAGAGCACCGTTGGCACCGTTAATGTCAACCCGCCCCTCGGCATAAAGATTAGAGCTCATACAATAATTCCCCTGTATATTACCGGCGGCATAAATAGTAACCGCCTCAAAAAATCCGCCTTTTACGTCCTTTTTTGCTCGAATAATACCGCTTCCGGCTCCGTTCATTCCCTGACGCAGCACAACACTGCCGCCGCATTCGATATTGGCAGCCTCTATAAAGCCATCTATCACAATATCCTCAGTTGCCTTTATGTAGGTTCCGCTTCCCACGTTTCCCTTGATATATACGGCCCCGTCAAAATCCACCTTACCGGTGGCAATCGTCATATCATCTAAAATCAGCATTTGAGAAATTTCTATCTTACCGCGTTTCATCTCAATACGGCCATCCATAGCTGCCAGATAGGTTTTTTGGTCGGGAAGAATTAGAAAGCCTTTTCCGAATAATACACTCTGTTCCTTTCCCTTGCGGGGCGGAATCAGCTTTCCTGTCACCGTAGTGCCCGGACTCCCCTCTCCTGCCTCGTGATAGTAAGCAATTTTCTGTCCCTGACTTACCACTTCAAACCATTGGCTGTTCTGATAGTCCACAGAGCCATCCGGAAGCATAGCCGGCACCCACTCTTCCTCCGTGCGGAAAAAGTATTCATACCAGCCATCTTCTCCGGCAGTGGGTTCTGTTCCTTTTGCGATCAGCAGCGGCTTATCGCACCCCTCCAGCAATTGGCTGACGGCCTCCTCAATAACGCCCTGACATATTCCTCTTTGCTGCAACGCATCCATGATTTCGGCACGCGAAACCCTTTTGCTGTCATTGAGTAAAAAGTAAGCCTCCATTTCGTCACTGCTTAACGTAATAACAAAATCAGAAAATTCTTCAACCTTATGTGCCGCATCATCACTCTTACGACTATCAGCCTCGGGAAGCTCGTCTTTTAGGGAAACAGCATGTCCCCTGCCTCCGGATTCCAGTCTGAGACGCATTCGTCTCATCTCCAAGGCTGTATACATTAAACTACAATAGCTCTTTACATCAATTCCATTCTCCAACCCAAGGCGGATTTCCCTCATCTGCTGCCAACCGTAATATGGATTATTATACCAAGAAACATCTGAGCGTTTCTCCAGTCCAAGGCGGATTTCCCTCATTTGCTGCCATGAAAACTCCATTTTAGCATAGATGCTTACATCAAGCCCATACCATAATCCTGCGCTGATTTCTGCAATGGACGCTCCCACAAATTCCTTTTTGAGGTAAGGATCAATATTGAGTTCCTTTTTGAGGGCTTTTCTTATCTGACGCAGCTGCTCCGTCCCATACCCTTCTTTAATATATTTTATAATGTTGACTCTGGCAAGCATAGCCTTGCGCAGCTCGCGCAAAATTCCCGCATCCAGCCTTAAGTAAGGCGACAGATCAATTCCGGACTGTAACCCCTTACGCACCTGACGCATTTTGTCATATGGGATACCCGGTGCAGCATATCTTGTTGTATCGATCCCATTCTTAAGTCCCAGGCGGATTTCTTCCATCTGAAACCAATCATATTCAGGTCTGGCATACAACTCAACCGGAAGGCAGTCTAAAAGACCAAATCTAATCTGGCGCATCTGTATGGCAAGATAGTCCTTTCGGGCATAAATGTCCGTATCAAGCCCAGCCGCCTGACCTTCCTCAATTTCACATATCTGATCCTGTGAAAAACCCTGCTTCTCCCATTCTTCTCTCTCTTGCTGCGTCATCCGTTATCTCCTTCTTAATCAGGCCAAAGGGCCGCTCTCTTCTTTCATTTGCCTGATCACAGAGATAACTCTATTGTAATCTTCTTCTACCCGGCTTAAATATTCACTTACATCTTTATTTTCCAATGCTCGAAGTTCCTCTGTGATTGCATTGCTTGATTCGTACAGCTTGGTAAAGCTTAAGTTTTGACAAACGCCCTTTAACGTATGTGCTGCACGAAATGCTGTCTCAATGTCACCGGTAGAAAGAGCATCCTTCAGGGTTGCAAAACTGGTATCATCCAAAAATTTAATAGCATATTTGGCGATCCGTTCCTCATTCCGAAGCCGGTAAAGAACCTCCTCGTAATTTCCACCAAGCAAATCATAGCCTTCTTTGATCGTCATATTATGCAGCCTCCTTTATTCTTTAGAATATTTCACCTGTATAACCAGTGCCAGAAATTATACCATATTTAGCATCAAAAAGATATGGAAATTTCGCACAATTTCATGCAGCTAATTTAGTCACATTCCCGCATATTCTCCAGATCATAGAGCTTCCCTGTTGCAAAGGGGCTTCCCACGTCACATCTTCCGTGGTGGTATTCTTTCTTCATCTCCCCCTGTGCAATTTCCTTAGAGGTTTCTATTTTCATTCGGCTGATTTCTCCGGACACCATTGAATCCAGCTGGCTTACCACCATATCAATATCCGTCATATTCTGTTCCATCTTCATTCCTGCTCCTTACTCTAATCAATATTTATCAGGATAATCCGTTCCTGTCTCCTCCTGCATCTTGGAAATATAGCTCTGGGGCTCCTTTCGCATTTTCAGCAGGGTGTCAAAGGCCAGAAGCACCATACGGTCCTTATTCTGTCTGGTTCCGGTATTGTCCCGATCCAGTCTTGCCTTAAAATGATCCATCTGCCAGATCATAATATCTACCACCGTGTATCCCTGCACCTTGGCCTTACAGGCAAAATTCTGATTCTCCATATAATAAATCAGTTCTTCCAGCACTTCCTCATCCTGCAAAAGTTCTGCCATAAACCGCTTTTCAAAGGCTTCATCCTCACAACCGTAATAACACAGCGCATGGACGAAGCTCTGCAATTGTTCCCTTTCCATATTCACATTCAAGCCTCCCCAATATGCTTAGTTTAAAATCCTCCTATATGCGAAAGCGTTACGGATGCACGCTTAGAGCCCTCCTCCATGGCTTTATTAATATCCCCATCTATCATAATAGAACATACAAAGCCTGCCTGATAGCTGTCACCGCAGCCGGTGGTATCAATCACCTGATCCACCTTTACCGCTTCCGCACGATATTCCACTCCGTTCCAATATGAGACGCTTCCCTTTTCCGCAAGCGTTGCGGTAAATATTCCCGGATAATTCAGGGACCATTCCTTCATCACGGGAAGAATGGCTTCCTCCCCGCTGATAAAGAAAAAGTCAATCCAGGGAAGCACTTTTTCAAACCCCTGAAAATTTCTCTCCTTGTCAAAATCTACAGAAAGCTTGAATCCGTACTGCTTTTTCAACGCAAGGATCTCGGAAAACAGGGGACAGCTGTAATTGGTGTGCACTACCTGCGATTTTTCCATTTTAGCTCTGTCCTGATCAGAAAGCCTAAAGCTTTCATATACCCCCGCTTGCCAGGAATCGTCCTTATAATATCTATCGCCCTCCGCAGTAAGATATGTACGATTGTTTGCTGTAATCCCGCCCTGCAGCACATGAACGCAGCTGATATCTATGGGAAGCTCCTTAACCGCATTCAGGATATCTTTTCCATAGGAATCATCTCCTATGCCTCCGATCAGGCTCATATTAACACCCTCGTAACTGCAGGATGCCGCTGCAAAATTAAGCGCCTCACCGCCTGGCCGAACCTCCTGTGTTCCATCAAAAACATCCACACACAAGCATGTCATAGCTGTAATATGAATCATAAATTTCTCTGCCTTTCCTCTGCTTCTTCTATGCCAACAGGCAAATCATGCGCCATGCCAAGCTCTGCTTCCCGGCTATTTGGCATGGCGCTTTTATTATAGCATATCATTATCAGAAATCATACAACTTCATCAGCATCATTTTTCAGCGTTGTCACGCCAAAGACAAACTAAATAATATGATACGGCCTACCGGCACCCTGCTCATCATAATAAAGCCGATTGCCATTAGCACCGTAACCGTTGCCATCAACTCATCCTCCCATATTTACGGAATACACCTTATCCACAATCCGCATGGCAGAGTGACTTTGAGATACCAGGATTACCGTTTTATCTTCTCTTTCCTCTTTCAGGAGTTTCAGGATAACCGTTTCCCTGCAGATCGGTAGATGCGGTAGATTTATTTCCCTTTTCATGCTGAACCGGAGAGCTGCTCTCCCAAACACCTTTGGGAACGGTATGAATTGGCTTCTTCTTATCTGTTATCTTCATAAAAACCTCCATACTTTTTCTATTAGTATTGCGGTTTTGGAAAGAAATATATACGAAATATTTTCGTTTATTCCGCTTATACTAATAAGGAGGTGAGAACATGAACAAAGAGAAACAAGAAAAGTTAAATCAAAAGAAAAGCAATGAAAAATTTAACAGTATAACGCAGAAGGCAAAGCCGGAAAATCAGAATCAAACACATAATGTCCGTTCTGAAGCGGTAGAGCCCAAAATAAGGCAGGTATAAGCATCCGGGCTGGATGCTTATACCTGCAGTGAAGGGCAAAATGAGATGGTGAAAGTCATAAAACACTCTTATTCGCCAAATAAACCCTCACATATTCCAGAAACTGCTCTGCTCTTCTTATCTGCTCCTCTGCATCCTTCTTAGATGCAACAAAGAAGTCTTCATAATCCGCATGTTCCCGCAGTTCCATAGCATTTTGAATAATTTTAGATGCATTCTTTTCAAAATCACCTGTTTTTACATGATACTAATTAAAATGTGCAATCACTCCACTATGTCTGTTACTGTCAAATTCATCCAATACATTTACAGCCCGCATGGAATGAAAAATGGCATAATAAGAGCGATTCAAAGCCAGCTTATAACTACCCGAATCAAAAACCGCTTTTGCATTTTTCAATTCCTCAACAGCACGTTCATACCTGTATTTCGCTAATTCGGTTATGCTGCCTGCCATAATACAATCCCATCCTTTTTCATATTTTTATAAAAGGGCATTACATTTTCCCATACTTTAAATTGGTCATAATCAATGCGCAAGACAGACAGAACTCTGTTGTGCTCCAATTCCAAATCGACAATCATATTCGTCATGCGTTCTTTCATACCTTCAGTTTCTTCACTTCGCAACATCACAGCTATATCAATGTCAGACTCATCGGTTTGTGTACCTCTTGCCACAGATCCATACAATATAATACTTACAAGCAAATCGCCATAGATTTCAACCATTTCCGGAATAAGCTGCTGAAATATTCTGTTGTTTTCCATGATACACACCTCCCTTTCGCTTCTCATCTCCATTCTATACAATTGCCAAAAAGAATACAACTTCTATTCCTAAAAGTTCGCTGTCGCAGTTGAAAATCCCACGCCCCACAAAAGGATGCGAATCAAGCCACATATCACCAGATGGGCAGGATAATAGATATAGAACAGCTTACCCATTCCTTTCCACGAACCTCTTTTCCCGTTGTAAAAATACAGCAGTGGAATTGTTAAGCAGGTGCCTAATTGGATAACAGCATATACCCGGTCAATAAAGAAGAAGTAAACCGCAGCATATACCAGCGTCCAAACCATCATCCACATCATTTGCTTTTTGAAATCACCACGGTGGGCGCCCATAAACAAAATTGCAATTGATGCAATACAGCTCCAATCCGACGGAAATGTAATGAGACAAATCGCAATGAACAGCATCGTTTTCTGCCAATGCTTAAGCTTTTCGCTGTCGTTAATGTACAGAAGCACCAGGCCCCACGCCAATGACCACACAACACCCGTCTGATTAAAAACAGATGTCTTAAACGGAATAAAGGAAATGCCAAAGCAGAAGTTATATGCAAAATGAGATATAATAGCTAAAATAAACAGTCTTTTCATATAACCCTTAACATCATGTGTGTAATGATATCCTTCCACAATAAAAAACCACATAATAGGCGCCGTCAATCTGCCTATTACATGCAAAGCTACAACCCACCAGACAGTGGAATACCCTGGACAGATATTCCATGTCAAATGGTCAATCGTCATTGCTATAATTGCAATCAGCTTTAACTGGTTCGCATTTAATCCTTTTCCCTCACTCATTAGAATGTCCCCCTAAAATTCATTATTCTTCAGCTGTTTCCGGCTGTTCAATGCCTTTGCCGCATCCTGATAGCCAAGCTCTATTTTTTCTTTCATTCCCTTCACGCCAAAAGCCGCTGTTCCTCCAACCATCTTCAGATCTTTAGATGGATAAATATGAATAAAATTTGCGCCAAAAAAGTTTCGGAAATATATATCCCTGCATTCCTCTTTCGATAATTTCTCACTCCATTTATTGGTCAAAAATCCAACTCCGTATCTCCCATGCAATGGATAGAAATTACTCTTTTCTTCTCCAAGATGAACAATAATGATATCCCGATAGCCCCGTTCATACAACGCCTGAATGACTGACCAGTTTTGGTACATAGTCAAAAATCTTCCGTCATAATAGTCTTTACCACCAATTTTCCGCGTTGTATATAGATTGGGAATTGCAAAAGATGCCTGTATAATATTTGAAATATTCTCCGCATTTTCTTTTGATAACTCAAAAAACTTTTCTCTGGCATATCCTGCATGTTTCCTTATATGTGCACAGGCCACATAGCATTCCACATTTCCGGATTGTATCAGCTTAGATATATTATTTTCGTTAATAACTCGTCCGATTGCCTCTTCCCTGAGCCAGCCGTCACAATCCAGACTATGAATAAAACCGTTTATGGTCTGTGGTAAAGAAGCAGAATGTTTATAATACATTTCCCTGAGTGCATTCTCGATATTCTGAATAAAGTCCTTATTCTGCCTGACAAACATATTTGTTTCTGCCAGTTCAAGCCAGATTTCTTCTGCCCGCTTTGCATCCATACACGCATACATTGCGGCATTCAATGCCCCTGCCGAAGTTCCTGACACAGCAGTCACATGAAAGCTGTCTTTGGCCTGCTCGATTGCTTTCCACGCACCTACCTGATAAGCGCCATTTCCATTGCCGCCCTCAAAAACAATTCCCCATTTGTTTCTCATAAAAAGAGTTCCTTTTCCCTGACCTTATGCTGATCACACCCTCATTCTATCACATATCTTGTCATATTTAACATATTATTTTCAATTATTGTTTTCCTGATTATCATCCGAAACTGCCCACAGTAAAAAATCAGGCAACCCCATATTTTAAGGTTCCCTGATTTTCACTTCCAGGCTCCGGCAATTATGCTTCCAAAAGCCGGATATAATGATTGGCTTCACGCAGTACATGATCGGCTAAAAGCGGCAGGATCACGGAGCGGATTTGACATTGCTCAATACCCTGCGTACCTGCTGTTTTGAAATCCCGGAATTTCAATGTTTCCTCCAAGGAGGTTGTTTCCATTGTCCGGCACTGTGCGGACTGACAGGCCTTTAGCAGCTCCGAATAATCCTGGGCAAAACCGTCTGCCGAGAGAATCAGATCCGTCTCAGTCGGATCCAGAAGACCGCGAATAAACAAAGCATGCTCCATCATGATCCGGTTCCAGAAACATTCTATCTCATGCATGGACTGGTTGGTCAAACACCCGTCCCTTTCCAGCATTTCAACATACTCTCTGTACAGCTTTGCTTCCCTGATGATATGGTCAATCAGCAAAGGATAATTCATGGTGAACATTTCACAGGCCAAAACATTTTTCAGGATAAGCTCCTTAAAGGAAATCAATCCGTTCAAAAGCTCCAGCGCTCTTTGATTAAGCTGTTGTATCCGGCAGCGCATTCCCGAACTTACATCATTCCGGTTGCAGCTATCACTTAGACGAAGCTCTCTGCCTGTTATCTCTTTGTCTATTGAAATACCGGTGAATGCCTCCGTCTTCTTTTCTGCCGATGCCGTAAACTGTGTAACCAGTTCTCCTGAATCCAGCACCTTTTGGCTGACAACGCCGTCACTAAGCGATACAGCCTGACTCAGCAGCCTTTCAAATTCTTTTTGATAAAATTTCGCCTGATCTGAAAAGGATGCATTGGCGGGTGTGAAGCCGGCTTTCAGAAACAGGGCGTGTTCTTTCATAATCCGCCCGAAAAACAGATGTAGCTCTAAGGATTTTACTATATAATTATCCGTGTCCATATTGCCTCCGTTATAAATAAAAAACATATCAATATAATATATGCTGTACTATATTATTTTGTTTTTCATAAAATCAGCAATATGAAAAGTTATATTCCATACAAAATTCCCATAAGAACAAATATATCTGAGCCGTTCACTTCTGAAACAATCGTGGCTTTCGTTCCCTTCTCCGTAAACTTTGTTTCACCATAACTCTCATCTTCAACACTGACGGATACTGTAAGCTCTTCGGACTTGCTGATTAATTCCGGGCACAGGAAGACTGCCGGTATCGCCACATCCCACAGCTTCTTATTGGAATTAGCCACTGACTTGCGCTTAACAAAAAACGAAGCAACAGAAGAATTCTCACTGGCTGACAGTTCATCAATAAACTGCGCCGGAATAGACATTGTATCGGATATTTCACTTGTACAGATGATCTGCTTAGGAAAAGCACTCTCCAAACATATCTTGACCGCATCTGCATCATATTGCCAATTAAAGCTGCGGTCTCCACTGGCAGAGCCACCCATATAAATAATACCTGCCGTATTTTCTGCAAAAGAAGCATCTGCTAAACAGGCCAGGGCAACATTCGTAGCCGGACCGATACATAGAATGGTGATTTCGCCGGGATACTTTTTCACCTGTTCCACCATAAATTCTGCTGAACTTTCGCTTTGAGCCTTCGTTTCGGAATATCCCCATGTTTCACTATACAACTCGCCAAGATTGTGATAATTCTCCGGGGAAACATACCGATCCAAATCAGAATATGCACCGCTCAAATATCCGGCTTGTTTGGCCCGCTCCACATTAAAGCCCTTTAGCGGTTCATCCTGACCTATGTACACCGGTATATCTGTCCGTCCTACCCTTTCCAATTGCAACAATGCTGCATTCACACCCACTGCCCCAAGCTTATTACCGCCTGAAACTGCCACTCCCAACAAATCGATATAGTCTGACTGATCCGCCTGTAATAAAAACATTAGTGCAAATGTATCATCATTCACATAGCCCATGTCACAATCAAGAATGACCTTATTGGAGGATGTCGTAACAATATTAAAATCTGCAAGTGATGTCTTTAGTTTTTCCTTACCACAGCCGGTAAGGGTTGTTATAATAATTGTAATTATAAGAAGCATGCCGATTGCTTTCTTCATAATTCTGTCCTCTCCTCCAATGTATAATATTGCTTCTTTCTTGCATAAAACACTTGTTTTGGCGTATCATAATTCCGAAAGGATGGTGTGCTATGAATCTTGATAAAATTGTATGCAACTGCATGAATGTCACAAGCGGAATGATAAAGGATGCTGTTGATGCCGGCGCAAGCACCTTAGAAGAAGTACAGGCTGCTACCGGTGCCGGAACGGTATGCGGCGCATGTCTGGATGATGTTGAGCGCCTTGTCGAGTTCTTTGTTGCAGAAAAAAACAGCCAAAATAAATAGTAATCGGGTAAGGGGAATTTTAATTCCCCTCCTGTAACACAAGCTCATATGGACAAACAGTCAAAATTATTATGACCATTGTCAATCCAGGTATAAAATGCCTTTTTAAGCTTTGCAGCTATATCCTTATTTTCTGTTTTACCAAAATAACCAAGATTGATACCTCTTCCATGTGCAGTAAACCAGTCACCGGCAATCGCCACAGTATGATTTTTTTCTATCTGCTTCATTTTATTTGAAAGCGCATAGGTAATTATATAGAATGCCCCATCTTCATAAAAAGCATTTACATTCCGGACATATGGTATGTCACCTTCCATGGTTGCTAATGCTATAATATTATCCTTTTCGAAACGCTCAATCATTATCCTTTTTGCTTCTAAACTTAGTTTTTCCATTATCTTGTTTCCCCTTTGTTGGTTTTCCTATACCCTATCATACCCCTCCAGTAAAGACAACTATACTGACTCCAAGTGATATAATCGCTGCAACTACCGAGAAAAGTACCGTTCCTATGATTGAACATACAGTTGGAACCTTTGAAGTCTGCTTAATTCTTTTCACCTTTTTGCAAAAGAATATCGTAAATATATTATAAAAAAGAGTAATTAAATAAATCGAATACATCACTATTAACATTCTGCGGCATTCAGCACTCCCGGGATACCCTGTAAAGTATTCATTACTTGTTATCGCAGTTAGTAAAAGATTAGACCACAAAACACTGAGTATACTAAAAATGCTTAATACCTTATCCATAATTTCACCTCCCAAAGCCGTATTAAGTATGTTTTGTCCTAAAATTTTTTATCCAATTCCGCATAAGTAGCATACTTTTCCAATATTCCTATACATGTATCCTCTCTTTTGCCGTTTTCCGGGTTCCTTGGTGAATGAATATTGTACAAATATCCCGTATCACCATAACGGCCTTTCTTTTGTTCATTATAATAATCTTCATCCATGACTACATTCACAACCTTAACGCACATTACCATATGGTAACTATCCGGTGAAAGTTCTTTTTCCCAGACATACTCACATTCTAAATTCAAAAAACACTCCTTTATTCTCGGTGCGTTCACAAGACTGCCATCCTCAGCAGTCAAACCTGCTATTTGTATCTCATCATCCTCGTATTGATTATTCTGAATTGTAGAATAGCATTTCATATATACATCTGCTGAAGGAAAATTAATTACCAATGCCTTTTTTTCTTTAATTGTTGAATACATATGCCCATACTTATTTACATCAGCAAAAATGCAATATAATCCATCACTACTGGAAAAAGTTAACCACGATTGCATAGTTGCATTGGTTTTTCCATTATTCTTATATGTGGTTACGACTACTAACGGAAAAGGCAGCGCTAAAACATGCTCCTTCCAGTCAAATCCGTACAGTTCCTGTCCTTCCAAACAGGCGGGACAATCTCGGAATTCTTTTTTCATAAACACCTCATAATATTCTGTTTGTCTTTTAACATGCAAAATACTCTTTTCGCACAAATCTACAGTTTATATTTAGAACACTCTTTTCTAAAATGCTATCCAACATATTCAACGTATCTTCATATGTAATTATTATCTCATTATCCATTGAGCTTTCCTCCAAACAAATATCAATTTACTGCTTTCTGCAATATAAATATTATAACACAGATCAGTGCATTTTTCTTACCCGAAACTTTACTCTCAAAATATCATTCTGGGAATTATCCATATAGCCAAAGGAAACACTATGATCATAATTATATTTTTCAAACGGAGGTGCAGCATCCTTGCCAGCTAAAATATCCCATACTTCCTATGACTACTCCAATGGAATTATTGTACCCGTTATAGCTTCCTTTGATACGGAAGGCCACATGCGTCCATTGTATGTCCGCATAGGTGGTAACAGTTTCAAAATACACTCCTCATGGCTTAAATCTTCTTTAGCCTGTTCTGTTTTTCAGTGTCAAATTATTGATAATAAAACTATGAAGCCTCTTATACTAACCTATCATCCCCTGGAAAACGTCTGGACGGTGCCCGAAAATAAAACTTGAAGCTATTTAATCGTTAACTTTTCCAATTCTGCATTCAACTTAGCTTTCAATATTTTCAGTTCTTCGTTACCGGGCCTATACTTTGATGAATTTAACTCTGCTTTATCTAACCGCCAAACAGGTCCCGGCTCCGGAGTATCTCCTGCCCGCCTTGGAAATACATGCCAGTGCATATGTACTCCATTACCTACCCCCAGCAGCTCATAATTAAGTTTGTCAGGTTTAAACGCATTATAAACAGCTTCCGCAACTAGGGACATTTCTTTCAGGAAATCATTTCTAAAGTCCGCATCCAAAAAATGCAATTCTGTGGCATGTTCCTTGCATAAAAATAATGTATATCCTTTAAATCTTTGTATATCCCCCAACACTACATATCCCGTTCTAAGCTCTCGTACAAAATATGGATTTTTACCCTTTTTGATAAGTTCTATCCGTTCGCATACGCTGCAATCGCACATTATTCTTTTCCCTTCAAAATTCCGATTTGCTTTTCTATCAATTATATCATCCTTCTAACCAATCACAACAAAATTTTACTCCTTAACATGCATATACAATATCTTCCGCTTTCATGATCAATCAGCTCAATCTATAGTTCCTCTTCCATTTCCTCCAGAATATGAATAAAGTCTCTTATGGGCTTACCTTGTTTAATATAAGATTGCAGTTTTCTTTCAATTTGCAGATAAGAAATCTTTGCAGGTACAACGTCTTCTGCTATTCCCGGAAAAAGCTCAGTTAAGTTATTCACCATCATTTTGACTATATTCTTGTTAATGATAGAAGCATAATTCTTTTCACAGCATGCAGCCACATTGTCAATCATCTTCTGATAAGTTTCAATATCAAACGAATCTATCTCCGTTTCAAACAGCACATGGTCATAGGACAAAATTCTATATGCGTTGCCAGCCAGCTGAATATTATCCATGATTCTCAGTTTCGGCATAAGCATGCCTGTTTTCCGGACAAGATCTTTTCTTTTTTCATTAACGTAATCCGTTTTTATACCTTCGGCAATACAAGGAACAACATCAATCCCAAACTCTAAAACCAATGGTTCGGAGAACATTGTATTTTTTATCTCTGTTTCTGCTATCACATCCCCATTTTCAACTATCTTCTCATCCAACCCCAACAGTGTATTGGCATTGACTTCAAGCGCTTTACATATACCTTCCAGCAAAGATACATCCGGCAAGCCATTGCCACGTTCCCATTTAATCACCGCTTGCGGAGTCACGCCTAATCTTGATGCAAATTCATTCTGTGTCATTTTTTTCATTTGTCTGTACTGACAAATTGTTTCGCCTAAGTTGTTCCGCATATGAAACCTCCCGTTATTACTAAATGTATTATTACTTACATTTAGATTATATCTTTCTCAGATATCATAGTAAATCAACGTATTGTTGCCCCGAGCTAAACCTTAATAAATGCGTCTTTTGCGAAGCATCATTCCCACCAATTACAATAAAAATCTACTTTTTGTTCCATTATCATAGTATAATTCTATTACGTATTGCATCTCATTTTTCTCCACAAATTATCGCTTTGTTCTATTTAATTTCTCGTCCTTGCAATATTTTAGTCCGTTCAGTCACTACAAATTGCATTCACATTAACAACTCCTCCTTTATGTATCAGAATTACGTTCTGAATAAGAAAAACACCCTTGACAATATAGTTAACCTATACCGTCAAGGGTGCAATAATCTATTGCACAGTTCCACCTTGATTTTTCACTCAGTTTCCAGCAAATCTTATTCTTTTACGCAAGCATACGGTAACATTTACTGTCATTTCAGCATTACAGCTCAGGAGTAGTTTTTCCTTAAAGCTCATATAATAGGATATGTAGACAATTTTCTAATTTTCATTTAAACCAAACTCTCTTGTATGCAGTTTTTCTTTCCACAAACTTTCAACTTTAACCACTCCATCATCTGATAAATTCTTCGGTAATATCTGCAACACAGAAAATTCAAAATGTAAATACCGATCTGGATATTTTTCAAGCAATTCTATCATCTTTTTGTTATTTCCATGACCCGTTTCTATATACACCTTCCAACGCCCCAAAAGTCCGCCTTTATTGTATGCGGAACCAACATACTGTTTTCCATCACAAGTATCTGTAATCAAGTAAACGGCATATATGGAAGATAAGGCTGTATGCCAGCTTTCATATGTAATTGAGTCTTCTACTATCTCTTTTAACTCAGCATATGAAACTATCATATCTTCAAAACCACTAAATACTTTCTTTTGATTTGCTTGGATTGCAATAATAGGTTTCAGCGTCGTTCCTTTTTGTGCCCACATTCGCGCAGATTTTCCCCAATCAATAATCAGGCAATTTTCATAGTCAGAAAATTCCGACATCTTTTCTATATCAAAAAAGCTCGCTTGACCATTAAATTCATCTGGATTAGGATAACCCAATGGCATATTTTCCTTTCCATCTGATAGTTCCTCTTTAACTCTGTAAAATCCTTCAAAACGAGCTAAACTTCCCCCATCAGAAATAAAAACCATCCAATAATCATATCCTTTTGAAAAATCCTTTTTCTGATGTTGAGTATACTCTTTCACCATTCCTTTATTGTAGCAGGCTCTAAAAACTTTATCGGATAATGCATGTCGTATTAACTTAACTCTCTTAGGGTCAATACCTGCTCTCTCAATAATATCTGTTAAAAACAATAATCCCATCACAAATTTTCCTTCCATCGTTAATAACATAACTTTAAGCATTTTATTACAAAGTACTTTATCACAGACTGACAGTTTTCTCAATATTAAGGACAAAGGTAGTTTTATATCGATTTGCAATAATGGAAACCGTATGCATAATTATGCTGTAAATAATGTCCTGCATAGATTGAATAAAAAATCAAGACATTGCAAAAAAGGAACCACAATACCCGAAAACCTGCATTTCCAACATGGCATAGCCAAAGCCCTTGGCAAACAAAGAAATTATGGACTTTGTATAAATGTGACAAACTGTAACAAAACTGCATAATTTTAGACATCAAAAAACCCTTGAAAATTCAAGGGTTTTCTCAAAACTATACTGCGGAAGATGGGACTTGAACCCACACGAGCGCAATGCTCACAAGATCCTTAGTCTTGCTCGTCTGCCAGTTCCGACACTTCCGCTTGACTCACGCCACAAATGGTATATTACCATTAGGAGCTTCATTAGTCAATACCTATTTTTTATTTTTTCTTTCATTTCTTTCATTCTTTTTTCTTTCATTGGCTGCTTTTTTTAATTCCTCCAATGCCTCACCAAAGTGCTTGGAATACATAGTCGGATTTCCCTTAATCATATTTCTCTGATAAAAATCTTTAAGCCGCCTAAACTGCATGCGATGTTCCTTTTCAATAGTGTAACGACTTCTCAACTCTCCGATCTCTTCCCGTACATCTTCCATAAATTCCGAAGGATTCAGCTTAATACGCTCCTTAATGGCCCCAAACTTATCCTCGATGCTTCCCATCAACTCATCCATACGCATACTGCTTTCCTGCCTGCGTGTTTCAATTTCGTCACTGGCCACAGCCACAAGCACATCAAGCCGCTTCTGAATACGCTCCATCTCCGCCTTTGCACGATCTAAACCTATCAGAATATCTCTCAAATCCATAGCTGCCTTGAAGGAAAGCGTAAAATCTATGATAATATATACCGTTACAACAGCAGTAATGCAGGTAATGACATGATAGGGCACAGTCATAATTACCTTTTCCACGCCCTTATGCAGAAATTCGGTCATAAAAATGGTCAAAAATCCCCATGCCACGGTGGAGGAAAGGCAAATGTGCCCCTTATAATTAAATCTTTGATTAGAATAATCCCAATAACGCACCTTAAACAGGCTTTCCATTGCTATCCCTGTAATCAACTCAAGAGCTGTAGCTCCCACACAGCCTGCCAGATAGGTCAGTATCAGATTATCCTGAAAAGGCATGGAAACTACCAGCATCATGATCGCACCGCTTCCATAAATCGGAAGAAATGGTCCCCGCATGAAGCCTCTGTTGACAAACCGTCTGCTTTTAACAGATACATAGGTAGATTCAAATATCCAGCCAAAAAAACAATAAAAATAAAAGAAAAATAGCCACTGCGTAATCGTATACTGATACATCATAAATTCCTCATTAGGTAAAGCTGATAACCTCTTCCTTTGGTGCCTTTGCCTGCTCCACGCTGATTGCTTTTAAAACCGGTCCTTCACCGCCATAATCGGCAAAATATTCTTTGACAACCTTTGCGGTCACCTTGACCCATTGCTTATCTCTAAGTTTATCTGCCTTGTCATATTCACAGGCAAAACCAAGAAACGCCATATCCTCTGCACAGCATGTCATTGCCATACGCCCCGGCACGAAATAGTCCTTTGGAAATTCCGCAGGCTTTAATACCATGGCAACAAACTGCACCGTCTTTCCGATATATCTGTCCAAATTATCCAGACTGTCTAAGTACCAGATACCATATCCCTCATTGTCCAGCTCAATAATGGGATCGTCCAAACGATAAGGAAGATCATCCTCGAAAATCTGATTTACCTCCCCCTCAGAATCCTCAAAAATAATATCTGCCTTCTGGTTGATTGCCTTTACATTTCTTTTGTAAACGCTTAAATCCTCCACATTATCGCAGCGATTGAAGATAATCATTTCCGATTTACGAAGCATCTCCGCAAGGAGCGACTTCATATTAGTAAAATACATGGGGAAGGTGGAAGCATCAATCGTGGTAATCTGCTGCTCTACCGTCCAATGAAAGGGCAGCTTAAGATTCTTGAAATTCCACATTCCGTTATATTCAATAATAATACGCTCCGGCTTGTATTTCTTTTCCAGCTCAATCAGATGAGAAGAATTGAAATCCTCCTCATCTTCTATCAGCACCATGTCCGTGCGGCTCATCTTAAGGAGCCTTTCATCATACTCCTCTTCCCCTTCCTCACAGACGATCAGAAGTGTTCTTCCCTTAATCTGAAAGTAGGGCTGCTCCAAAGTATAACAAATGAATTCCGTTTTTCCGCTTTCCAAAAAGCCATTAATAATATAAACCGGTTTCATTTCGTACCTTCTTTCCTGTTCTTAACTTAAACACATGCTATTGCTATCTTGCAAAAAGCTGATGCAGCGCATCCTCATTTAATTTAGAACCAATCACACAGAATTTTCCTGTTACATCCGGCTTGCCCTCACGCACATTGCTCTCACCGGGCACATAATCAAAATATATCCAGCCGCCTTCTGTGCCGGGCACCATACCCTTGGCTCTCAGGACAAAGCCGTATTTGCCTTCATCATCCAGTTCATCCAAAATATTCTCAATTTCATCCCTGCTGTAAGCAGCCGGTGTTTCCATTCCCCAGCTTGTAAACACTTCATCCGCATGATGGTGCCCATGCTCATGGTCGTGACAGCCGCAGGTGCAATCCGGTCCATGATCGTGGTGATGATGCTCATGTTCTTCCTCGTCATGATGATGGTGATGTTCATGCTCCTCGTCATGGTGATGATGGTGCTCATGCTCACATCCGCATTCCTCTCCATGATAATGGTGATGTTCATGTTCCTCGTCCTCATGGTGATGATGGTGCTCATGCTCACATCCGCATTCCTCTCCATGATGATGGTGGTGATGCTCCTCGTCCTCATGGCGGTGTGCCTTAAGCTCAGCCATCAGCTCAGCCTCCAGATCCTTAGCTCCCTCTATGGTTTCCAGGATATCTTTTCCTTCCAACTCATCCCACGGTGTGGTAATAATCACTGCCTTTTCATTATGCTCCCTGATCAGTTCGATAGCCTTATTCAGCTTTTCCTCAGAAATATCGCCGGTACGGCTTAAAACAATGGTTCCGGCATGCTCAATCTGATTGACAAAAAATTCACCGAAATTCTTAATGTACATTTTACATTTGGAAGCATCCACTACCGCTACCGCACTGTTAAGTACGACGTCCTGTCCATCTATCACATCCTGAACGGCCTTCATTACATCAGAAAGCTTGCCCACACCGGAGGGCTCAATCAAAATGCGCTCTGGCTTATAAGTATTCATAACTTCCTTTAAAGAAGCTCCAAAGTCTCCGACCAGTGAACAACAAATACAGCCGGAATTCATCTCCTTAATCTCAATTCCTGCTTCCTTCAAAAAGCCGCCGTCAATACCAATTTCACCAAACTCGTTTTCAATCAGAACTACCTGAGTATTTGCCAATGCTTCCGCAAGCAGCTTCTTAATTAAGGTTGTCTTGCCTGCACCAAGAAAACCGGATACAATATCAATTTTTGTCATTTCAGTAACCTTCTTTCTAACAATCTTTCAAATCCAGCTTTGTTTCATTTTGATAATACATCATTATAATAATTCCAATGTTTAAAGTCAAATATTCGCTTTCCAGTCTGCTTCCTTAAACCCCGGACAAATATAAGTCTCAGTAACCAGAAGCGGTCTTTTTACCAGCATCCCGTCACTTGCAAGAAGCTTTAGCTGCTCTTCCTCCGACATATCCGGAAGCTTATCCTTAAGCTGCAGCTCTTTGTAAAGATTGCCGCTGGTATTGAAAAAACGCTTCAAAGGCAGTCCGCTCCTTTGATGCCATTGTTTAAGCTCTTCATAGGATGGATTTTCTTCCTTAATAGGACGCACCTGATAAGCAATCCCATTTTCATCCAGCCATTTCAGTGCCTTTTGGCAGGTACTGCATTTTGCATAGCATAACACGCTGATCTTTCCCATTGCTTTGTCATTCCTTTCTTTCCATCTGTTTCCTTTTACAGTTCCGAAAAACTGTTTTATTATAGCAGATTTCAGTCAAGACTTGAAGTCCCTAAACTAAAAAACACCGCCAAAACCTGGCGGTGCTTCGTCTCCTAATTCTCTTTCCATCTTTTCAGAGTAGCAAAGTATGTCATCAGACCCTCCTTGGCCTCTTCTATAGTTTTGGCTCGTCCACCTTCTACCTCAAAGGACGCACAGAAATCTGCCATTTCCTCCATGGTACAGTTTTGTGCAAACTCCCCTTCCTTATAACAGTAGCAGCAGTAAGTATCATTTTTACTGCCATCCTTCTCCGTTCCGTACTGCTCCTCCTGCATAGGCATTCCGCAGCTTTGACAAATCTTCATATCCATTTTGTAATCCTCCATTTTCTTTATTTATAAGAATGAAGGAACTGCGCGCTTTCAGATATCCCCTTCTTCTTATGGGATTACTATAACAGACATAATATGACATCAGTGCGTCATATTATAAAACTTTCTTGATTGATTTTGGTGCCTAAAGCTCTTTTAGTGTTATTCCTCATATTGTTCCTTCATCAGCGCAATACGCCTTAAAAGCTCTTCCCTGGCCTCTCTGGGCTCAATTACTTTTGCAGAAGGGCCAAAGGAAAGGATTAACCCGTATCCCCAATCATCCATGGGACCATGCATGCGAACCTGAAAATCCCCTTCCGGCAGCACCGTGATTTCCTCCTCATCAAACCGGTCATAGATGCGGTAAGCTTCCTTTTTATCAATCTGCAAAACAATTTCTGAAGCATCCTTCGCTCCGCTGCATAGCACCTGATCCTCCGATACCCAAAATCTGCTCTCATCCGCCGCAAATTCCTCCTCAAGAAGCTCCACCCGCTTCATCCGAAGAACCTTAAAAAGCCTCATAGCCTGCTTATCTCTGCACCATGCACGCAGATACCATGTGTATTCCTTAAAAAGCAGCTGCACCGGCTCTACCGTGCGGCTGCTCATCTCTCCGTATTGCCCATAATAATCAAATTGGAGCACACGCCTGCCCACAATGGCTTCCCTCAGTTGTTCAAACAGTTCCTTTCGTCTGCCGCTCCAATCGGAAAAGTCAATCGCTACCCAGTTCTCCGGTCCGGCTTTGAAGAAGTCCCCCAGCTTTTGAAGAAGCGCCGCCTCACCTGCAGCACCTGTCTCCTGCAGGCTTGCCAGGGCTGACAGGATATGGCGCTGTTCCTGCTCGGAGATAATCATTTTGTTCAAAACAAACTGCTCCGTAAGGCTGATTCCTCCGTTCTTACCCTTTCTGGCATAAACAGGAATGCCCGCCATGCTTAAAGTCTCCACATCACGATAAATGGTTCGAACCGAAACCTCGAACCGCTCCGCCAGCTCCCTTGCGGTAACGGTTCCTTTATTCATTAACAGGTAGACAATACCCAATAATCGATTTAACACGCTACTCCTCCATTCCGGAGCATTTTACTGCAACAGCTTCCTTCTCTGTTTTCGGCTTTCCCGCCAGATCATAATAGAAAATGTACTGCTGAAGGCTTCCGGCATAACCGGAATATTTCTCAAAGGGAAAGCCCTTAGGATACTGCTCCTTAAGCACCTTGTTAATATGTGTATCCACCGGAAAAGCATCTGTCATATGCAGGGCAAACAAGCATATGCAGTTGGCTACCTTCGTTCCCACACCGCACAGCTTTTGAAGCTCCGCCATGGCACCAATGTAGCTCATAGCAGCAATCCTTTCCAAATCCACTTCTTTATGATAGATAGTTTCCGCCGTCCGCTTTACATATTTGCTTCTGTAGCCCAGATTACAGTCGTACAGTTCCTGTATATCTGCCTGCGCAAGCGCCTCAGGCGTGGGAAATGTATAATAAATCTCTCCCGTATCACTTCTCGCCTCTTCCCCAAACCGTTTGCACAACAGATCAATACATCTGCGTATTCTTTTAATATTGTTCTGCTGGGAAATAATAAAGGAAATGATCATCTCCCAAAGCTCCTGCCTGAGTATTCTGATTCCGCTTCCAAAATCCGCCGCCCTTAAAAGATAGGCATCATCAGGATCAATAGATGCAATAATCCTGCCGTAGTCCTCCTCCAGATCAAAGTAACTTTTCCAAATGGAGTCAAATTCCTCCTGTGAGCAGGAAAGGCTTACCTCTTCCCCACATTGCCGGATGGTCAAATATTTCCCAAAGGCTGTCAGACCGTATCGTTCCTCCTGCCCTTTCACCCCTTCCTCCTGCTTATCCGTCCCCATAAGCGGCTCTAATCGAAAGCACTGACCGGACTCGCATATTTGTCTGATGGAAAAATATTTATCTCTTATCGTTATCACTGTTTTCTCCCTGCCAGTTCTCTTCGCAGCATGGCAATTTCCTCCTTGTGTCCCTGCTCATCAAGCGGTGTTTCCAGATAAAAGGGAATACCGGAAAGAGCCGGATGCTCCATTACCCGAAGCAATGCGGAAAGACCGATCTCTCCGCCTCCGATCACAGCATGCCGGTCTTTATGAGAGCCAAAAGGCATAGCGCTGTCGTTTAAGTGTATCGCCCGTATCTGTGATATCCCCAGAATGCGGTCAAATTCTTCCAACACACCGTCCAGGTCATTTACAATATCATACCCGGCGGCAAAAACATGACAGGTATCAAAGCAAATTCCGATCCTTTCAGGATGCTTTACCCCATCCCTGATAGCCTTAAGCTCTTCAAAGCTGACCCCGATCTCCGTTCCTTTTCCCGACATGGTCTCCAATAGTACGGTGATATGCTCGGTTCCGGTAATAGCCTGATTAAGTCCCTCAATAATGTTTTTAATACCCGCTTCCGCTCCAATTCCGGTGTGGCTTCCCGGATGAAAAACAATGTTTTCCATTCCAAGAGCATCCATTCTGGCAATATCCTCCCGGATCACCATGCAGGCAAACTCATAGGTCTTCTGCGTTGCACTCGCCAGATTTAAGGTGTAGGGAGCATGGGCAAGCAGAGAGCCTATATGGTTTTCCCTGCATATGTTCTGAAATAATGCTATTTCTTCGCTGCTGTAAGTCCGATAGCCGGAGCCTCTGGGATTACGGCTGAATATCTGCATGGTATCGGCTCCCATCTTAACGGTATTCTCAGCGGCCTGCACGATTCCTCCCGCTATGGACATATGTGTTCCTATCATCTGCATATTAATTCCTTCATTATTCTATAAGAACAATGATTTTCCTTTGACTTGGTACTGCAACATTATACCGTAGTTTGATTTACACAACAAGAAAAACAGGTTATCTGCCGCAATATTCCAGCAATGATCGGATATAATCCCTGGATGTGCAGTCATAAGAAGAGGATACCATCTTAAGAGCCTCCTCCTCACCTTCCTTCTTGCTTAACATCTTACGGAATACCGCCATCATCAGTTTATCTCCCAATCCCATTTTCTCATAACAAAGACCGCCCCAAAGATAAAACACCTTCACTTGATTCCACTCATCTTCTGTAAAGTTCTGCCTCATTGCCTTATCCACATCAGGCGCTTCCGGCGGCATAGCTCCGGTTGCAAAAACAATTACTTTCTTTTCTGTAAGCTGAGGCAGTTTTTCCTTCAACCATTTCAGACCGTTAATACTCCCGGCATGTAATCCTCCTCCGTAAATAACAGTATCATAATCCGCCAGAGAAACCTTTTCTTTATCCTTATAAGAAATACTGTCACAATGCAGTTCCTCACTAATCCACCTTGCATATTTTTCCGTAAACCCGGTTTTGCTATAATAAATTATAATTGCTTTCATCTGTGCACCTGCTCCTTTCCTTCAAATCCTTTTAAAGTCTGTTCCAAAAACGCCTGATAAGCATTTTCCAACTGACCCTGTATCTCCTCTGCCGGTATTCCCGGTGATGCGGTAGCCAGAATCGTTCCTATTCCCACTGTGTAAATCAGCATATTCTGATGCAGCACCCTTGCAGCAGAAGCATCAATATGAAGAGTCTGTGCAATAAATTCCGCCACCCCGGGGCCGGCCTCTGAACAGTACAAATCATCCAGTGATGCAATTCCCTCCCGCTGATGCAATACAAACATTTTAAAAATATTAGGCTCTTCCTTCGCCAGCTTAATATATGCATATCCTGTACTGCGGAAAAAATCCTCTCTATCAATATGTTGATCCAGATATTCCCTGATAAATTGTCTGATCCTTATGTAAACATCCTGCAAAAGGCCCTCCATACTTTGGCAATAGCTGTAAATCGGCTGTACAGAGCAGCCCAGCTTTTCGGCGATGCTCTTCACCAATACCTGCTCCATGCCCTTTTCCCTTGCCAGGTCAAAGGCTGCCTCTACCACCATCTCTTTCGTAATTCTTTGTTTTGGCATCTGTTCCTCCCTGTTAAGTAAGCATTACAAAAACACACGCATGCATAAAATAAATATAATCTGTTTATGTAAACATTTTATATAAACAGATTATATTTTGTATCTATCTACTTGTCAACCAAAATCCGTAAAGGCTCCCGCCACCACCTTTTTCCCAATTAAGGTAATTGCCTGCCCGGGACAATTATTAATACAGCGGTAACACATAGTGCATCTGTCATGGGCATAAACCTTTCCGTTCTCCATCGTAAGATTTTTCATCGGACACAGGGAAACGCATTTTCCACATGCTGTACATTTGCAGGAGTCAACCTTCAGCTTATCACTATAAGCCTGCGTCTTATGAAAAAAGTAAAGCCGCTGTCCAAACAGTCCGGCAAGATGATACCATATCCCCAAGCCTTCCTTAGGAAATTTCCCTTCCTGATACGCCTTTGCCGCCCGATCCATTTTGCATTTTGCGTTTTGTACCAGCATGCGGTTCTGCTCATCAGACTTTTTTAGCGCCTTCACATCTATAATACAATCCGGCATTTTCAGGTGCAGTCCGCCCATGATTTGCGCACCATGCCTCCGAAGCAGCCTTGCCGCCACTCCCGCTCCATCTCCGCTGAACGCTCCCATGGTAGCAAGTAAAAATACCCTCTTCCCTTTCCAGATTTCCCGTCTTTCCACAATATAATCTCTCAATATCTTAGGCAGATTACTGTAATAGACCGGATATCCCAGAATAATCTCGTTTTGCTCCCTGACTGCCAATTCCGCCTCCGGCTCCTCAATGGAGTAAACCAAAGCGTCTTTCTGAAGTCTTTCCGCCAGATATCTTATGCAAAATCCGGTGTTTCCCGTACTGCTAAAATATAAAAATAACATTATTCCCTCCCTGTGAGTGCGTTAACAGCTCCTATTTCAAAACTGCCTGTATAAGCAGTTCAAAACAATCTGCTTTATTCCTCAAGTAATGCCTGTAATACCATGATATGATATTCTTCGTCCTTAATAATTCTTTCCAATACCGCATTTACATGCTCATCCTTAATCATCTTGATGTGCATTCTATACTGGTTGATGGCCGCCTTTTCCGCTTCAATATCTGCCAGTATCATTTTTACTGCATTTTCAGGGATGGTCAGATAATCCGGTGTCCAAAGTCTGGGCCTTCCATTGCGCTGCCTCGCCGTAAAGTCAATCGTTCCTCCAAGTAAAAAAATCAGTTCTCCCAGTTTCTGCAAATGTATCATTTCCGCCATGGCAATTCCCAAAATACTTTTTGCCAGGGGACACTTCTCACAGGACATGCGGTTCTCATTGTTGATATACTGGGTGATTGCTGACATTTCGGACACAGCACCGCAATAATCCACACTAAGCAGATTGGCATAATCCTGATTTCTTTCCTTTACTCTGGTCGGCGGATAAGGCAAATCCATCATAATAGGCTTTACACTGGCGAAGCTGCAATCATTGGTCAACGGCATGCTTTTTCGTTCCATGATAAAATCTTCTCCTGCTATACCCTTTTATAATAAGGTATTGTGGGTTTATCAGGATGTGCATTGCCATTTTTTACTTTCATTAAAAGCCCGTAAAGAGCCCAACACAATTCGTCACGCAGTGCATGACGAGTTGTAGGAGTGCCTTTATCTTCCTCGCTTACGGCATACCGGTTTCTTTTCTAGTTCCGTTATGCCTTCATCATCTAATTTATCAACATACTCCGGGTTATACTCGGCCACTCGATCCATAAATTCTTTTGACCTTAAGTTTATCTGCTCAATCGGATCAATCTCTAACAACTTCTCCTTTAATGCTGTCATAGCCCGCTTAACATCTTGTATTCCTTTACGATATTCGTCTTGAAAAATATATTTTCTCTGCATATCTTCAAACGAAGCCTCGAACTTTTGATTATTGAATATCATATCAAAAAGCAGAAATTCACTAAATGGTTTATGCGACAAGTCGCTTCCAATTCTTAATGTTTCTTCTATTCGCTTGTATGATAAATAATTTATAAATGCCTTTTCATCTTTGAACATTCTTTGTATTCTCGGCATTTCCATCATTGTTACAATATCATACAGATGTTTTGCAACATCGAAATATTCTTCCCTTTGTATATAAAACTCCGCTGCAAGAAGTTTATCACAGAAAATTCGCTCCAAAGATATATTTTCAATCTGAAAATCTTGCAATCCATATTCACTGACAACAGACTCTGCAATATCTTCTGGCAACGCATCTACTAACAAAGGGTGAATCCAGTTCTTTTCTGTCGGCTCACTAATTGTAAAAGATGTAGCTTCCACTTTTACTTTCTCATACCTTTGTAATGGATCTGTCGGCACATCAAAACAAGAATCATATATATATCTGTGTGATGCTTCCCTTACGATTTTCATTAGCTGCATTTTCTGTATCTGATGGCAAGGAAGTAAATTTCTTACTGGAGTGCTCTAACATTAATGTAACAAAATAATCCTTTTCAATAATGTCTGCCGAAATGCCACTATGCTCAGCAGCTCTTCGTATCAATATCGTAAAGTCATCCTTATGCAAATGCAGTTCCATCATTATGGTATACCTCCTCCATTTCCAAAACCATGTCCAACACAAATTTAGGGTATATTTTTTTCGCCATTAGAATAAGAGTTATCTCATCTAACTGCAATTGCTGCAACTGCCTCGCAAATATTTCCAACGGTTTCGGAGTGTCACAATGATTTTTAGAAAAAAAGTAAATCCCATCCAATAATTGCAAATACATCTTATTTTCTTTTGTAATCTTTCTTCTTGGTTTTACTATATCCGTATTCTCTATTCTGTCTAAAAGAAAATTATATTTGTTAGTCGTAATTTCTTTACGATTCGGAATTAATGTAGATATACCTATGGCGTTGTAATATGCCGGGCCGGACAGATAGCCCTCATTATTTGCCATATAGAAATTACTTGTAATTTCTCCTTCTGTGGGAACTACTTTTCCCCATTTTGTATTCCAAACAATCGTATAAACACCTCTGCCGACCCTTCTAATCATATCTTTATCACAGAGACGTTTTATTTCCGTATTAAGAATGGCATATTGATGTTGTTGTATTTTTAAAGTGTTCCTTATTTCCTGATTCGTTAAAACAATACGCTTTTCAAAAAGAGCCATAATTTCATCCCGAAACATAATATCGCCTCCTTTGTTATTATTATATGCTAATATTTAAAAATTATCAATGCATTTAATAACAATTTCAGCATCTTTTTTATCAACTAGATAACTTCTATGACTCACTAAAAATCTCCCCAAAAAAGCTTGTAATAACAACTCACTGGTCAAATGAAATTCTTCCATAACTATCCCTCATTCACCTGTTAGATACCTCATCTCTACACCACTATTGTAAAAACGTCAGATCTGCACTCTAATCATTCCACTCCGCTGATACATCCTTCATAATCTGGAGCAATTCTGTTCTCGTTTCCGCTGTATCTCTCCAGCCTTTTTCAAGTACTGCTAAATCGGCTAAAAGACGATAAGTGATAGACCACCCCTTTAAATCTTCCCAATTATTGAGTAACAGTTGATAGATATTCACATATCTGCTATACTGCGGTTCTTCTCTTAACTCAGTCCAAAGCTCTCTTGCCCATTTTGCTTCTTTCTGATATGCGTATTTCTTCGTGCGGTCTGCTGCTTCATCAGCCAAATGCTCCAATTTGATTGCTACAGAATCAAGCTGTGAACAACAATGATGCAATTCTCTTTCGTCTCCTGTAGGGATAGTGTTACAAAAACATTCCTGAGTTTTGGCGAACTCGACTAACGGACGAAGATTATCATATTTGGCTTTCCAATTGACACCAGCTGAATTTACAGAAAAAATTGCTTCTAAAGTTCTGCCAATACCACCATCTTCCGAATACAGATAATGCTCTGCCCAGAATCGAGCGTTTTTCTCCTTCGGTAAGAATGATTCTAATAGATGAGCTTCGATTATTGCAGATTCAGACCGATTTTCTATTTCCGCCTCATCTTTTACGAATTTATCTATTAAAGGAAGTTTTGCGAAGCTAATCAGCTTCTTGTCTGTTTGTTTTCTCATAGCATCAAATCCTTTCCGTCTTTTCTCCAAGATATCTCAGAGATATCCTTATTGTGCTATGATAAATGTAAAATTACAATAGTAATATATGATTTTTATATAAATGCTTTTTAAAGCCATATAACTATAGATGCAAAAACAGCCAGATTATTCCACAATAATCTGACTGTTTTCTTTTTAATATTTCACTTATTTCTCTTTATGTGTTAAGAGACACACCGTCTCAATCCCCGTTGTCCACGGAAACTGATCCACAGCTACAGCCCTTTCCACCTCATAGCCGTTTTCCAAAAACACCTCCAAATCCCTTGCAAGACTGGTGGGCTTGCAGGAAATATAAACCAGCTTATCAATGCCATATCCGATAATTTTCTTTAACGCCTTAGGATGAACACCGTCTCTGGGCGGATCAAGAATAATCATGTCTGGTTTTTCCTCTATCTCATCCAAAACCTTCAACACATCGCCTGCTATAAATTCACAGTTATGTAAACCATTTAGCTCGGCATTTTTTCTGGCAGCCTCCACAGCCTCTTCCACAATCTCAACCCCAATAACCTTCCTGGCCACCGGAGCCATTAACTGCGCAATCGTTCCCGTTCCGCTGTAAAGATCAAATACTACCTTGTCAGGCGCATCACGATCCGTCTCTCCGCCCAAATCTCCAACATATTCCCTGGCTGTCTCATACAAAACCTCTGCGCCTAAGGAATTGGTCTGGAAAAAGGAAAAAGTGGAAACTTTAAATTTCAGTCCCAAAAGCTCCTCATAAAAATAATCCTGCCCATAAAGAATGTCGGTGCGGTCACTTTGAACCACATCAGCAACAGAATCATTTACAATATGCAAAACACCTGTTATTCTACCTGTTAAATTTAAATTTAATAATTCATTCTTCCACTGCTGCAAAAATTCTTTCTCTCCCAGGCATCCTTCATTTCCCTGCGCCGGGTCTGTTTTTGGTGCTTCACCACAACAGTTCTTCATTTGAGCATCTATCTGAGAGGTAGTCACCAGCCCAACCAGTATTTCACCTGTCTTAGCCGCTTTTCTTACCAGCAGATGACGGAGATATCCTTCATGATGCAGTCTGTGATAAAAGGACACACCGTCAAAATAATCCCGCGTAAGACTAAGGATCTTGCGATAATCCTGATCCACGATTTTGCAGTCATTTACCGTAACAATATCATAAAAGCTCCCTCTCTTATGCATTCCTAAAGCTAAGGGGCCATCCTTATAGGCATCTCCAAAGGAAAATTCCATTTTATTCCGATAAGCCTCACACACCGGACTTGGCTTAATTCCCTCAAATTCCCATTCACCCTCCTGCTTATCCAGGACACCTGTCAAAAGCTTTTTGACCTGTTCCTCCTTAATTCGAAGCTGTTCCTCATAGGGCAGCGAAAGATAACTGCACCCGCCGCATTCTCCAAAGTGGGCACACGGACTTGTCGTCTCCAGAGCGGAAGGCTCTTCTACCCGAATAAGCCTTCCCTCTGCCCTTCCGTTTCTCTTTTTCTGCACCATAAAGGTTATTTTTTGTCCGGGAAGAACATTCTTTACGATACACTGTCCTTCTTCGGTAATCACTACACCCTTATTTGGAAAATCAACCTTCTCCACCATGCCTGTCAGTATTTGTCCTTTTTTCATCACACTCTCCCATACAACAGCTTATCTATTACATGATAAATGGGATGTACAGACTCTGCACATCCCACAATTCCTTCACATTCATTTACACATGAACTATTCTGCCTCAGTACCTGCAGCAGTTTCCTCTTCTTTCTGGGACTTTTCTTCCTCGTCATCCTCATCTTCAAAGAAATCGTCCTCAAAATCATCATCAAAGTCATCATCAAAATCTTCCAGATAATCCGGTGTCAGATAACGATATACTGCATAAGCAATTCCTGCAACTGCTGCCACTGCACCAATGATTGCCAAAACCCACAAAAGAGTATTGCTTCTCCTCTTATCTTCCTCCTTGTGATTCCAGTAATCCTTTAATTCCTTAATATCGTGAGTCTTCACGAAATCCATCAGTTCCTCAACCTTATTCCATGTATTCATAGTACATACCTCCCTTTCCGTATGTTTCCCTTTTTGCAAAAAACTATTTTGAAATAGTATTTCCTTCCTGATTTATAATATAACATTTACGCTTCAATTTTACTACCAAAATTTGCAATTTTTATGAAATTTTAATCAGCTTGGCAAACGCTGCATACATGATTTTCGTTCCGACATCATCAAAATCCACCGTAACCTTGTAATCTCTCGGTCCCGGCTCCAGCTCTGTAACGGTTCCTTCACCGTATTTTACGTGCTTCACCCGATCTCCAATGTCATAATCGGGCTTTCCTCCGGTGACCGCACCGACACCTTTACTAATCCCTGCGGCGCTTAAGGCACCTAAACCGCCTCCCGCAATAAAGGGTTTATTCTCTGCCGCAGTTCTCTTTGGAGTAAGCACTGCTATAGGCTTACGGGCATTATTGGAAATCTGCAAATCTGATGACGGGATATCCATCGGATTAAATCTGGGGGCAGGGGGCCGATTGTCCATCAATTCCTGCGGGATTTCCTTCACAAACCTGCTTACCGCATTCATCTGGGTCTCTCCTCTTATCATACGCATCCTTGCGTAACAAAGCGTCAGATCCTCCTTAGCCCGGGTAATCCCCACATATGCAAGCCTTCTCTCCTCCTCAATCTCATCAGGATCATCGGATACAATGGTCATATAGCTGGGAAAAATTCCATCCTCCATTCCGGCCATATACACATGGGGAAATTCCAAGCCCTTAGCACTGTGCAAGGTCATGAGGAGCACCTTATTGCTTCCCTCCTGCACATTGTCAATATCCGCTACCAGTGCAACCTCCTCCAGAAATTCTCCTAAGGTCGGCCTGTCATGAACCTCCTCAAAGGCAACAATCTTGCTGATCAATTCATCGATATTTTCAATCCTGCTCTCGGCATCCTCTTCATTAGAAGCCTCCAGTTCCTTAACATAACCCGTGGTCTCAATAACATCCTTAATCAAATCCTCAAGACCATAGAATTCCAGCTTGCTTCTAAAGGCCTGTATCATATTTACAAAGGGGACTAATTTGGACGCAGCACCTCTTCCGATATCCGTAATCTCATCCGCCTGCCGCAGAGCATCATAAAAGCTGATCTCATGCATATCTGCGTAATCCTGCACCTTTGCTATGGTTGCTGCTCCGATTCCTCTCTTGGGAACATTGATAATCCTTTTTACCGCCAGATCATCTTTTCCGTTATCAATGGTCTTCAAATATGCCAGCAGATCTTTGATCTCCCTTCTGGCATAAAAATTGGTTCCTCCGACCACGTCATAGGGAATTCCCTCCACTATGAAACGCTCCTCCAAGAGACGCGCCTGTGCATTGGTTCTGAAAAGTACCGCACAATCTCCAAAATCCGCCACACCCTCACGCTTTTTCCTCGCCACGTTATCGGCAATATATTCGGCCTCCTCGTAGGCATTATCAAACTGCCTGAAATGGATTCTGCTTCCCTCTCCCTTATCGGTCCAGAGGGTTTTACTTTTTCTTCCCTTATTATTTCGAATCACTGCATTGGCAGCATCCAGCACATTCTGAGTAGAACGATAATTCTGCTCCAGCCGTATTACCTCTGCCTCCGGATAGACCTTTTCAAAATCCAAAATATTTCTGATATTGGCTCCGCGGAACTTATAAATGGACTGGTCATCATCTCCCACCACACATAGATTATGATGTGCTGCGGCCAACAGCCTTATCAGCTCAAACTGTGCTGTATTGGTATCCTGATACTCATCCACCATAATATATTTAAACCGTTTCTGATAACCGCCCAAAACCTCCGCATCTGCCTTAAAAAGCTCCACCGTTTTCATAATCAGATCATCAAAATCCATGGCATTATTTCTTCGAAGCACAGACTGATACTCTCTGTATGCCGCTGCGATCTTCTGCATTCTGAAATCGCCCATAACCTTAAGCTCATATTCCTCCGGGGAAATAAGCTCATCCTTAGCTGAAGAAATTGCGGAAAGGATCGTCCTTTCCTTCAACATTTTCGTATCAATCTGAAGCCTCTTACAGACATCCTTCATCACAGCTTTCTGGTCATCCGTATCATAAATGGTAAAGCTGGTATCATACCCTAATCTGTCAGCATAGCGGCGCAATATTCTCACGCAGGTAGAATGAAAGGTGGTTACCCAGATGCTGTCTGATCCCATCCCTACAAGATTTTCCACTCGCTCCTTCATCTCACCTGCTGCTTTGTTCGTAAAGGTAATCGCCATAATATTCCAGGCGTTTACCCCCAATTCATCAATCAAATACGCAATCCTGTGCGTAAGCACGCGGGTCTTTCCACTGCCGGCACCTGCCAGTAAAAGAACCGGTCCCTCCGTAGTAAATACGCCTTTCTTTTGTTGTTCATTTAAGGTATCATAAATACTCATCTCATTTTACCTCTGTGATATTACTAAAGGTCCATGCATAAATATTCAGCTCTACAATCGGTGTACCACAATATTCACAAACCTTACTTCCTGTACCTGATATAGGTGCCCCGCAATTCGGACAGTTCAGTCCTAAGGACAAATCTCTTTCATCCTCAACCAATTCCCTGTCCTGTATATAAATAACATCTGTATTGTATTTGGCCTGAGTCAGCAGATCGCTTCTGCCATCCAGCATTTTTCCGTTTTCATCCTCCAAGGTATGATAATATTGGAGTGCTGTCTGGAAGGTGATAATGCATCTTCCGTTTCTCTTTTTGTAGTCGGAAATTTCTGTTCTATGCAGCTTAATACTTCCGAAATGCTCTCTATGTCCTTCCGCCTGCAGCATCTCAATCCGCATTTCCAGCTTATCTTGAAGCTCCTGATTGCCTTCCTTCAACATTCCCGGACTCATCTTATCAACTGCCAGCAGATAAGAAGTCAGGGCATTTTCTGCCCTGACCTTCATCTCGTCATACTGAAATTCAGGAAAATCTCTTTTAATCTTTGGAAGATATAAGCTGGTCATTGCCGATACAGACTTTGGCGTAGAAGCATATTCCTGTTCCGCCTGCCGAAAGCCCTCCATAATATCTGATGTACCGAAGGCCTCTCTGGAAAAAGATTCTACCGCTCTTTTAGCTTTCCTGACTGCAGCGAAAATGCAGCCAAATACTGCGAGAGTCATAGTCAAAATTACAATGACTCCTATCATGGCAAAATTCATAACTGTTTTCCTTCCTGAAAATCCTTTCGTTATTCCCTATCTAGCCGCTGTATCTTAAACTCGTCATTATGTTCAAAAGTATAATAAGCGCAATAACCGCAGCCACTGTAATGATCACCTTGGGAATCGATATAGGAGTCTTACCCGATACCTTGCCGGTCTGCCCATTTACCATGAACTGATATACCTTATCCTTATACTTATAGCTGGATATCCATACCGGAAGCAGCAAATATTTATAGGTCAATTTGGAAAAAGCAGCATCAATCTGTAAATTTCTCACACGATCCGCATCGTTTTCCTTTTTGATCTTGCGCTCTATACTACCGCGAAGCTTATACTTGATGTTTTCCTTAGCCATCTGCCAGGCTTCCTTAATTCCAACAGAATATCGTTCCGCTGCAAATCCTGCCACATACTCCGGCTGATAAGCCTTGTTTTCTGCTGTGCGGTAGGGCTCTATTCCCTGCAGCATAGATTGATTATGGTTGGTGGAACCGCACACCAGCTCATCATCAAAAAATTCCGAGTGAGTTCCCTGTACAGGATACCATGTCGTCACTACCTCTGTCTTCCCGTCTGACTTCCTTTTCACCTTATCACGCCCAAATTGCCCATGATATCTGGAATGCGTCTGTGCATCAAAAGTCCAGTAGGGCAGATAAATCCCTTTAAAATTCTTCGCCTTTGCGCTTTCCTTGGCAAGCTTCGGACAAAACCACTTCCGCTTGATCCACGTTTTAAACAATGAAGAAGCCTGCTTATCCGTAATCTGAAAAGGAACTACCCCTCCCGGTGCCATAGTGTTTTGATCAGAGGCCTCCATAACCTGATTGGAACCGCAAAAAGGGCAGACAGCTGAAATCTCAAGTGCGTCATACACAGACTCTGCACCGCAGGCCTTACATATAACTGTCTTTTTGTCCACGCCCCAGTCACAGTTCTCTATCTTGTCAGCACTCTCCAATGCCTGCTCCTCTGCAGACTTAAGGGAGCCTTTTTCTACGGGAATTTCCTCTATATGACCACAGTAGGGGCAGCTAAGCCCCCCTGTTTTCGGATCAAAATCCATTACCCCTCCGCATGAGGGACATTTTCTATCTGTTTCCTCCAGTGTATCTACTGTCTGTGCATCCAGATTAGTATCGAATTCGCTCATCCTTTCCTCCCGACACTTTAGCTCTGAATATCGCTGTCATTAAAAGGATCTCCGCATTCGGGACAGAACTTGGGAGGATTTTTGGGGTCTTCCGGCTCCCATCCGCATTTATCGCATTTGTATAAAGGCTCTCCTGCCGGCTTCTTAGCTCCGCATTCGGAGCAGAATTTGCCTTTGTTTACCGCTCCGCAGCTACAGGTCCATCCTGTCGCAGCAGGCTTTTCTGATCCGCACTCAGAGCAGAATTTACCTGTATTGCCGGTCTTACCGCAGCTGCAGGTCCATCCTGTCGCAGGAGCTGCTGCCGGTGCTGCTGCACTTTGAGCCGATGCAGGTGCAGGAGCGGGTTCTGCCTGCTGCCCCATCTGGAACAGCTGCTGTGCATTCATGCCGCCTGCCTGTGTTGCCATATTCATACCTGCAAAAGCCATCATAGGTCCGGTAGAGGTGTTGGATGCTGCCGCTTTCATTGCTTCAGCCTGTGCTCCGACCAAAGTTGCTGCTGCCATATTCGGATTACGCAGCACTGCACTCTTTTGCAGCTCCTTAATCATTTCCTCATCCTCTTCGGATGCCTTCATCGCATTGATACCGAAGGAAACAATTTCAATACCGCGAAGCTGTGCCCACTTTTCGGAGAGAACCTCATTTAAAGCATCTGCCAGCTCCATGGTATGTGCCGGAACCGCACTGTAACGAATTCCCATTGCTGAAATCTTGGCAAAAGCTGGCTGCAGGGCAGTCATAAGCTCTGATTTAAGCTGGCTGTCAATCTCCGATCTCTCAAAATCCTCTTTTACATTGCCACACACGTGGGTATAGAACAGCAAAGGATCTGTAATCTTATAAGAATATTCACCGTTGCATCTGATGGAAATATCAATGTCAAGACCTATATTCTGGTCTACCACACGAAAGGGAACCGGATTGGCTGTTCCGTATTTATTTCCCATAATTTCCTTGGTATTAAAATAATAAACTCTCTGATCCTTAGCAGTATCACCGGCAAAGGTAAAACGCTTTCCTACCACTGCAAAGGTTTTTTTGAGCGTCTCGCCCAGACTTCCGCAGAACAAACTGGGCTCTGAAGATGTATCATATGTAAACTCTCCTGCCTCCGCACAAAATTCAACAACCCTGCCCTGGTCTACAATAATCATACACTGTCCTTCATTGACAGCTATCACGGAACCGTTGGAAATAATGTTGTCCTCGCCATTATTGTTTCCGCCGCTTCTGGAACTGGTACGCTTCTTTCCTTTGGCCACCAGCACCTCTGTTTCCAGCGAATCACAGTAAAAGTACTCCCGCCACTGATCTGCCAGAACGCCGCCTGCGGCGCTCTTAATTGCCTTAATTAAACCCATTGCTATATCCTCCTCTTTATTTATCCCTTATCCTTTTCCGCGTTCCTCAAAGGGCAGAGGTCGGAAAACAGAGTTTTCCAACTCGCTTCGCTCCCCAAAATTCGAGAGAAGCAGGCGCCTGCATTCATGCAAGCATGATGCTTGCACCTGTTTCTCTCGAACCTTGGCTCTGCCCTTTACGAACATTATATCCTATCAGGGCATCTATTGTCTAGAAATTATTAGTTGCTTAAACCGATGGGAATTATTATCTTCAGGTACCAGTTCAGTCTTCCTGTGCTGTCTCGAATACGGTACTGCATCTTTGATAGCGGTTATGGCATACTGTCTCTTGCATTTCATAACCGCCTTCAGTTAAAATGTAATTCATAGCAAGAATTTCAAAATCACACTAAAGGATTATAAATTATGACTAAACCGCATAGATGGATTTATTTTGGCCTTATCACTGCCCTGCTTCTTACCGGTTGTAAAAGCGGCCAACCCAAAGAACCTGCCACACAGCCCATAGCTGAACCCGCAAATGAATCAGAAACAAAGATTACAGCCATTCCAGCCCTTACCGACTATGTGTCTGCAGAATACATGACACTTGCCGACAGCTGGAACAGCTGCGACGATACTGCCCTGGCCGCCGTAATGAAAAAGGCTTCCCGTGGGGAAAAAGTGACCATTGCCTGTATCGGCGGTTCCATTACCCAGGGCACCATATCCTCCGGCTCAGCCGATTCTCAGGCAGGCCTAAAAAAATGTTATGCCGACATTTTCTTTGAATGGTGGTCGGATACCTTTCCCGATGCGGAATTTACCTTTATCAATGCAGGAATAGGAGCAACCGATTCCTATCTTGGTGTGCACCGGGTACAGAAGGATGTGCTGGATTACAACCCGGATTTGGTTTTGGTTGAGTATTCCGTCAATGATGGAAATTCCATTATTGACAAAAGGAACTACGATAATCTTGTAAGAAGAATACTTCTATCTGAAAACAATCCTGCTGTAATGCTTCTTTTCATGGGACAGACCAATGGTGCCACTGCACAGGATATTCATTCTTTGATAGGCTTTAATTATAAACTGCCTATGATCAGCTACATTAACGTTATCAATGCCATGATGAATGACAACCTCTATACAGCCAACCAGCTTTCCGGGGATGTTACTCATCCTTCCGCCTTAGGTCATGCCATCACAGGTGAACTTCTCTGGAAATACCTAAATGCAGTATATATCGAAAAGGATAGCCTGGGAGATCCTCAGCCCTTTGATCAAACTCCTGTCACCAATGAGGTTTACATAAATTCTGAAATTCTTGACAGCCTTTCACTGACACCCACAAGTCTTGGCAGTTTTGTGGAAAGCAGAAAATTTGACGCTTTTCCCAACGATTGGACCTGCGAGGATGGAAATGGGAGCCTTGTATTTACCGTAAACTGCAGCAGACTGGGTCTGTTATATTACTGCACTACAGACGGTAAAAGTGGACAATTCGAGGTTTATATCGATGATGAATATGCGGCCACTGTAGATGCTGATTTTTCCGGTGGCTGGGGAAACTATGCCGCTGCAAAGGAAATCTATTCTTCAGAGGATGCGGCTGAGCATACCGTTGAAATCAGAAAGGCGGCTGACTCTACCGGAGACAGCTTTACTTTGCTTGGAATATTAATCTCTCATTAATCGGCAGGGGACGTATCTTTCTTCCAAAGCAGCCCTCTTTTGAACCATTTCATAATCTCCACATAAAATAAAGTAAACTTTACCGGTGATAAATGTGACCGGTATTATTTATCCTCGGAGGTAATTATGAAAAAAATTGTAAAAAAGGCTTCTGCCCTGCTCTTTGCCCTCGTTATCTTTTCCGGCGTTCTGGCAGGCTGCGGCAAAAGCGAATCAGAAAGTACTTCTGACAGCTCCTTAAAACCCGTAACTCTCAATGAAGTGGCACATTCCATTTTTTATGCACCCATGTATGTGGCAATTGAAGAGGGATACTTTGCAGAGGAAGGAATTGACTTAACACTGGTAACCGGCTTTGGAGCCGACAAGACTATGACCGCAGTGCTTACGGACGAAGCCGATATCGGCTTCATGGGAAGCGAGGCTACTATCTATACTTATACGGGAGGCACCCAGGATTATGTAGTAAACTTTGCTCAGCTGACCCAGCGGGCAGGAAATTTCCTTGTATCCCGCCAGCCTGTTGACAACTTTTCCTGGGATATGTTAAAGGGAACTACCGTCCTTGGCGGCAGATCAGGAGGAATGCCTGAGATGGTATTTGAATTTATTCTTGAAAAAAATGGTATTGATCCTCAAACAGACTTAACTATTGATCAGAGCATTGACTTTGGTTCCACCGCAGCGGCATTTTCAGGCGGGCAAGGCGACTTTACCGTCGAGTTCGAACCCCATGCCACCTCCCTCGAGGCAAAGGGCGACGGTTATGTGGTTGCCTCACTGGGTGAAGACTCCGGCTATGTGCCTTACACTGCATTCAGCGCAAAGAAAAGCTATATTGAAGCTAATCCCGGCGTAATTCAGGCGTTCACCAATGCACTGCAAAAGGGAATGGACTATGTCTCCACTCACACCCCCGAGGAGATTGCTAAAGTTATCCAGCCTCAATTCGAGGAAACCGATCTGGAAACACTTACTACCATCATCACACGCTACTATGAGCAGGATACCTGGAAGGATAACCTGATCTTTGAAAAGGACGCCTTTACTCTCCTTCAAAATATTCTGGAGCAGGCAGGCGAGCTGCCCGAGCGTGTTCCTTACGAAACTCTGGTGACAACACAGTTTGCCAAGGAAGCGGCTAAATAGCATTTGCTTATGCCCACTACGATTACAACATTTTTCTTTCATATAATAAGGAGCCGGCTCTTTCAGCCGGCTCCCTGACATATTAGCAGGTTAAAATGAAATATGCACGTTTCGGGCGTATAAAAGCGACCAGTTCATCAAGGCTAAAACCACGGAAAATCCTGTCAAAAACAAGGTAAGCAGTATAGCCGGAACATCATAGATCACCTTGCTTTGCTCTATAATATTTCCCTTTTCATCCAAAACCTCCACATTTTTGCGGGTGCAGCCAAGAAGCGCCTCTATTCCAAGACTGATCAGGATAACCGGCCAAAACCTATACACCATCAAATAATCTATTTTAGGAAGAAACTGCTGCATAAGAAAGATAACACCCGTTACAATAAGCACAATTCCAAAGGTTACAGAGCCAATTCTGTGTATTCTAATTGTTTGCTTTCCCATATACTACAGCTCCTTATTCTCTAATTCATTATTTACCGGCTCCTGATTTTCCTTTTCCTTTTCGTTTTCATCTATAATAACCGCCTTTTTACCGCTGATCATCTTTATTCCTGCAAAAATAATTACAGCGCCGATTACCAGGCTGGGAATATAGTTTCCAATTCTCCACATCATTATAGGAATAAAGTCGTACGCATCCGGGAGCACATCACGAAGCAAATCCGTTACAGAGCTCCAAAGGAAGCAGATTCCCACAAAAATCAACAGCCATGCTACCCATTTATGATATTTTTCTACAACAGTATTTACTCCCGGCAGTGCATCCATACCGAAAAGATATTCGTCCTTTACCTGATCAAACTCCTCATCAGGCAGACTGGCAAGGTGATTAGCATGAAAGAATCCATAAAACCATACCACTGCGGCAAGCATTCCAAGAACGCCCTGCCGCATCCCAACCGACAGCATTATAACTGCGAAAAACAATATCATCATGCTGACGCCCGTTTTCATAAATCCCATATACATCTCAGCCGCACCGGGCAAAAGAGAAAAACAAAAGGTTAAAAATCTGTTCTTTTTCTTAGTTTTCATTATTCATTACCTCCATCATCCATATTGAATAAATTGTTTATATTTCCTATATTGCTAAACCAGGAATTCATTTTTTCATTAATCATCCTTGCACCGTAATTTAATTGTTCATTTACATCCATTCTGTCTTCTTTATCTGACTCTTCATAGATGTTCTCTGCGCGCTTTTGCTGTCTTTGCCAAAACGTCTCATCCATACCGAACTTTGTTTCTGCCTGCATGGGTATCAGCATCAAAACAAATAATGCAGCTGCCATTCCCGCTATAATCTTAAGACGATACGTAAATACCTGAACCGATCTTTTCCCACTGCTTTTGGACTGCGGTAAACCTTCAGCGGTTTGTTTCGGAAACGCCTTATTTAATATATCTTCCTTTAAATGCTTAGGTGCATAAAGCTGCTGTGCCTCCAGCTGCTCAATTAAAAGATTTAATTCTTCATCTGTGGGATATCCTTTCATACCGGTTCCTCCTTTCCGTAAATTTTTCGCAGCATCTCCCTTGCCCTGTATATTTGCGTTTGTATGGTCTTTACATTCTGCCCCAGCCTTAAAGCAATCTCCTTAGGGCTTAGCTCCTCCAAATAATAGGCTCTTGCGACTTCATTGTAGGGAGGCTTTAATCCTTCGCACCGCCGCTCCAATTGCTCTTTAATTTCTTCCTCCATACAGATATCTTCAGGCGATCCCTTATTTTCCGCTGCGGTCTCAAAAAAGGTATCTTCGGTAGGTACATTCCTGCGGCTTGCACTGCGCAGATAATCAATGCTTTTATTGGTTGCTATTCTGCATATCCAGGCCTTTTCATTGGCGCCGTCAAAGGTTTCATACTTCTGGAAGGCTGATAAAAAGGTCTCCTGTGCAAGATCCTCCGCAGCAAAGTAATCACCTGTCAGCTTATAGCAAATGGAAAAAACAAGCTTGTCATAGCTGTCTATAAGTTCCTCCAGCCTGCTTTCCGTGCAGACTATCGGTTTTTCTACCGTACTTATTTTTTCCACCTCGCCTTCCGTCTGTTCTTGCTTTTCACTAATTATAACGAACTCATTTTTTAATCTTCTTCAAAATAAATTAAATTTTTTATTTTATTCTCATATGCAGGAAAAAGATTGTCAACCTTCCTCCGGCATTGTATGATAAAAGAAATGATTATTTTGACAACGGAGGATTTCAACATGGGTATTTATGTTAACCAGGTAGGCTATCTACCGGGCAATGAAAAAATTGCAATTTCCACTTTTCCCTGCAATTTCCAAGTGATCTGCGCCAAGGATCAACGCTGCGTCTTAGACGGAGCGGCATCGGAAGCAAAGGATGCTCCTTCTGCCGGGGAAAAGGTCTATCATATTGATTTTTCCGGGGTAACCACTCCCGGCTCCTACTATATTCTTGCCGGAAACGGTGAAAAATCCCACACCTTCCAAATCGGTGACAATGTCTATACAGACCTTAAAAAGGCATTAATCAAAGCACTCTATTATCAAAGATGCGGCTGTGAGCTTACCGGAGAATATGCCGGAATATATACCCACAAGGCCTGCCATACCGCTCCTTCCATATTTCTTGAGGATTATCTTTCCAAAAAAGCTGATCCTGAAACCTTTGATATGACCGGCGGCTGGCATGATGCGGGAGATTTCGGACGTTATACCTCCCCGGCGGCTGTTGCTGTTGCTCATCTTTTGTATGCTTACGAATTTTTCCCCGAAAGCCTTCAAATGGAGCTGAATATTCCCGAAAGCGGCAATGGCATTCCCGATATTCTGAACGAATGTCTCTATGAACTGAAATGGATGTTAAAAATGCAGGCACCCTCGGGAGGCTGCTATCATAAGCTTACATCCTTTAACCATGCTGATTTCGTTATGCCGGAGGATGATCATGCCCCGTTTTTGATTTATCCCATCTCCTCCATGGCAACCGCCGATTTTGCCGCCGTCATGGCACTGGCGTCCAGAGTGTATGCCCCCTTTGCACCTGATTTCGCCAAGGATGCGCTTAAGGCATCCAAAAAGGCATGGGATTGGCTGGAAAATAACTCCTATGTGGGCTTTCATAATCCACCCGGAAGCAATACCGGAGAGTATGATGACGAATGCGATCTGGATGAAAGACTTTGGGCCAGCGCTGAGCTTTTGCGCACCGATACGGAGCATTCCGAAAGCTACCTCAAAAGATTAAAAGAATATACCGACATGCCCATCAGTAAAATAGATTTTGGCTGGACAGACGTTTCAGGTCTTGCTACTCTCACAATTTTATTTGATCCTTCCCACAGTGCCGGTGAACTGGAGCCTTCTTACCGCAGGATTTTATTTGAGGAAGCGGACAGGCTTTGTCAGATCCAGCATAATTCCGGTTATCATCTGGCTATGGCGCCTGAGGACTTTGTGTGGGGCAGCAATATGGTAGTGTGCAACCGCTCAATTTTACTTATACTTGCAAGCCTTCTTTCAGAGGGTGCTGCCGCAGAAAAATACAAAACCGCTGCTCTTAATCAACTTCACTATCTGCTTGGCTTAAATGCCCTTGATATCAGCTATGTAACCGGTTTTGGAGAGAATGCGTTCAAAAATCCTCATAACCGTCCTACCTTTGCAGACGGTATTGAACTTCCGATGCCCGGCTGGGTAAGCGGCGGTCCTTTCAAAACTCCCTGCGATCCGGCAGCAATTTCCGCAATTGCCCCCGGAACCGCTCCTATGAAGTGCTATGTGGACCACGTGGAAAGCTACTCCACCAACGAAATCACTATTTATTGGAATTCCCCTGCCGTATTTATGACAGCGTTTTTTCAAAAATAAAAAGCGCAAGCTCGGCAGCTTGCGCTACAAGAATGCTTCGCATTCTTGCTAACTCACACCACTGTTCGAGCTCTTTCCTGGCACTTTCCTATCACATAAAATATCAAAGGAGAAATCCGTATACCGGATTTCTCCTTTTATTGTTTCAGCGCTCTGCGTATCACCGCAAGCTCCTCTTCCAAAATCTTCATAAATTCATCGTGTCCCTGTATGGCCTTCTGAAAATCGGCTGCTTTCATGGCATCATTTTGAACCATAGCTATTTCAAATAATCGAACATCACCAATGGTCTGGGCTACATTTTTAATTCCATGAACTTCTATCATATACCTCTGAAAATCCTGATTTTCCATACATCGCTGAAGCATGGGAAGCTTCTCATCTCCCTCGTCGGCGAAACTCTTTAGCACCTCACGGTAGATACTCTCCACCCCTGCGCAGTATCGCATTGCTTCATCGATATGAAATCCATTACTTTCCAGAACTCTTAGCATTTTTGTCCTTCCCTTCTGTCTTTCCGTCTTCTGCAACCGCTGTTCCAAAGCTGTCCACCATCTTTTCAATCAACAGCTTTTTCACATAAACATCATAGCTCAGCATGCAGATAAAGGAAAACATCTGAAGGATCTCTCTATCCTCCACGGGAGCGTCCAAAAAGGTTTCCTGAGCAGTATTAAACTTTTTAACAATATCCTCCTGAAGATCGGCTATCTCTCCCTCCTCCAGCTCAAAAACCTTTTCATAAATCATTCCAAGATTTAATTCTCCGCTTGTCTGAAAATACCTTTCGGTAATGGGTTTAAGCAGCGTCTGAATGTCATTGATGGACAATATCCCCTTGTAATAATATATGAAAATCAGCAGCACGATGTGCTCCTTGCTATATTTCTTTTTCACCGGCGGAGGAAGCAGATCGTTCTTGGCATAATTGTTGATCATGGTCTTAGTCAGTATCTTATCCTCGTCAGGATATCTGGTTGAGCTTTTTAATTTTCTATCCATTAACGTGGTGACCTGATCCATATAAAGATCAATATTGGGAATATCCTCCAACTTAATATGCTGTATTCTTCCCAAACTGGATATGATACTGTTTAGTAAATCTTCCTTATCTATCGTCATTTGAATTCCCTGGCTCCTTAACTGCAATGATCCCTTTACCGATCATCGTATTTGTATATTATTATATAGTATTTAAAACTACATGACAAGTAGGCTTTCTTTCTCTTTGTCACTTTACTTTAAAACTTTAGTATGGTAAAATTCTACTGTACGAATATATCCGCCGGGAGGTTTTTATATGAATAAAAAAATACAGACAGCCGCAGTAGATCACCTTTTCGAAGCAATCCTCTGCCTGAAAAATAAAGAAGAATGCTACAGCTTTTTTGAGGATCTTTGCACTGTCAATGAACTGCTCTCTCTCTCCCAACGCTACGAGGTAGCGTCCATGCTGAGAGATCACAAAACTTATCTGGAAATAGCTGAAAAAACAGGGGCTTCCACAGCTACCATCAGTCGTGTGAACCGCTCTTTAAACTACGGCAATGACGGATACGACCTGATATTTGAACGCTTATGTGACAAAGAAAACGGATAATCCCTTGGGATTATCCGTTTATATCTATTAGCTGCATAGGATCAATAAATTCATCATCCTTTATAATCTGATAGCCCAGCTCCTGATTCTCTTCCCCTATGGAAAAGAGAATATACCCCTTTCCAAGCTCTTCACCGTTCTTCACCAGTGCTGTTCCGTTATTGCGGTACACCGACTGATAGCCATTTCCATGGTCAATTATAATTTTAGTGCCGTATTCCTCATCAGCATCTACACTGGTAACCGTTCCGGTTCCGCTGGTAATCACATTTACGCCCATAGCTGCCGTAAATATCAGCATAGGCTCCCCGCTGTCTGCTTCCTTCATAGTTGCCGATCCGCTTAAGGGGAATCCCTTGGGCATAGCGTTTTCTACTGTCTCCTGTGAAAGCGCATCCTCGGTGGCTGCCTTTTTGCTCACAGTCTCACTTAAAACTGCTATCTTACTTGACAAGGTAGAATTTTCTACCGTCAAGGCCTCATTCTCATCCGTTAAGTTATTGATCGTAACTATCTGCTCTACAATTTCCTTTTGCGCATCCTTTAAGGTAATACCATCATAAATGAATTTGCAAATCACCGCTACCAATGCTATAAAGAGCACACCTGCCGCTACTTCCACAAGCGCTGAACTGATCGTATGCTGCTTCATGGTGCCGTCATCACTTTCCGTCACCAAAAGTAATGCGTATTTGTGTTTCCTTTTTGTTTGTTGTTCCATTTTGACCTCCGTTTAAGTCTATTTAGGTGAAACAATTAGTTACATTTTACCACAGATAGCAAAATAGAACAACTTTATTTGCCTTTATTGTTTTTATGCAAAGTCATAAGAATTTTCTTTACTTTTAGAAATGACTATGCTATTCTGAACTTGTTACAGGATTTGTAACAGTATCTATTACTTATTTATTTTTTTGGAGGTATCTACAATGAACAAAGGTACAGTAAAGTGGTTTAACAACCAAAAAGGCTACGGCTTCATCTCTGATGAATCAGGAAATGATGTTTTCGTACACTACTCAGGACTTAACATGGAAGGTTTCAAGTCTCTTGAAGAAGGAGCTGCTGTTGAGTTCGAGGTTGTAAATGGCGAAAAAGGACCTCAGGCCGTAAACGTAACTAAGTTATAATCAGAGAACTGACTATAACGCATTAATCAGTAACACGATGTGCCTTTTCTTAATATAAATGTTTCATTTTATTTAGAATTAGCAATATTGTTTTATCGGATTAATCTAAGAGGGTGTCTCCCAAGTCATTAACTGACTAAGAGGCACCCTCTTTTATGTGATGGAAAAACCTGCCATATATTATTTTTCGGAAATAAATGCAAGCACCTCTTCAAATTTCATATTCCCACCAAACAAATCCAGCGCACTTCCAATAGTCACATCAATTCTGCCCATTCCAAGCTGCTTAAGCTTTTCCAAATCCTGAAGGTTATGTACGCCGCCTGCATAGGTTGCGGGAATCCTGCACTCCCCTCCAAGCAGATGCACCAATTCCTCTTCTATTCCGTTTGCCTTACCTTCCACATCAACCGCATGAACCAAAAATTCATCACAGGCATCTGCAAGCTCACAAAGCGTATCCTTATTTAATATTACATCCGTATACTTCTGCCACCTGTCGGTAACAATATAGTAATGCTTTTCTCTTAATCGGCAGCTTAAATCCAGCACCAAATGTTCCTTACCCACGGCACTTTGCATTTCTCTCAATCTGTCTTCCCTGATCCTGCCGTCCTGAAATACGTAGGAGGTAACGATCACATGAGAGGCTCCGGCCTTCAAAAATTCCTCTGCATTATAAGGCGTGATTCCGCCTCCTATCTGCAAACCGCCGGGATATGCATTAAGCGCACTAATCGCCTGGGCTTTCGTCTGCTCATAATATTCGCTTTGGGCAGGATTAAGCAGAATTACATGGCCTCCCATAAGACCTCTTTGGCGATAAAGATCAGCAAAAAAATCGGCACTCTGATCCGTTACAAAGTTTTCCGCAGCAAAATTTCCCTGATCGGCAAGGCTTCCTCCTACAATTTGCTTTACTTTTCCGTTATGAATATCAATACAGGGTCTGAACTTCATGCTGCCACCCATAAACCTTTCCTAAAAATAAAAATATCTTTTTAATAAAATTTCACGATGCTTTTTGTATAGTATAACATATCTTTTCTCTTCTATAAAAAAATTATTTCAAACGTGTTTCTTTTCCATGAAGTATATTTTTGCTATTTCTGCACATAATAGCAGAAGAACTGATAAAATGCGGTTCTGTTATAAGGAGGTCATTATGAAAAAGATGAGAAAACTTATTTCGGTATCTCTTGTCCTTGCAATGCTTTGTATTTTTACTGCCTGTGGAACTGATAAGAACAACAATGCAAACGACATGGCTGGAGCTGCCGACAACACAACTACGGATAACGAAGCTGCCGGTAACAATACAACAACCGGCAACACCGCAACCAATGGCGGTACAAACAATAACGGTACAAATGCCGGGAATCTGGCTGGCGAAGACACTAACGGAGCAGGAACCGATGAAGACATGGGAACCGTTGGTGACAATGTAAATGATGCAACTGCCGGGACAGATAATGACGGCGACTCAATTCTGGAGGATGCCGGTGATGCCGTCGGAGACGTGGTAGATGATATCGCCAACGGTGTTTCCGATCTCACGGATGATGTAGTGGGTAACGGAACCAATAACACAAACGGCACCGGAAACGGTACAACCACAAACGGTACAGGAACTAACGCAACTGGCGGAACCGGCACGGCTACTGCCAAGTAATAATCCTGATTTAAAACCGGATGAACACGCTTTGTAAGCGTAAACAAGGAGGTGCAGATTTCAACTGCCCTCCTTGTTTGTTAAGATAATTTATTTTTCTATAATAGTACCGTCTCTGTATGCCTGTAACAAAAGCTCCAGCTGCTTGATACTTTCCCTAAGCTCCCGTCCGATATCGGTATCCGATACCCGAATTCTGGTTGGCGCCACCTCAACAACCGTGGAATCCGAAAAGATATCCGACTCATGTAAAATAGCAGCCTCCATAGACTCAAACGGTTCATGCGCAACCAGACGCATTCCATGGGAATTGGCAACAAGCGTATAGCCTGCAATGCCGGTTTTACTTTGATATGCCTTGGAAAAACCGCCATCTATAATAAGCAGCTTTCCGTCACATTTAATCGGTGTCTCACCTTTCTTCAGTTCCACCGGAACATGCCCGTTAATAATATGGGATTTCCTGGTGTCCAGGCCAAATTCTTCCAAAATTCTGTTAAGGATTTCCTCATTATCCAGCATGGAATAATAGCTGTTTTTGGTTTCCTTATGAGTCTCCTTGTCATCAATAAAATAGCGTTCAAAGGTGGTCATCTTATCCTTGCCGAAAACCGGAGAATTAGGACCGGCCCAGATATACCAGATATAGTCCTGTGCCTTTCTCATTCCGGAAGGATCATTCTTGGAGTAATAGCCCTTTCTGGCAAGATTATCCAAAACATCATACAGCTCTTTTCCTCTGTATTTCTTCCCGTCCACATTAACCGCTTTAAACTCACCCTTTTCATCCAGGGGCACACAGCCATGATACAGCAGATTGGAATTATGAATTTTATAAAGACTGCCGTTGGTAAACAGAAAACGTACATGCCGCTGCAGCTTCTCACATTTTAAGAATGCCTGCCGGATTCTCTCCATCACCTGTTCCTCATCCGGTGTCAAATTATAAGGATCCGCCGGATCCACAGTGGGAAATTCCGTATCCTTCATGGCATACTCCTTACCGTAGGCCATGACCGTTTTCTTTTCATAATTAATTTTATCAAGCAAAAGCCTGTCATCCATCTCAAATTCGGGATGCTTTTTGATAACCTGCCCCTCTAACTTAAACTGAATCACAGAAATCGCCTTGTGTATTTTCATGTCAAGGCTTAAATCCTTAGTGTTGTAATCTGTATTGTACTTGATAGCAAAGGCGTCACAGTTCACATCCTTATAGGTATCTAAGGCAAAGGTCGCAAGCGGGATCAAGTTAATGCCATATCCCTCCTCAAGGGTATCTAAGCTTCCATATCTGGCTGCAATGCGAAGCACTGTTGCAATGCAGGGAAGATGTCCGCAGGCAGCTCCCATCCAGACAATATCATGATTTCCCCACTGAATATCCACCGAATGGTATTTCATCAGAGTATCCATGATAACATGAGGCCCCGGCCCTCTGTCATAAATATCTCCCACGATATGCAGATGATCAATTACCAGCCGTTGAATCAGGTTACTGAGCGCTACTATGAATTCAGGCGCCCTTCCGATCCTGATAATGGTATGAATGATCTCATTATAATAGCCTTCCTTGTCGGATATCTCCGCTCTCTCCGTAATCAGCTCCTCTATAATATAAGCAAAGTCCTTGGGCAGCGCTTTACGCACCTTGGAACGGGTATATTTGGAGGCCACCTTCTTGGTGATCTGCACCAATCTGTGAAGCGTGATCTTATACCAGTCCTCAATGTTTTCTTCCTCCTGCAGGACAATATCAAGCTTCTCCTGTGGATAATAAATCAAGGTAGCAAGGGATTTTTTGTCCTTATTGCTCAGCGTATTGCCAAATTCCTCGTCAATCTGGCGGCGCACCGCTCCGGAACCGTTTTTAAGCACATGATTGAACTGCTCATACTCTCCGTGAATATCCGTAAGAAAATGCTCCGTTCCCTTAGGCAGATTTAAGATTGCCTGAAGATTAATAATCTCTGTGGAAGCCGCAGCAATATTGGGATATTGATTGGCAAGCGTTTTTAAATATTTCAGTTCCATTAATTCCAGTTCATTCATTCCGGTCTGCCCCTTCTTGCAAATTAGCCGATCACGTCACTCATCTGATACATTCCCGCAGGCTTATTCTTAAGGAATTTGGCTGCCTGAACAGCTCCCTTACCAAAAACAGCCTTGGAATATGCCGTATGGGAAAATGTAATCACTTCATCGGCCCCGGCAAAGATCACATCATGGTCTCCCACAATCGTTCCTCCTCTGACCGCTGAAAATCCGATTTCCTTTTGAGGACGTTTTTCTCGTCTTGTACTTCTATCATAAACATATTCGTATTCATTGTCCAGTACTTCATTAATGCTGTCCCCCAGCGCAAGGGCAGTACCGCTTGGTGCATCCACCTTCAGCTTGTGATGCTTTTCAACAATCTCCACATCAAAGCCTGCCGGAACCAGAATAGCTGCAGCTTCCTTTAAAAGCTTCATCAGCATGTTGATCCCCAGCGACATATTGGCGGATTTTAAAATTGCCACCTTCTTTGATACCTCCTCCACCTTTTTAAGCTGCTGTTCCGATAAACCTGTAGTACAAAGCACGCAGGGCACATGCTTCTCCACACAGTAGTCAAGCAAACCGTCCACCGCCGGAGCGGCTGAAAAATCAATAATCACATCTGCCGGAACATCACATTCGCTGATATCCTTAAAAACCGGAAAGGAATTTTTCCCTTCATCATAAGCATCTACTCCCGCTGCGAGAGTAACCTCTTCATCCTCAGCAATCAGCCCTGCTATGGTCTTTCCCATCTTTCCGTTGCATCCGTGCATAATAACCTTTGTCATAATATGGTTGCCTCCTGATTTCCTACAGTATTCCGTATTCCTTCATTGCCTTCTCAAGCTTAGCTGCGTTTTCCGCTTCCATATCCGTAAGAGGCGGTCTTAAGGATCCAACCTCCTTACCCATCAGGTTGAGAGCCATCTTTACCGGTATCGGATTTACTTCACAGAACAGGGCATTGCACAGCGGAATTGCACGCAGCTGCTCCGCACAGCTTCCAGCCACATCTCCCGCAAAGAATTTTGCACAAATATCATGTGTTTGTCTGGGTGCCACGTTGGAAAGAACGGAAATAACTCCCTTTCCGCCAAGAGCAAGCAGAGGTACAATCTGATCGTCATTACCGGAATATAAGTCTACCTTGCCGTCAGCAAGAGACATCAGCTTAACGATCTGGCTTAAATTGCCGCTTGCCTCCTTAATTCCCACAATATTCTCCACATCCGTGCACAGTCTCACTGCAGTTTCCGGTGCAATATTGCAGCCTGTACGGCTGGGTACATTATAAAGGATGCAGGGAACCTTAACAGAATCTGCAATTCTTTTAAAGTGCGCATAAAGACCGTTCTGGGTTGCCTTATTATAATAAGGTGTAACAAGAAGCAGGCCGTCTACTCCGAACTTTTCCGCTTCTGTAGAAAGATAAACTGCTGTTTCCGTACAGTTGGAGCCGGTTCCTGCTACAACCGGGATTCTTCCTGCGACCTTTTCCACACAGTATTTGATCACATCCAAATGCTCCTCATGGGTCAGTGTTGAAGATTCTCCTGTGGTTCCGCAGACGATAATAGCATCCGTTCCCCCTGCGATCTGATCCTCAATCAGCTCCGCAAATTTCTCGTAATTCACTTCTCCGTTTGCCTTAAACGGTGTAACAATTGCAACACCTGCACCTGTAAAAATTGCCATAGCTTTTCCTCCTTAAAAAAATCGGTGCACATACTTATCTGCGCACCGATTACTGTGATTACCTTTTCATCGGATAGCGCCCCATCATTTCTGATGACAGTCATACAGCTCTTAACTGTATGCCCAAGGATCTGCTTTCAGGAACACAAATCCTTTCGGCGTTTTTTCCTTTCATCTTTCTTCTCCTGTGCCTGCCACATCCAAAAAATTACTCATAAAACACGCAACCTCTACCTCTAAATCCTATGAAATTGTCTTAATACATAAAATAATCATAGCACCATGCATTAGAGCTGTCAATGCATAGATGCTATGATTTCATGCTTAAAATATTGCAAAAAATGCTACTCACACCTAAACTTCAGGGTTTCTATGCGAGACACCTCATCAGCCAGCATACATACCTCGTCATTTAATGAAATGCCCGTCATAATAATATCAGTTTCATCATCTCTCGTATCGAGAAGGTTTCTCAAATCCTCAACCGTAATAATGCCACTGTCTATCAGTCCTAAAACCTCATCTAAGATCAGAAGATCACACTCTCCCGTAGCCAAAACCTTCTTTGCAAAGTTAATTCCGTTTTTGATGTTAATAATTTCTTCCGTCTGCTTTTCCTCCGGCAATTCGAAGAAATTAAGATCCGATTTTTCAAACCGGAATACCTTAATCTCAGGCTCCAGCCTGTGAAGAAATTCTGAATCCGCAAGTCCTTTTTCTTTAAGAAACTGGATAATCACAACGCTCTTTCCCTGCGCTGCCGTCAACACTGCTTTTCCCAATGCAGCAGGGGATTTTCCATGTCCGTCTCCACTGTATATATAGATCAGTCCCTGTTTCATGCCTCACCTCATATGTATAATCTGCAAGTATTTTATGCAGAAGTTAAAAGTACGTTGCTTATCATATCATAGAAATGCGGGAAAATCAACTTTTATATCTCTTCCATCAGCTCCAGCTTACTTACCGACACCTCATATGCCACCCTCTTTTGCGCATCCTCCTCGGAAATTTTCTTAATATATTCCCTGCTCTGAATCCTTCCCCAGATCTCACATCTGGTTCCCACCGTAAAGCTGCTGGCAAATCTTGCATTTCTTCCCCAGCAGATACAGGGTATGTAATCACTCTTTCCATAAGGTCTGTTCACTGCAAGCAAAAGATCGGCGATCTCCCTTCCGAGCGGTGTCTTTCTGTAAATCGGCTCCTTACAAATGAATCCATCCAGATAAATCTGATTGGTTTTAGAGCTTTCCGGTGTTTCATCCACAAATTCAATTTCCCTTGCAAAAACAGAAAGCACCAATCTGTTTTTTCTCTCCTCATGACGGTTGTAGGAACGAAATTGTCCCGAAACCATGATGTTTTGTCCCTTATAGTCCATGGTAACGTCAATCAGACGCTCCGATACCATCAGCGGAATAATATCGCTGGACTCACTTAATCTGGGCACCTTCACATCAATCATGTAAAAGCCCTCTCCGAAAATCTCATGGCTGAACTGAAAATCACTTACGATCTCCCCCATGATTACCACCTGGTTGTTTTCAATTACCTTATCTGTCATTTTGGTTCTCCCTTCTTACTCCTTAAGAATTTTTCTATCTTGTCATGTATTACTATTTATATGAATGCTTTTTTCTGATAGAACATTCATTAGCCGCAAAATCCGACCTTTTCCTTTAGACTTTTTGTATTTACAAGCTCCGTGGTATGGTGCTATACTTATACAGTTTGAAAAACAAAGAGTCATGAAAGGTTTTTACACTAAATAAATGAGGAAAATAAAATTATGAATCAGAAACGTGAAGATGTTAGAAACATTGCCATCATAGCCCATGTAGACCATGGCAAAACCACACTGGTGGATGAACTGCTTAAACAAAGCGGCGTATTCCGTGAAAACCAGGAAGTAGCGGAACGTATCATGGATTCCAACGACATTGAAAGGGAACGCGGAATTACCATTCTTTCCAAAAATACCGCAGTTACCTATAAAGGCACCAAAATCAACATCATTGATACGCCGGGACATGCTGATTTTGGCGGAGAGGTAGAACGTGTTCTTAAAATGGTAAACGGCGTTATTCTGGTAGTGGATGCCTTCGAGGGCGCTATGCCCCAAACCAAATTTGTTCTCCGCAAGGCACTGGAGCTAAAGCTTCCTGTTATTGTGTGCGTAAACAAAATTGACAGGCCGGAAGCCCGTCCCGCCGAGGTGGTAGACGAGGTTTTAGAGCTGTTCCTTGATCTGGATGCAGATGAAAGCCAGCTTGACTGTCCCTTCGTATTTGCATCCGCCAAAACCGGTACCGCTTCCCTTAATATGGATGAGCCCGGCGTCAACATGGTTCCCTTATTCGAAACCATTCTGGACTATATTCCTGCGCCTACCGGTGATCCTGATGCCGGCACACAGGTTCTAATCAGCACCATAGACTATAATGAATATGTAGGCCGGATCGGTGTGGGAAAGGTAGATAACGGCGTTGTTAAGGTGAATCAGGAGGTGGTAATCGTAAACCACCATGAGCCTGATAAGCAAAAGAAGGTTAAAATCAGCAAGCTTTATGAATTTGACGGTTTAAATAAGGTAGAGGTGGCCGAAGCGCAGATCGGCTCGATTGTGGCCATTTCAGGTATTTCCGACATTCATATCGGCGATACTCTCTGCTCCCCTGAAAATCCATCTCCCATCCCCTTCCAGAAGATTTCGGAGCCTACCATTGCCATGCATTTTATCGTCAACGACTCACCTCTTGCCGGACAGGAGGGCAAATATGTAACCAGCCGGCATCTGCGTGACCGTTTATTCAGGGAGTTAAATACGGATGTATCTCTTCGTGTGGAGGAAACCGACACCACGGAAGCCTTCAAGGTATCCGGACGAGGTGAGCTTCACCTTTCCGTACTTATTGAAAATATGAGACGTGAGGGCTACGAATTTGCAGTGAGCAAGGCGGAGGTTCTTTACCAAACCGACGAAAACGGCAAAAAGCTGGAGCCTATGGAGCTTTGCTATATTGATGTTCCCGATGAGTTCTCCGGCTCTGTCATTGAAAAGCTAAGCCAGCGAAAGGGTGAGCTTCGCAGCATGGGAACTGCCAGCGGCGGCTACACCAGACTGGAGTTTTCTATTCCTGCCAGAGGACTTATTGGTTATCGCGGAGAATTTATGACAGATACCAAAGGAAACGGTATCATGAACAGCATTTTCGACGGATACGGCCCCTACAAGGGAGATATCCAGTATCGTAAGCAGGGTTCGCTTATCGCATTTGAGTCCGGTGAAGCAATTACCTACGGTCTGTACAATGCACAGGAACGAGGCATTCTTTTCATTGGCCCCGGCGAGAAGGTTTACTCAGGAATGATCGTAGGACAAAACGGAAAAGGTGAGGATATTGAATTGAACGTATGCAAGAAAAAGCAGCTCACCAATACCCGCTCCTCCAGTGCAGACGAAGCGCTGCGTTTAACCCCTCCAAAGATTCTCAGCTTAGAGCAGGCTTTGGAATTTATTGATACGGATGAGCTTTTGGAGGTTACCCCCAAATCACTGCGAATCAGAAAGAAGATTTTAGACCCTACTATGAGGAAAAGAGCGGCTATGAGAGCCAATCAAAAATAAAAAATACGTTTTGGGACGGAAAGCAAAGAAACGACATAGCAGCTTTTGTTATGTCGTTTCTTTATATAAGCTTACTTTATTCTACTGTTCTATGAATACTTCCCGTCATACAATATGCAGTATTCCCGTTGCTATTCTGAAATAAATCAGCAAAGACAGCGCATCTACAATGGTCGTAATAAAGGGACTTGCCATCACCGCCGGATCAAAACCGATTTTCTTTGCCAGCATAGGCAGAATACATCCCACAATTTTAGCAATTAAAACAGCTGCCATCAAAGTAAGGCATACTACCGCTGCCACCGGAATAGTCACCTTATCAAACACCAAAAGCTTCACGAAATTAGCGGCTGCCAGCGTCATGCCACACAATACGGCCACCCGTATTTCCTTCCACACAACCTTAAAGATATCCGAAAATGCAATCTCATTTAAGGACAATCCGCGGATAATCGTCACACTTGCCTGCCCGCCCGCATTACCGCCGGTATCCATCAGCATGGGAATATAGGCGGTCAAAATCACGCATACGCTTAAGGCATCTTCAAAGGATGTAATAATACTTCCTGTAAAGGTAGCGGATATCATCAACAGAAGCAGCCAGGGGATCCTCTTTTTCCAGGTTTCGAAAACCCCCGTCTTCATATATGGCTTGTCCGAAGGCACAATCGCTGCCATCTTTTCCATATCCTCCGTAGCCTCTTCCTGAAGGATATCCACGATATCATCTACGGTGATAATTCCAACCAGCCGGTTTTCATTATCCACTACCGGCATGGCAGTAAAGTCGTATTTCTGGAACTGTCTGGCTACCTCCTCCTGATCCATCAGCGTGTTGATATAGATTACGTTTTCATGCATGATATCGCCGATAATCTCGTCAGGCGCATTGGTAAGCAGATAGCGGAGGGCTACCGTACCAACCAGTGTTCTCTTGGCATCCAGAACATAACATATATTAATTGTCTCACTATCCAGTCCGATCTGCCTGATTCTCTCAATAGCATCCTGAACTGTCATATTTTCTTTTAAGTCCACATACTCCACCGTCATAATACTTCCGGCAGAGTCCTCCGGATAGCGAAGCAGATGGTTAATATCCCTTCTGGTCTCCGGGCTTGCATTTGCAAGCAGTTTCTTAACAATGTTGGCAGGCATCTCCTCCAAAAGGTCGGTAGCATCATCCGCCATCAGGTTGTTGATGATCCCTGCCGCATCTCTTTCGGACAGGCTGGTGATGATAAACTGCTGGTTGTCCACCTCCAGATAAGAAAAAACATCTGCTGCCATACTCTTTGGCAATATACGGAAAATTTTCAGCAAATCTTCCTCTTCCAGTTCCTCCATAACCACCGCAATATCGGCGGTGTTCATCTCTTCCATCTTTTGACGGAGCCTGGTGTATTGCTTGGTTTCAAGAAGCTGCTTTACTTCTTCAAGGTCTCTGATCTCTTCCATTGCAATTCTCCTTTATATGTGATTTTTATGCTCCGTTCATGAGGAGGAATATCAGTATTGCTGCCGGCTATACTCTTTTTCATAAAAACCACCACCTTTCAGAAAATTGCTCTTATTTTACCTTTCTACTTTAGACCAGAAACGGTAATTTTGTCAACGCATTTTACCTATCCTTTACGTTCCATATAATAACCTTCTCCCCTGACTATTATCCCTGCACGCCCTGCAGTTTTTTCTATAACTTCCTTTTCTATCTCCTTGCGCTGCGTGGCCGGGATACAAATATCAAGCTCTACCCTATCCGTATATCGGGAATCCTGAATTTCAATCTGTCTGGTTCCCAAAAGATGCTGTATCCGTCCCACATCCGTATAATCTATTGCTATGGTAAGCTCTGTGCCGTAACGCATAACGGCAATTCCTGCATCCGAAAGCCCTTCCTTGACTGCCTGGGTATAAGCCCGAACCAGGCCGCCGGTTCCCAGCAGTGTTCCACCAAAGTATCTTGTGACCACCACAGCCACATTGGTGACCTCTGCCGCAAGCAATACCTCAAGCATCGGCTTTCCGGCAGTGCCGCTGGGTTCCCCGTCATCACTGCATCTGGTCAGCTCTCTGTTTCTTCCTATTATAAAAGCAGAACAGTTATGTCTGGCATCATAATATTTCTTCCGCATCGTTTCAATAAACTCCGCCGCCTCTTCCACGGAGGCTGCCGGAACTACGTTGGCAATAAAGCGGGATTTCTTTTCTTCATATTCTCCGCTTCCCTTTCTGCAAATGATCTTGTAAGAGGGGTGCTCTTCCCTGTTGCTTTCCTTTCCCATTCGAAGTGCCTTTGCCCTTTCTCTATACTGCCGGTTTGTTTCCTTAATCCTTGTCAAAAGTTTATCATACCCCGGAATAAAAGTGTATCAATTTGTGAACAATTCTTAATAAATAATAAAAAAACTTTATTTCAAACCCACATTTTGGTATACTCTATATATTGCAAAAAAGAAACAAATTACTAGCTTTATGGAGGCATATAAATGAATTACACGAAAAGGGGAATACGTGCCAAACAAAAATCCCTGAATGCAAAATCCACCAAGCTGGGGAAAAAGCTGCTTCTTGCAGCCTTAAATCTTTCCCTGCTCTGTATTGTTGCCGTTGGTATTATCGGCATCAGCATGGGGTTTGGTATTTTCAAGGGCATTATCGACACTGCTCCCAGCATTGAAAATGTTAAGGTAACGCCTACCGGATTTTCGACCTTTGTCTATGATCTGGAAGGCAATCAAATTGCAAAATTGATTTCCCAGAATTCCAACCGTATTCCGGTTACACAGGACATGATACCGGAAGATCTGGCACATGCATTTGTGGCAATCGAGGATGCACGTTTCTACGAACACAACGGTATAGATATCAAGGGAATCATCCGTGCAGGCTATGTTGCTGTTTCCACCGGTTTTAATCGTACCGAGGGTGCCAGCACCATTACCCAGCAGCTTCTCAAAAACAACGTTTTTACCGATTGGACAAGTGAAAGCGGTTATGCCGAAAAGATCAAGCGTAAAATTCAGGAGCAGTATCTGGCCATTGAGCTGAGCAAATCCATGTCCAAGGATGAGGTGCTGCTGAATTACATGAATACCATTAACCTGGGACAGAATACTCTGGGTGTTCAGGCAGCCTCGCTTCGTTATTTTAACAAATCGGTCAACAGTCTTACCTTGTCGGAATGCGCTGTTATTGCCGGCATTACCCAGAACCCCTCCAGGTACAATCCTATTTCTCATCCGGAGGAAAATGCTGATCGCCGCAAAAAGGTATTGACCAAAATGCTGGAACAAGGATATATTTCTCAGGCAGAATATGACGAGGCCATGGCTGATGATGTTTATTCCCGCATTCAGGTGGTAAATGAGGATTCCGAAGATACACTGGTTAATACATACTTTGTGGACGCATTAACCGAAGATGTCATGCACGATCTTCTTGAAGCCGGATATAACGAAACTCAGGCCTTCACCCTGCTTTACAGCGGCGGATTAAAAATTTATTCCACGCAGGATCCACACATTCAGGCCATTTGTGATGAAGTGTTTACCAATGAAGAAAACTATCCTGACAACACCCGCTGGTATTTGAACTATGCACTTACCGTCAAGAATTCAAGCGGTGATTACCAAAACTACAGTACGGAAATGCTTCGTGCTTTCTTCAAGGAACAAAACTCCTCCTACAATTTGATCTATGATTCAACGGAGGCTGCCTATGCAGACATTGAATACTATAAGGAATCGGTGCTTGGCCCCGGAGATGAGGTTTTTGATGAAAATATATCTCTCACCCCTCAGCCTCAGGTTTCTCTCACTGTGGAGGATCAGCACACCGGTTATGTGGTTGCCATGGTAGGCGGACGAGGAACCAAGGAAGGCAGCAGAACCTTAAACAGAGCAACTGACGCTGTTCGTCAGCCCGGTTCTACCTTCAAGATTGTTGCGGTATATGCCCCTGCACTTGACAGTGCCGGACTTACCCTTGCCACCATGATCAATGATGCGCCCTTCAACTATGCAAACGGACGTCCCGTCAATAACTGGTGGGGCTCCGAATATAGAGGAATGAATTCCCTGCGTATGGGTATCATTCAGTCCATGAATGTAGTGACCGTCAAGGCTCTAACCCTGATAACACCACAGCTTGGATACGACTATGTAAAGAATTTTGGTTTTACCACCGTAGTTGACAGAGAAGAAATCACTGTCGGCGGTGAGGTTCAGGTATATTCCGATATCCAGCAGTCACTGGCTCTGGGCGGTCTTACACACGGTGTTACCAACGAAGAGCTTAATGCCGCTTATGCCTGCATAGCTAACGGCGGAACCTACATCAAGCCTAAGCTTTACACCAAGGTGGTAGATCATGACGGAAATGTGATTTTGGACAACACAGAACCTGTTTCCAGACAGGTTATTAAAGAAACCACCGCATGGCTTCTTACTGATGCTATGCAGGATGTAGTAACACAGGGTACCGGCGCTTCCGTTAATTTCGGGAATATGGCGATTGCAGGTAAGACAGGAACCACATCCGATTACAACGATATCTGGTTCTCAGGCTACACACCTTATTATACCGCCACCACCTGGGCCGGATATGACAACAACACCAAGCTGCGCAAGGGTGATGAGCGAAATGTTGCAAAGAAGCTCTGGCGTGCGGTAATGTCCCGCATCCACGAGGATCTGCCCAGTGCATCTTTCCAGATGCCCGCAAGCGGTATCGTACAGGCAACCGTATGTGCCAACTCCGGTAAGCTTCCTATTGCCGGTCTGTGTGATCATACGCTTAGAACCGAATACTTTGCTGAGGGAACTGTGCCCACAGAAAGCTGTGATGTTCACTATCAGGGAGCCATCTGTCAGTATACCAATCTTCCTGCATGTGAATCCTGTCCATTCAGAGTTGATGGCGTATTAACGCTAACTCCTGTGGAAGATCCGCTGTTGCAGCAGGGCTCTTCCGTTACCCAGCAGGTAACCAATGAGGACGGCAGCACTTCTACCGTTGTAGTTCCCGGTCAAACGACCAACACCTGTCCTCATACCTATGAGTTTATGTCTCAGCCTAATATTGATGCTATTATAGATCAGCAGCGTAATGAAATTGCTGCAGCTCAGGCCGCTTTACAGCAGCAGGCAATTGACAATGCCGCAGCGGCAGCACCTCAGCCAGAGGGCGCTGCGCCCACTGTAGACGACAGCAATGGCGGTGTAAACTAAATAGGAGTTGGCTCGCAGCCAACTCCCCAAAACTTAAGAGGGTACCTTGGGTACCCTCTTTTCATATGCTCAAAAATGCTATACTAAACTCAGGAACGAAATGTAATCTCTCCTGTTTCCGCATTCATACTGTCCACAATAGCAAGAGACTCAACCCGGACTCCCTTACTTCTAAGAAGTTCGCCGCCTTCCTGGAAGCCCTTTTCAACCGCAATTCCAACGCCCTCCACTGTGGCACCTGCGCTTTTAACCAGGTCGATCAGTCCTGCCACCGCACATCCATTTGCAAGGAAGTCATCAATGATCAGCACATGATCATCCTTGCCTAAAAACTTTTTTGCCACAATCACATCATAAACTCTCTTATGTGTAAAGGATTGAATTTTAGTAGTATACTGCTCTCCGTCCAGATTAATACTCTGAGATTTCTTGGCAAACACCACCGGTACATTGAAATACTGTGCTGCAATACAGGCAATGCCAATTCCCGATGCTTCAATGGTCAAAATCTTGTTGATCTTCTCGCTTGGAAAAAGTCTTTTAAACTCCCTTCCCATTTCATTGAACAGCTCTACATCCATCTGATGATTTAGAAAGCTGTCTACCTTCAGTACATTTCCCGGTTTTACAATGCCATCCTTTCGTATTCTCTCCTCCAAAAGCTGCACGACGGTGTCCTCCTTAGTCTTTAATAAAAATATTGTACTACTACTTGTGCGCCTGAATCAACTGCTTTCTGCTCCATCCTCCCGACAAATACCTGATAAAGGATATAAGAAAATTAGATGCCCATCCTATCGGAACAGCTATCCATACCGCCTGTACGCCCCAAACAGGTGCAAAGGTAAATGCCACTATCACCCTGATACTCAGATTGAAAAGATTAGCCAGCGTAAAGATCAGTACATCACCTGCTCCGCGAAGCACTCCGTCGGTAATTGCCTTTAGTCCGATAAAAACGAAGAAAAAGGCAATAAAGGAAAGGTAAGCATTGCCTGTGAAAGCAGCGGCCTGCCCGCTTCCCTCATCCAGAAAAGCACCGATGATAGCCTCGTGGAATATAGTCAACACGAGACATATGATCACTGCAAAGCCAACCACCATCCTCACAGCGGCCATGTAGCCTTTCTTTACACGCTCCGGTGCTCCTGCTCCCAAATTCTGAGCCGTAAAGGTGGACACCGCATTGCCTGATGCGATCATAGGAACAACACAGATGGATTCAATTCTCGTCCCTGCAGTATAACCTGCAAGCACAGAGGAGCCGAAACCGTTTACTACCGACTGTACCAAAAGCATTCCGATAGATACGATAGACTGCTGTAGCATGGAAGGAATAGCCACCTTAACCATATTTCCAAGCATTCTGATGTCAAATAGTGTTTTCCCTGCTTCAACACTTGCTTCTTCTTCCCTGTTATCTTCTTTTGCATATCCCTTTAACGAATGCATCAGAATGCCGAAGGATATTAACGCAGACAACCCCTGCGCCAGCACAGTGGCGATTGCCGCACCTGCCACGCCGCAGCCAAATCCACGTACCAGAATAAGATCCATCACAATGTTTAAAATTGAAGAAAATATAAGCAGATATAAAGGTGTTTTGGAATTTCCCAGCGCATTAAATATAGAAGATAAAATATTATACATAAACAGGAAGGGAAGCCCCAAAAAATAAATTCTCAGATAAAGTATTGCATCAGGAAGAATATTTTCCGGCGTGTTAAGCCCCCTTAAAATCCCCCCGCAAAATACCAGCCCTAATATTCCCAACAGAACACTTACCGTCAAAAAGCTGATCAGTGCTGTATAAACGGAAATTTTCATCTTATTAATCAGCCGTGCGCCCAAGTACTGGGATGTAATTACCGACGCACCTATACCGCCGCCAATGGCTATCATAATAAACACGGTAGTCAAAGAATAAGATGCACCGATAGCCGCCAATGCATCCTCCCCCACAAACTGCCCCACTATAACCGAATCAACAGCTGTATAAAATTGTTGAAACAAATTTCCCATAATCATAGGAAGCGCAAAGAAAAACAGCGACTTCCCCGGTGAATCCGTAAGCATATTGTACTTTTTCATATGAATTACTATCTCTTTCTTATATATAAAATATTTCCTAATATTGTCCCCAAAAAATGAGTGCGTATCAGCTTTTCATACTCATTCCAATTTATATAATATTTCTTTCCCCATGAAGATATTTCTAAAAATATTTCCGCACTGCCGCATTCCTGCACAATTCCCGTAACCATCACATAATGGGCCGAAACCGTAGTTTCCTTCTTCCACTCACCTATCCCTCGATAAAAAGAAACTCCGTCCTTTTTATCCTTTTTCAAAAGCATGATAGGTATACACAAAATCACCGGAATATCCTGCTTAAGCATCTCTTCTATTCTTCCATAAAGCTTTCCGGCGCCAAGCCCCCAGATTGCACGCATCCCCCAGTGCTCACGCCTTGCCAGACGGTTGAAACGCAGCATAAGCCTGATTCCGCTTATTCCGTTTCTGGCGGAAACACCGCCCATAAAATCATAAATGCAATTGTAATAGCTGCAATATTCCTCTTCATCATTCATTCGGTTTACATAACACTTACTCTCAGGCGTTTCCCGGCTTTGATCTCCGGTTCCAAGATAAAGCAGCAAATCACTAAATGCCACTACTCCACATCCCATTGCACTTTTGCGCGCCTCCACAGAGCCCGGAGCACCGCCTTTAAAAAATCCCTGATCTCCTCCGTATGTTATTTCACCGTTATTTCTTCGAACCTGTATATAGGACTTTTGCAGCCTATAACGCACTATGAAATCCTTTTCCATTCATTTCCCCATAATTAATGTATCCGGCAATAATTGACAATATCATCTCATTAATAAAGTATACATCATTCCTTCCGGTCAGAAAAGAAGCTTTTGTAAATAATATCGTTGACAAAGCAATTTTATCTATGATACAATACACTTCGGTGATGCAAAGAACCATCACAGGCTGCTGTGGCTCAGTCGGTAGAGCGTCGCATTGGTAGTGCGGAGGTCACGGGTCCGATTCCCGTCAGCAGCTTTAAAATTAAAATCCCTTATTTATGCCGAATGTCAAAAAGTGGCGTAAATAAGGGATTTTTCGTGTTTTTGAAAAATAACACAGGATGTAATTATAAAGCGCAATATGCACCATTTCCACGTGTTATGCACCACGTATGCACCACGAAATACTAATTGATCCAAAAGCACTTTCTATCATCAATTTTGCTAGTGTTGCAATGGTTTTATCGATAATCAAATATCCAAATAACGCAAGTCAGAATTCTTCACCCCATTGGCTGTTAGTTTAATAACAATAATTTAAAAGGGTGCCATAATCAAATTAATGATTATGTAGCACCCACTTTACTATCTATACTTTATATATCCTCTAGCGTACTTGCTATAATTCTTTTCATATTCATTTGTATTTATCAAGGCGCATATCAACGTTTTCCAATAATATAATATCTTTCGCAACATGTTGGTACCTCCTTATTCTTTTACATTTTAGAATAAATAACTGATGCTATTATACTACATGCAATATTTAAAATCAATGTCAAAATCACATTAAATATTACCTTAAAAGCATTTATCCCATTTGCCCGCTTAATATCATTATATTGTTTTTCATCTCCACTTGTTATTCTAAAAACAAATATATCTCCATATTCATTTAATTTTTTAAAAACTTTATTCGCAATGCTTTCTCCTCTATTAAGGACTACACAACAAAATAAAATACTTATAACAATATAATTTACTGTTATATTCATTTGTTGAATAGAAAAATCTGCTAATTTACTAATTGAAAATGAAGATGTAATATAATTAAATCCCACTAATGCTGTTATGCAGGTTACTATAAATAATAAATAATTCAAATAATATGCAACAATTTTTCTATTTTTCTTTAAAACTAACATCACTTTACTTCTATGATCTAATGATTTTTCTAAAGTTTTGACCCATTCTTCAACAATATTTAAGAACTCTTGCCCTAATCTATTCTCAATAAAATCCATTTGAGCTATAATTGGTGCTTGCACTTCCTCTAAATTCTGCATATTCTCAACACTACCTGAAAAAATTAAGCTTAATACCTCTTCGGGTTTTAGCCCAGAGGATATTTTTACTGTCAGCTTATGCCTCTGCGGATTTCTATAACCATCCACACTTATATAAAAGTCCCACACCAGTGTTATGCTTTCAACAAATTCAGGTATTCTCCAGTTATGGTTCTCAAACAATTTCCAATCATCAAAATTATATGACTTATGCTTGTTTGTAACCACATTTACGTAAGATTTACCAAATTTACCGTCCCCACTATGTAAACTTAATTTTTCTAGTATCATTTCTTCTAACACTAACAGGTCTTCCATTTTTACTATAACTTTATCAGTAAATAGTTTTGTGGTTGTATCTGGCCTTGCATTCAGTTCATAGTATAATGCCTTAAACTCTTTAATCTTCTTACTTTCTTCCTCAGTAACTAATTCATTCCCCATCGGCTTTACCTCTTCTTGTATAATTATTATACAATATTTTACACATTTCTACAATTTTTTCAATACAATTATCATTTTTCCATAAAAAAAATTTTTAAATCTAATGAATACTTATCCAAAAACTAGAACCCCTGCTCTCGCCGGGGTCCTTTCTTAATACGGATTTTCTGCTATAGACAACATTCCAAACCAATACCTTTTATCAGCCTGACTCATACCGGTTCCGTCAAGATAAGAAATAAGTTCCTTCTTGCTCAAACTACCATTGCCATCCGTATCTGCCTTATTCTTTATTTCATAATACTGATATATACCTTTATAATCTCCGCTATCTGCCAATGCTTGAACATTATCCGATAACTGAGAAGCAAACTGCGATATATGTTCACCCTTTTGCGCACCGGAAAGACCATACCCATCAAGAACTGGGATAAGCTTTGCGCCGCTAATTGTTGTATCTGCAAAAACCTTTTTGACCTCGGCATAAGTAGCAAGCCCCCTCTGATCCCATGCTTTCATAAATCTCCCTTGTCTTGTCACTAATGCTAAGACCTTTCGAAGTGATCTCATACTTTGTCTGAATTTCCTTAACCAGTCCTGTTGCTCCCTCCTCTTCATAAATTGCAACCTGTTTCTGCAAGCTATCAGATACCGAAGAACCAAACAAATCACTCTTGGCCTTAGCCTTTGCCACACTGTAAATGTCTGAAAGATACTTTGCTTTGTCAGCATCATTCAGGCCTTCATAAAAATCAGAGTTAATCAAAGCATCTGCAATCTCATGAGAAGTCTGCCCCATAGTCTTTTTATACTCACTGTACTGCTCGTTGGTAAGCGTAACCTTATTCCCCTCACCATCCTTAACACTCCATTCCGCCCTATTAGGAAATACAGAATTATCCTGCGTTGCGTCAAACACCCTTTCAATTTCTCCGTCAATCGGTGTGCTTGCATTATATTCCAACGTACTTGGATTAATAAAATTAGCAAAAGCAGCGCTTACCGTATTATCCTGCCGCTTTCTTTCATTTCCCCATGTATCATAGGATCCCGGTAGCATTTCAGAAAGAAAAGGGATTTTGGATTTTATTGTATCGACCTGCGGCTGCCACACATTGCCCTTGGAATAAGTCTGACGCATAGTCGGATCAACCGTCCTTGCTACTGCTCCAGACAAAGCCGGAATAAGTCTTTGCGGGAACCCAATCACCTCATTCATCACATTTTCTGCAATTCCTTCATTACTGTACCCACTTCCACCGAAAATATCCTGCAAAGAAGATAACGGTGACAAATCTGCCCATGCATTCGTTGCTGCAGCAGCTCCTTGAAATACAGTATTAAAAATATTACTGGCTTCCTTATCTGATCCATTCATTGCTGCTTCTCCCACTTTGTAGACGGATAGCTTTTGGCCAGCCTGTCCGTAACCTGATTATATAACTCCTGAATTGCTTCCTTGTCACCGCTATCAATGTTACTAAAGTCTTTTATCTCTTCATCCGTCAATGCGCAGTCCTGCCAGTTGGAATACTTCTTCCTTCCGACATTATTCATTTTATCAATCTGTCTCTCCATATATCGCATAGAGGCCATAGGATCATTTTGTAGCATAGTAATCGCCGCAGACTATGAAAACTAGCCGTACTTGGTGAGTTGTGTACTCATTCGCTCAAGAATATCAACTGCCTGTTCGTTGCTTCCACTCTCTGCTAACTGCTTGACAACTTATATCCCAACGGAATGGCTGTTGGATCATTCTGCGCTAACAGTCTATTAAATTGTGAATATGCACCGTTAAAATCACTGTTAATTAAAATATCATCCGTCTTTGCCAATATCTCACTATTCTTCAAGACCTCATACATTCTGGTATCCTGCCGAAACTCGTTTTTAATCTCATCTGGAATATCCGTCTTATGAATGGTTTGATCAGTATAACTCCTGGCACGCATCTCCGCTGTGTCAACTGACAATTCACTCTTATTCAAGCCTGTATTTTCTACAATACTGTTGATATTTCCCTTAGAATTATGTATACTATCAACAAAAGAAGTGAGCTCTGACTCGTTTTGGACGTACCGCTTGGGGAAGGAACTAACATCAGGCATCAGATAAGCTTCTTTTTTAAATGCGGTTGTAGTATATGCTGACACAATTCTATTTGTTTTAGTTTTTGCATCCGTAACAGCTTCTACTACATAATATGTGCCCAGCGATTTTTTTTAAAAACAACTTTGGGTGCCGCTGTCCATTTGCTAAACTCACTTTACCGGTTGTTCCTTTCCTCAATATCAATGCTATTTAAAAACCTGACTTGAAATTATCCCTTGCAGCAATAATATCAATGAGGAAACCATCGTTTATTTTGATATATTTGATATTTATCAAATTATAAATAAAATTAAAAATACGCACAATATGGTATTGTCTAAAGAATTAAATTTTACTTAACGAAGCGATTTATTCGATTATAATTGCTTTTGAATTTTACCTTTAGGAGTATCTATGAGAAACTTAAATATATTGCTGGAGTATTGTGCAATTGTTATATGTGTATACATTTTTTCTATTCTGTCCTACGGGATAATTAAAAACACACGAGAAACAAAGCTACAGGCACAACGAGAATTCAACATATATATGCATTCTGTGCTTTACTTATTGCATCATTTTTTATATATGAAATATATTGTCATGATAAACAATATGAAGAAAGGAATTATGAGGATCAATATAATTTAGGATATGACGAGGGTTATGATATAGAATATGATGACAATAATTTTGAAAGCTACTGTTGAATACTTGATCTATGAAAATATATATGCTTGTGGCATAGTCACATTAAGAAGTATTTTAGAAGATGTGGATATTGATGATCGGGAAAAAGTAATATCCATTTTATCTGATCACATCACAAAAGAAGGTATATATGAAGATTTTATTGGTGACTCTTCTACAAAATTACTACATGCCACCAATGGAGAATGTTTTTCTGATGTAAATATCAAAAATATGGTTTTATTTGATGGATTATTAGATTACATTTTAAGTAAAGACATTTACTCAAAATGTAATTGCTTAGAAAAATAATAAATCTAATTACCCTAAAATAATGAAGCAAGACAAAACATATAATTACAAAACCAAACATGAAAACGAAAAAATTTGTAATACTACTTTTTGTTATATTACTATCCTGCTTACCATTAACTGTATATGCTGATAATGGGCAAATAATTGTTCACATGACAAAAACTGGTTACAAATATCACACCGCTACTTGTGGGCATTTAAGAAGCGATATACCAGTTACACTATATGAAGCAGTAATAATTTATAATTTAGAGCCATGCTCAGATTGTAATCCGCCTTTATATGATGGTGAAGCAACCACAATTAAAGAAACCCCTTCACCTCCGGTGCCAAACTACGAGGATAACTCTATTAATCAACAACATAATGATATGCCTCAAAAGACTTCTGATTACATTAAGGTATCCGACACCCATAAATTATATAATTGGGCTCCTACTTTTAAACTATTACTTTTTATCTTTGTCATTTGGATGCTATTAAAAATAATAAATCAGAAATTATTGCTTCGCAAAGAAGATAAAAAGAAAACAGAAACAAATCTATTAAAAGAACACAAAATACTTCTTGAATATGAATACTATTTTTCCATATATGCTTTTTACAAGCCTGAAGATTTTATAAAGATTCCTTTGGGCTCATATGTATCAAATGGACTTCCCTCTACTAAAGGCAGAGGCAAATATGGAAAATATACCGTATATGCTTCAGCCAAAGGAACATGTTTCCATAAAAGTTCTTCATGCGCAAGAACATGCCGCCCAATAAACTATATACATGTATGTAATAGAAAACCTTGTCAACTCTGCGTAAAAGAAGAAATTCCAGAAATACAATGGTATTTTGATTATATAAAAATAGTTAAAATAAAAAAGAAATATAACATTCCTTAAAAACAAAACCGCCCCTGCGGCAACAGGAACGATTTTAGATCATACCGGGAAATCCGATATAATTTATTCATAACTTATGAAGTGTATCATTTTCCCGGTAAAAATACAAGTACCGGGCATCTTTATGATTGTGTCAAGATTTTTTCGCAAAATTAATTCCTGCCGTCTGGCTGCCGGCAGTTAATAGGCTATGCTATCAGAAAAATCCTCATAAATACACTACTTATCTGGATTTGTTCACAAGTCCGATTCCCGTCAGCAGCTTTAAAATTAAAATCCCTTATTTATGCCGAGTTTCAAAAGAATGGCGTAAATAAGGGATTTTTCATCCATACAAATCAATAAATAAATTTACCTGCTTACTTTAACTGCTTTTTCTTATTTTTCTCACGATACATAAAGGTATCGGCTTCTCCGATCAATGCATCCATGGTTATCTTTCCCTTTTCGGAATGAGCAGTGCCGATACTTACCGAGATATTTTTAAGGTGTTCATCCTCAGCATAAACCGCATCTAACTGTCCTTGCAGCCACACTCTCTTTTCCTCGATTTCCTGCTCTGTCTTTTCCCCGATCTGAATGATCAGAAATTCATCTCCTCCGATCCTGGCGATCATAGAATCCGGCATGATCTTTTGCAGCACCTCCGTAGTAACAATCAGTGCTCTGTCACCTTCCTGATGCCCGTACATATCATTGACGCTCTTAAAATTATCTAAGTCAATATAAAATACGGTTAAAGAATTATTCTTTTCCTTTTCCATAAACTGGTAAGCATATCTTCTGTTATAAAGGCCTGTGAGAAAATCTGTATTGGCATTATTGATAATCACCTGCTCGTAAATCCGCTCCTGCGTCACATCGGTAGCCACGCCCACAGTACCCATTACATTTCCATCAAGATCAAACAACGGCGATTTATAGGTTTTGAGCTGCCTCATGCTGTCGCCAATTTTCACTGTTTCATCGAAGACACAGGTTTTTCTCTTATCCATAACCTCATATTCGGACTCCATGCAGATATATTCGCCCTTGGCATACTCATCCGGCTCGATATCCCAGATATAATAATGTCCCCGTCCTTCGATCTGCTCCATGGTTTTATTTACCGCCTTGCAGAAGCTTTCGTTCACCTTCACATGAACGCCGTCCTTATCCTTATACCAAACAAGATGAGGTACGCTGTTAATGGTGGTGTCAAGGTAATTACGGGTCTGCCAAAAATCCATGCTGCTTTTGTATGCCTGCTGCCATTTACAGAACCGGAATGATGCCTCCTTTTCTGTCAAAGGCAATGTCCATATGTCCGTAATCTCCACAGTTTCCTGTTCAATAAGTTCATCTATTTGTTCCTTAGCAGCCATAAATATCACTTGAGCATTCTTTTTCTTACGGGCAGCCATAAGCGTAAGAAGCTCCCTCACATTTACGCCCTGCAAATCAGCCAAAATCACATCAGCACCTGTAATCAGCGCCTCGTCAGGACTGCTGCTTTCGGTAAATTCATGCGAAAAGTGCTCCAGCGGAGCCGTTTCCTTCATATTCTTAGCTAAACTGCTCTGACAATTAAGCAGATAAAAGCGAATCTGACAATGGTACATTTTCCCCTCCATACAAATCCTTACAAATAATATAACTTACTTTTCTATTATATCAGATTTAACCGGTTGAAGTAAATATTGCCTTATTCGGAAGTTTTTCCTTTTTTTCCCTTATTCAGTATCACTACTCCGGCCACCGCACACAAAAGTCCGATTACAAGCATGCCAATCAGTTCTGTGGCAGACAACTCCGTCTTAGTCAAAACAGGAAGCAATTCTCCCATCTGCTCCGGATATTCCATAGATGCCATAGATACGAAATTATTCAAAAAATGCAAAAACATTCCGACATAAATACTTCCCGAAACACAAGCTATGTAAGCAAAGCAGGCACCTAGCATAGCCGTAGGAATAAGCTTTACAAGACTCATATGAAAGGCGCCGAAAATCAGGGAAGAAATCAAAATTCCCCAAAAGATCCCATATCGCTGCTTCAGGCTTCCGCACAAAAATCCCCGGAAGAAAAGTTCCTCGCCGATGGCCGGCATCACCGTCATAACCAGTACAATCAACACAAATGGCTGTTTTAGCAGCTCGGTATAAGACTGCTGCAGGTTTTGGGTGCTTTCCGGAAACAACCGGATCAACATGCAGCTTGCAACAAGCATAAGTAAAAATACACCGATATACAGGATCAAACCGCCCAAAATATCCTTTATGGCAGGCACTTTAAAGGAAAAAAGCTTTTTCACGTCAGCTTTCATATACCAAACCACAAATATCGGCACTCCCAGGATCAAAAGCTGATTAACCACCGTTCCGCCAAATGCGCTTCTTACGGATACCGCCGTTCCGATATACATGATCAAAAGAAACATCACCGTAACACCGAGAATCAAATCACCTGTCCCGGGAACGGTTCCCTTCTTGATCTCAGACCGCTTCTGAAAAAGCCTAAAGCTCTGAAAGCCGTCAGCAAACAAAACATTCTCACTGTCATACATCTTTGCCAAAATCCAGATAATCAAAATACTGTAGCAGAAATTAATGCCTATCGTAATCCCTGCCAGTGACAGGCTCATCTTCTGTGCCAGCACCTGCTTCATCAAAAGTGACACATTTACAATCGGAATCAGGGAAGTCTTATAATCCAGCTGTATGGACGGTATGATTCCCACCATGGATGCAAACATAATCAACAGCATAACCGGCGTAATATAATTATTTGCCTCCTTAAAGCTCTTGGCAAAAATACAGAAGCACATGCAAATTGCCGTGATTAAAAAGGCAGTTACAATCATTACCAGCAATAATATCGGTATCCACCTGCCTATTACGGCCAGTTCCAAACCGCCAAAACCGCCTGCGCTTTCCGCAGATACACTGCCCAGCAAAAACAGCACCGAAGCACCTAACGACAGCAGGGATAGGATCGCCGTAACACATGCAAAAATCGAAACCGCAATATACTTGCTCATAATCATCTGAAAATTGGTAACGGGAAGGGTAAGAAGCGTTTCCAGCGTTCCCCTCTCCTTTTCCCCTGTAGTAGCATCTATGGCCGGATAAAAGGCGCCCAGCAGGATCGTTACCACCAGCATCATACCCACACTGCCGCCTATATTCATACCTGCACTTTCAGAAACCGTCACGCTGTCATCTGCACTGTAACGAACAGGGTGAAGAAATTCTTCTCCCAGCCCTTCCTCGGCAAGCTTTTCGGCAAGCCGCTTATCCCGGTACATATCCGCAAGCTTCTGCAGGGCATTTTCCGTATAGGCAGAGGCTTGATCAGTGGAAGTATATTCTACAGAAATTCCTATGCCCGCTTCATCATCCGTAAAGCTGATCCATGCATCATAACAATCCTTCTTCGTCTCCTTTTCCTTCAAAGAAAGAGGCAGAAATGTCAGTTCCAAATCCAATTCATCTTTATTTTGCTCGTAAAGCTCCTTCAAAGGCTCTGCAAACGTTTCATACTGCTCCGGGTAGGCCGCAACATGCTTCTTGCTTTCCTGTGACTGCATCATAAAGCTCATAACCAGAACCATACCCATAATAATGGCCGGATAAATAAGTATGGGAACCGCAACCATAACTATCAAGGTCTTTTTATCTCTTAAGATATCCAATATCTCTTTTCTGACTAACGTTTTAATTTTTTTCATGACGCTGTCCCCCTATCCTCTATCCTGCCGGTCAAGCTCATCAAAAATACAGTGGAATGCTTCCCTTAAATTTCCTGTTCCGGTCCGCTCCATAAGCTGTGCGGGAGTTCCTTCCGCCACAATACGCCCCTGACAAATCATATATATACGGTTACACAAAACCTGTGCCTCCTCCAGATAATGGGTGGAATAAAGCACTGTTTTACCGTTTTCCTTCTGCTCTTCCATAAAACGAATAATGGCATCCGCACTTATAATATCAAGTCCCAGGGTTGGCTCATCCAATATATAAAGCTGAGGGTCCGCCATCAGACACCGGGCAATGGAAGCTCTCTGGGTCTGCCCTGTAGAGAGCTTTTCAATGCGGTTGTCCGCAAATTTTCCCATATCAAGTATCCTGATAATTTCCTCTGTGCGCTCTGCTGCCTCCCCCTTGGAATATCCATACAGCTCTCCAAGAAACAGCAGATATTCCCGGATGGAAAATCTGGGATAAAGCTTGGTATTCCCCGAAAGATAACCAATAGCCTCCTTTTTCTTGGTGAGATCCTCTATGGGAACGTTGTTCTCATCCGTCAACCGAACCTGTCCTGAGGTGGGGGACATCAGCATCCCCAGCATTCGAAGAAGCGTGGTCTTTCCTGCCCCGTTAGGCCCCAAAATACCTACGATTTCCCCCGGCTCGGCCTTTAAGGACACCTGATCTACCGCAAGAAACTCTTCCTTCCGGGACCTTCGCCCCTGCTTTATTGTGCGCTCAAACTGCTTGCTTAAACCAATTGCTTCAATCATGACTTAAAATCCCCTTCTTATAATAGAAAACGGATAAGAAACCGATACCGCCTCTTATCCGCATCCTTCGTCTATTTCTGCTATAAAAACCTGCTTTAATTCTCTTCCTTGGGAAGATCCAGCTTAATATGCACATCCTTAAGCTGCTTTTCGTCTACCTCGGAGGGTGCCCCCATCATTACGTCCTGTGCGGTCTTATTCATCGGGAAAGGAATAATCTCACGGATACTTTCCTCCCCTGCAATCAACATAACCATTCTGTCTACACCGGGTGCAATTCCTGCGTGTGGAGGTGCACCATAGCAAAACGCATTGTACATGGCAGGGAATTTTGCTTTTACATCCTTCTCCTCTAAACCAACGATACTGAACGCCTTCACCATAATTTCTGGATCATGATTTCTAACCGCTCCTGAGGAAAGCTCCACGCCGTTGCAAACCAGATCATACTGGTAAGCATAGATGTCCAGCGGATCTTTATTTTCAAGAGCCTCCATTCCACCCTGGGGCATGGAAAAAGGATTATGACAAAATTCCAGCTCGCCGGATTCCTCTCCGATCTCATACATGGGGAAATCCACGATCCAGCAGAACTCATAGCAGTCCTTCTTCATATGCGCCTCGCTTGCCATTCCCAGGAACTTACGAAGAACCCCTGCCGTCTTCTGGGCATCTGACAGCTTGCCTGCGGTAAGTCCTACAAAATCACCGTTCTTAAGTCCCAAAGCATCGATAACCTGCTGCTTTCTCTCCTGTAAGAACTTGGAAATACCTCCCACCAGCTCACCGTTTTCATCTAACTTAAACCAATAAGCCTTCTGTCCGCTTTGTACCTCCACGTCGGCACAAATCTTATCTATTACCTTCCTGGTTGCACCAAACCGGTCTACCACGATTGCCTTAACAGTCTGACCCTCGAAAGGTTCGAAACCACAGCCACTCATACATTCCGTGGCATCCTGAACAAGAAGATCAATACGAAGATCAGGCTTGTCCGATCCGTACTTTTCCATGGCATCCCTATAGGAAATTCTTGCAAACGGCGCACTGGATGCGGTTTGATACTTGCCGTACTTTGCAAATATGGGAGGAAGCACATCTTCAATAACAGCAAACACATCCTCCTGGGAAGCAAATGCCATCTCCATATCCAGCTGATAGAACTCGCCCGGTGACCGGTCTGCTCTTGCATCCTCATCACGGAAGCAGGGCGCTACCTGAAAATATCTGTCAAAGCCCGACGTCATAAGGAGCTGCTTGAACTGCTGAGGTGCCTGGGGAAGTGCATAAAACTTGCCGGGATGGTTTCTGGCCGGAACCAGATAATCTCTTGCTCCTTCGGGAGAAGAGCAGGTTAAAATCGGTGTGGTGATTTCCAGAAAATCATGATCAATCATGCTCTTTCTGATCTCTGCCACAATCTTGCTTCGAAGAACGATTTTCTCCTTAACAGCAGGGTTTCTGAGATCCAAATATCTGTATTTTAATCTAACTGCCTCATCAGCGTCCTTAGAACGATTAATCTCAAAGGGAAGCTCATTGTAAATACATTTTCCAAGTACGGTAATGTCCTGCGGAACTACCTCGATCTCACCGGTAGGAAGCTGCGCATTTTTGCTGGAGCGCTCTCTCACCACACCGGTAATTGACAATGTGGACTCATTATTGATCCCGGAAAGCTTATTCATCATTTCCTCTGTTTCCACTACCACCTGAGTAACTCCGTAAAAGTCTCTTAAAATTAGAAATCCAAGGTTTTTACTAACCTTTCTCATATTGTCATACCAGCCGACTATGGTGACCTTCTCACCTACGTTTTCTATTCTAAGCTGGCTGCATGTATGTGTTCTTGACTGTACCATAACTACTCCTTTATCTGCTAATTTTCAAACGCTTATATTATACACGGTTTTATTTTGCTGTGCAATACAAGCCACGCTAAATTGATTTAATACAGCAGAGATACTCTTCCTCTCCGTCCCTTGGCTCAACCTTGAAAAATAATACATTGATTTCCCGAACCTGCTGCTTATCATCGTTTAATCTGATGCGGTAGCTCACACTATAGCTTCCGTTGCGGCTCTCCTGAAGTCTTTGATCCATCAGCTCCTTATTCGTGACGATACGGGATGCTCCCTCACTGTTAATCCATTCAATATCATCCGCATACCTGACAAAGAAGTTCAAAAACTGATATTTCTCGCCCACCTGCATCTTATCCTTGCCTGCAGTATGCAGCACCTCCACCGTACCATCCGAATAGTCAAGACGGTACACCTTGTCAAATACCTTGAGCAATGCAGCGCTGTAATTATAAATATATTTTTCACTTTCCATTTTTTTCATTTCATCTATATTATCAATGGCAAAATAGAAAAGTGATCTTTTCCCGCTGCTTCCCAAATATTTAATTTTCACGTTAAGCCAAATATATGTATCATCCTCCCGCAGATGGTGAAGCTGTAACTGCTGGATACTGTTCTTTTCCTTGGATGCCCGGCATTGTCCCAAAAGAGCCGTGTAATCCTCCCCGACGATACTTTTGTTCAGCACTCCGCCGCCCCGCCGCAGATCACGGTCTGAACTATACATAACCTCATAATAGCCTTTATTGACCTGAAGAATTTCCAGACTGTCACCGCTCATTTCCATAATACCCATTCCGCCGATCATACCGTAGAACATGGCACTTTCCTGATCGTTTCCATGCTGAAAAACTCTTTTGATCGTATTCTCCAGATCATCATATTCCTCCTCGGAAAACAGCTTTTCTGCTGCGGCATCCGTATCCAGAATATGCTCATAATCATCCTCCGGCATAGGCTTGTAGAAATAATAGCCCTGTACAAAATCGCACTCCATGCTTTTTAATACATCCCATTCCTTTCGGTCTTCCACACCCTCCGCCACAACGCGAAGCTGCATCCATTTTGCCATGCGGACAATAGCCTCTAAAATAATTCCCGCCTTCTTGCTGGTTGCAAAATCATCCAAAAACTTCATATCAATTTTCAAAATGTCAATAGGCAGATCCTTCAGAATATTTAAAGACGAATAGCCGCTTCCAAAGTCATCCATCAAAACCACAAAGCCATATTCATGAAGCTTATCCACCGCCTCCTGAACCTGCCTTGGGTTATCTGCATAAGCGGTCTCCGTGATCTCTATTTTAATCAGTTCCGTAGGAATATTGTTTGCAACAACTATGTTCCTGATATCCTCACACAGGTGCTGATTGTAAAATTCCACTCTGGATACATTGATAGATACAGGTAAAGCCTTTAATCCCTTATCCAGTCTGCGCCGCTGCATGATACAGACTTCATTCCACACATAGCGGTCAAGAATACTGATATACCCGTTTCTCTCAAACAAAGGAATGAAAACTCCCGGGGAAATCAGTCCCCTTAACGGATGCTTCCATCTTACCAGAGCCTCTGCACCGGTTACCTGTCCGTTTTCCCCGTTGCAGATCGGCTGATAATACACCTTAAACTGTTTCTGTGCGATGGCCTCCTTGAAATCGCTGCTGAGCTGCTGCTCCTCCACAATGGAACTCCACATCTCCTCCGTATACCATGCATAGGAGCACATGTAGTTGTCCTTAACCGTTTCCATCGCCATACGTGCCTTATCACCCATTTCGCTGACTGAAAGACTGCGATCTTCAATCTCATAAATTCCGTAGCAGCAGGAAAAGTGATAATTCAAATCCCCCATCCTATAGCTGATATCACCAAGCCTCATCCATTTTCCCTGGGTGATATATTCAAGAGGTACACAGCAGACAAAATTATCTCTCTCTAACCGTCCATACGTTGCAATGCTTCCCTGAAATTCCTTGCGCATGCTGTCTGCAAGCTGCACCAGTATCTTGTCCCCTGTTGCCCATCCAAAAAGATTGTTTACCACCTTAAACCTTCTGATATTCCAGTATAAGATGCAAAACTGTGTTTCCTGATGCTGATCCAAAAGCTCCCTCGTATATTTATAAAACCCCGTACGATTACAGATTCCTGTCAATTCGTCGGTTATTCTGCTTGTAAGCGGATTCTCTTCTATACTATTTTGAGTTTCCATACCTGTGACCTTTCTTTATGGCTATACAATATGCTTTTTGAAAAAGCGGCACTCATCATCATTACAAATATCGGCTTCCGAAAAGCTGCTATTCAAATGAAACACATGTGCAATCTCTTCCTTATCCTTGCTGCCATATATCTTTAATTCACTTTCAACTCCCAGGGACCTTAACTTCTCATACATGGGTTTTGCATTTTCCAAAAGGAAATCATAATAAGAACTCATAATGAACGAAGGCGGAAAGCTTCCGTTCATATAATGCATAACATCCAGCTCATCCAGCTTCTCGCTGTCCAAATCCCCCACATATTCAAGAAAGGGCTCGTCCAAATCAAATTCCGCACACCGCCTGGCATCATACAATCCGCAATTTAAGGCGGCTGCTTTAATTTTCATATCCGGTATCTTAAAATTCATTTTCGCTGCATAATCCGGAGCTGCATACATGGTCAGATACTGACTTGCCAGCTGCGCTCCTGCAGAATCACCCACCACAAACAGATTTTCCATATCCACGTAATAGTCGTAGGCTCTTTCCTTCAAAAAGCAGAATACTTGATTAATATCCTCCAGCGCTGCCGGATATTTATTTTCCGGTGCCAGCCTGTAATTGAAATTTACTACCGTAAATCCTCTCCTGGCAAGGCTCATGCAATAAAACTGATAAACTTCTTTGGTTCCGTATACCCATGCTCCTCCGTGGACACTTACAATCGCAGGTCTTGGCTCTTTGGTATCCTTCGGGTAATAAATATCAAGCAGGTTCCACTCTCCAAAGGGTCCATAGGATAAATTATCACAGCGCATCACATCCGGCGGCGTACAAAGCCCCTCATCCCGTTTCCTGTCGCTTTCGCCAAACTCACGTCTGATTTCCTGTACCGTTTTTCCCCGCATACGCCCTCCAAGCTATAATAAAAATTTCTTATTTAAAATTATAACACCTTTATTACCTTTCGTAAAATCAAAAAATGAGCAGACTGGATTTAAATAATAACAGTTCGGCCTTCATGCACCGTCCCGGATGCGGTACTGTTTCTTTGCCAGCGGCTATGACAGCTTTCGGGATTTAAGGAAACAGGCGCACAAATACCTATTAGCTGCCCTGTCGGCAAACTCAAAGTCAATCATAGATAAAAGTACGATGAGCCTTAGAAGAAATTTTGTGAAAAATCAAGAAATCCGTTTTAGAAA
>Ga0129308_1000230_pt1 | contig 99347 bp, 91 predicted proteins | sample L827metagenome_FD_94440 | JGI IMG/M metagenome (GOLD analysis project Ga0129308, IMG submission 94440) | Ring-tailed lemur group fecal microbial communities from Wisconsin, USA - L827 metagenome | ecosystem: Host-associated > Mammals > Digestive system > Large intestine > Fecal | place: USA...
ATTTGATCCAGCTTGCTCTATAGACTATTTTGAAATATCTAATTTGGTCTATACAGTTGCTTAGACTCTATTATACTCGAAATTTCGATGCTATGGAATCCGCAGCGTTATTTGACGCTTACATTCAATCTTCACAATACAGAATTTCAAAATCTTCCCCAAGTTCTTTACAGAGTTGATCGTAGGCAAACTTTTTCTTTTTGTTGAACATGATCGAATCTTCTTCTGTCCACCAAGGAGAATCATCGGGAGCATTATCCATATCCATCATATTTTCATGATATGCTTGTAAATACCAAAGCAAATTCTTTAATTTTTGGGAAATTTGGAGTTTCTGTTCATCAACTGCATAGTCAAATTCAGACCTTGCAGCCTCATTTGCCGACCAAAGGCAAGTACCGCCCCATTCAAACCAATATTTAAATATATATTTTGCCATACCATATTCCTCAAAATAGAATTGCAGAGAAATTTTATCTCTATACTCGCCGCTGTTATGACGATATTTCTACTGTAAGAACCGGCAGCCACGCCATAGCGTTAAGCGACCTTGCCTTTTCCTCCGCCTGAGCAAATGAAAGTATATCCTCCGTGATAAAGGACGAACCTTTATCATCGGTATAAGTTCCCTCGGGGAGATTTTCGCAGTTCTCAGGAACTCTGAAATACCATTTAGCTCTAAGCTCGCTTACAGGCGCAATAAAACTATTATCCGAGCTGCTTTCCCAAGTCTGCGAGAATACCGTTACATTATGCTTTGCAGCTTCAATAACATCGCCCAGAACCGCGCTTGCCGTCGGGAGCTTGCCTGCTCCCCTGCCGTAGAACATTGCCTTGTCGATACCGTCCGCATAAACCGTTACAGCGTTGAACACATCGCTTACTCCCGACATTATATCCTCATGAGAAACAAGCATAGGCATTACCGACGGAAGAATCCTGCCGTCGTCAAGCCTTTTGACAGACGCTATAAGCTTTACTGAGTGACCGAGAATATCAGCCGCCGCAACGTCGCAGAGCTGTATTTCCGAAATTCCCTTTGTATATACGTTTTCGGGGTATACATGCTTTCCGAAAACAAGAGAAGAAATGATACATATTTTGCGGCATGCGTCGTGACCCTCAACGTCCGCCGTTGGGTCTTTTTCGGCATACCCCAACTCCTGAGCAAGCTTCAAAGCCGCTTCAAAGGACATACCGTCAGCATACATTTTCGTCAATATAAAGTTTGTAGTACCGTTGAGTATTCCTGCGGCAGCCGTTATGTCGTTGGCTGCAAGACAGCGGTGGAGAGGTCTGATTATCGGAATAGCTCCGCCAACGCTTGCCTCAAAGAAGAAATTGCAGTTATTAGCCTTTGCAGCCGCAAGAAGAATATCGCCCTTTGCCGCTACAAGCTCCTTATTGGACGTTGCTGCGCTTTTGCCTTTTTCAAGAGCTGCCTTTAAAAATGTAAACGCAGGCTCAGTTCCCCCCATGCACTCAGCCACCACCGTGACCTCGGGATCGTTGAGAACATCGTCAAAATTCTTTGTAAACTTGTCTTTATACGGCGAATCGGGGAAATCACGAATGTCCACGATATACTTTATATCCATTTCGCAGCCTGCATGCTGCTCGATACTTTTTTTATTTTTATAAAAAAGCTCCACGACTCCCGAGCCGACAACTCCGTAACCTAATACCGCAACTTTAACTGACATAAATATTGAACTCCTTAAAAATAATTTATCCTCATTCGGCTGAAAGTATCTTGACCTCCAACACTCCTTCAAGATCTGAGATAGAATTAAGCGATCTCAGTTCTTCAGGCGATGTAAGGCGCAGAGAAATATTCACTGCCGCCGCTCCGTCTACGGGAATACTCTGATTCACCGTCATAATATTCGCATGAAGACCGTGCAGAAAGACAAGCACACTTGAAAGGACTCCCGGACTGTCGCTCAAAAGAAGATAAAGATTGACTATTTTTCTGCTGAACAGCTCATCGTATGAAAATACGCTGTCCTTATACTTATAATAAGCGCTTCTCGATATTCCTATACGCTTACACGCCGAAGCGAAGCTCTTTTCGTCCTTTGTAGCCATGAGCTTTTTGACTTCAAGCACCTTTGTAAATACATCGGGAAGTATCTGCGCATCAACTACTATAAGCTGTGTTTTCTGTTCCATGACGCTCACCTGCTTAAAAATAGTACGTGACAGGCGCACAATTGTACGCTGTATAATAACTATACCACTTTTTTACCGTCTTGTCAAGTGAATATATTAAAATAAATATTTAATTATTCTATAAGAGCCTGTTTAGTATCTCGGTGTGTGCGGATTTTCAAGCATAAATTTGCCGAAAAGCCGTGCGCGATGAGATATTAAACAGGCTCTATGACCGTCCAAACGAAAAACTGTTACATTACATATTCAAAGATTTTTTGAATCTTGTCTTTCAGAAAAAGTACCTTTGTCGGTTTAATCATCATTTACTTTTTTTTCTCTTTTTCTTTCTTCAATAAATGCTTTTAATCTTTCTATATATTCTTTGTATTCTTCTTCTTTTTGTTTTTCTTCGGGAGTTTTCTTTTCCTCAGCAATCTTCTTTTCACACTCTATAACATTTTCCTCACATTCCTCGACTAAACGACACATTTCGAGTTCAAGGCTGAACGTTTCTACTGTACCGTTATAGCAGGAATACAGTTCTCCATCCCTGGGGTCAAGTGCGATTCTTTCGCCGTCACCGATCAGTTCACCAACTGTATAGAGTGGCTCAGGAACCATTGGATCGTTGACACCAAAGTCTTTCGTACCATAGACCGTGCAGGAATATCCGCCAATCTTAGCACCGTTGGAAAAACGAAGAAATTCTTTATATTCGTCTGGGAGTTTCAGCCCATAACTGCTTTCAAGTTCCTCGATTTCCTGCTCTGTTGCCGGCGGATTAAATTCACAATACTCGTTCGGCCAGCAAGCCAGCTCACCGGTCAGTCTTTCTGCAGCTGACCGTATTCTCTCAAAACATTCCTGCATGGATTTAGGCTTTTCACCGATATACATACTTAATTATCCTTTCAATGTACTGGACCTCTCGCTCAAAGCTCTTTTCAGACGCTCGTATCTCAGGCGTTTTTCCTCTTTTGCAAAATGTGCTTCTCTGAACTGTTGGGGATTATTTTCATACACAAGCTCTTTTGCTTCTTCGCCGAATTGTTCGCTTGTCAGGTCGAAAACACAATCGCCTACGACGTTATAGCAATGATAGTTTCCGCCGTCACGAGGAATACCGTACACTTCGCCGCCGAATATATCCTGCGCCAAAAACGCTGTGATAGAGCATTGCCCCAAAGTTTTATTTTCAGCAGACCAATTACTGCGCATTCTCGGGGCGCACGTATCAGCCGACCATATTTCAGATAAAGCGTCGTACAGATCGCGCGGACTTTTTATATTCGGGAAATCCTTATTTATCGGCTTCACAAGTGCGTTTTCCCAACCGTAAAAGCCGTATTCCCTGAGTGTGAATTTCCATATGCACGAACAGCTTTCATCTGTTATATCGGGATAACAACTAATACATTCGCACACAAAACGGTCGTCTATGACACGTGCGAAACCGCTGTATTCTATAAGTCCTACAGGTTTGCAGGGGTGAAACGGCATACCCTTGCGCTCCCTTGCAGTCTGAACACGGCATTTCACATTTTTATAAATAAGAGTATTTCCGTCAATTATTATTTCGTCCTCATTCAGATTGGAGTTGAAACGAAGTTTCAGGGCTTTTGCAAGACCCTCTGTGCCTGAATGCTCGCCGAGTTTCAGAAAAGCCTTTATACGTCCGGCTTCAATTGCCGTAAAGCGTTTCCAAGCCTCTGCGTCGTGGTACATAGCCTCGTCCATACCAAGCTTTCGCTCCACGGACTGAAACCATACCCCGTCAAGAGCAAGCCAATTCTTTGAGTATATATCAATAAGCTCTATCAATTCTTCCTTTGTGTATTGAAAAAGATTTTCATAATTGTTCATAGTTTTTCCTTAAAATCACTCAATCACGGCTATACCGTAAAGAACAAAATTTGTCGATTGGTCTTTCATGGAGATCGAAACGTCCAGCGTTCCCGACTGCGGCTGATAATATGCAATATCGCCGTCAAGTCCGCCCCATGTGTACTGTAGATTGCTGTTTACGGGAGTTGTCGTGCCGTTGACCGAAACGTTGGCAGTTCCCATAGAAGCGTTGGAATTAGACTGGAACAGCAGCATTATTCCCTTGCCCTCCACGGTGAATTTCAGCGGTTCGTTGCCGTTTTTGCTGAAAGTAAATCCGTTTGCGGAATATGAGGGATTATTTGTACCCGAAGTCCACGAACCCTTTGAAAGGTTTTTCATCTCGTCTACGGTAATAATACGCGCAGTAGAATATTCAGAGCCGAATACATCGCCGCTCGGGAGCGTATAGACGTCCGATTCATTTTCGCTTCTCAACGCCTGACGGTAATAATAGCCGATACAGTCCGCAATAAGCTTGTGACCGCCGTTTCCGGGGTGTAAAGTATCGCCGCTGCCGTAGTCCGCCCAAGTCATAGTACCTGCGGAGATCGCGTTCATTATAGCGTTTTTACCGCTTATAAGTGGAAGATCGTAAGCCTCTGCGACCTGCGCCATCCAATCCTGATTTGAACCGCCCGACTGCTGACAAAGGGTAATGATAACTACAGCAGGCTCGTTTTCCTGCGAAAGACATTTTCTCACAAGCGATTCAAAAGACTTTTTGAATCTGTCTCCGCCCTGATCGTTCACCGCAAATTCTATAAAAATAATATCCGAGTTTTTCGACAATATATCGTTGTCTGCCCGAAGATTACCCACTACCGAGGACGTGCCTGCCATTCCGGCATTTATGTAATTCACATTACCGCCTGTGCCGAAAGTCTCGCTGAAATATTCGTATGAAAGATTTGCAAAGCAGTTATCGGGAGTGCTTGACGAACCGCCTGCCGTAATAGAACCGCCTATGTAAGCTATATTCACCTGTTCGCCGTTTTGCGCCTTTGAAATTTTATTTCTTATACGCTCAGTATTACCAACACGGTACAATCCGTCCTTGTAAACCTGTAGCATCTGCGGCGAGACATCTTCCTGATAGTTATCCCAGTCGCCCGAGACAGAGGGAGTATGCGGTGTCGTAAGATATTGACGAAGCTGCACCAAATCGAAAGTATCAATAGTTCCGTCCTTGTTCATATCAGCTCCGACTTCTATCTCGGCAGACTTACCGAGAAGATGATCGCACAGAACGCTCAGATCATCGGAAGATACCTTCATATCGCCGTTTGCGTCACCTGCTTTTATAACGGACGGCGCGCCGTTCACCTTTACCAGATCAAGATAAAAGTCCGTAAGAGATTCCGTAGTCTCCACATAGATCGAGAGATTGCTCGCTCCGTCGGGAACTTTGTATGACGGATTTGAAAGGACGAACCAATCGCCGCTCTGAACCGTTTCAAGAGCTATACAGTCATACACTGTTTCGCCCGAACTGTCGGTATATTGCAGAGAGAATTTCATCTCAGCCGCTTCGCCGCTTTCCTGATATACCGCAGCCGATAAGCTGTAAACGCCGCCTGCTTTCATAAACGATGAAGCGTCCCTTGAAGCTCCGTTCCACGCAGCAGTACGTCCGCTTACAAAAAGGCTGCACCCGTCGGAAAACGCCTTATCGGACGTCCACGCAACAGAAGCTCTTCCTCTTGCCGTAAACGAATCGTTTGTAGTCTCAAACTCTGCCGTAAGCAGATCAGCCGCCGAAACGTCGAAGTTATTATCGGTAGGCATCGTCACAGACAACGCCAGAATTGCCGCCGCTGCATATAAGGAATATTTTTTTATTTTACTGCGCATTTGAACCAAGCCTCCTACAGTTGTCAATGTACAATTTGATTTTTATGAACCGCTCCCGCCGATTTACTCGCCGAGCATATCCTCGAAAAGCTCGATATACGCTTTAGCCGAAGCCGACCAGCTGTAATCGCAGGACATCGCTCGCTTAACAAGAGCCTCCCAGCGGTCTGCATTATCATAGTCGGCTTTGGCACGGCGCACGGCGTCCAACATATCGCCTGCATTGAACGTCTTGAACGTAAAGCCGTTTCCGTTTACGCCGCCGTTGTCACGGACAGTATCTTTAAGACCGCCTGTTTCACGCACGATAGGCACAGTGCCGTATCTCATGGCGATCATCTGCGCAAGACCGCACGGCTCGCTCTGGGACGGCATAAGGAACATATCTGAACCTGCATATATCCTGCGCGCAAGTTCGGGGTCAAATTTGGTATTTACAGATACACGGTCGGGATAGCGTCTTGACATTTCTATGAAAAATTCCTCATATATACGCTCGCCGCTTCCGAGTACGGCAAACTTCATTCCGCTTTCCACGATCTGCTGGAAAACGCACCGAATCAGGTCGATACCCTTATGCTTGACAAACCGTGTGACAATACCTATCAGCGGCTCATTGTTGACCGTAAGTCCCAATTCCGTGAGAAGTTCATTTTTGCACTTAGTTTTTCCCGAAATATCGTCATTTGAATAATTGCAAGGTATAGATTTATCGGTCTCGGGGTCGTACAGCTCCGTATCTATGCCGTTAAGTATCCCGTTAAGTTTCTGCTGCTTTGTTGCAAGTATTCTGTCAAGACTGTGCGCATACCACGGGTCAAGCAGTTCGCGCGCATAGGTAGGCGATACGGTCACTATCCTGTCGGAAGTCTCTATCGCGCCCTTTAACATGTTTATGTACCCATCGTACTCTAAAAGTCCCGAATTATAGGGAGGGATTCCCATAAGCTCATTGAGTACCTCTCTGCCGTATCTTCCCTGATACTCTATATTATGTATCGTAAATGATATTTTCAGCTTGTCATAGCCCTGCTGATACTTATAGTAAACCTGAAAATACACAGGTATAAGAGCCGTCTGCCAATCATTGCAGCTGATAATATCAGGTTTGAAAGATATATGCCTGAGCATTTCAAGCACAGCCCTGCTAAAGAACACGAATCTTTCGCAGTCGTCGTAAAAACCGTACAGACCGTCACGGCGGAAGTAATATTCGTTATCTATGAAATAGTAGAGTATTCCGTCCTTTTCCGCTTTAAAAATTCCGCAGTACTGCTTACGCCACGAAACATCAACGGTAATATTCGTGATAAATTCCATTTCCGAGCGCATTTCCTTAGTGATCGCCTTATACAGCGGAATCACAACGGCGCAGTTATGACCGTTCGCCGATATTGCTTTAGGCAGCGAACCGACCACATCTGCAAGACCTCCTGAAGCCGCGTAAGGAACGGCTTCACTTGCAGCAAAAAGAATATTCATATATACAGCATCCTTTCAGAATAAAACATAATCGCTATCTACGACTTTGGTTAAGTTTATTTACGTCACCATGATATTTGAAATAAGTTCAGCAGGAAACGGTCAGTCCCCTGCTGAAAACAGTTATTGCTAAATTTTGCCGTTCTTGGCGATATATACAGGATAAGTCTCCGAGCCGGTCAGAACCTTCTCGTCGCTGACCTCAACATTTTTATCCGTGATTATGGACGTAATGCTGCAATTACTGCCAATTACTGTACCCTGCATGATAACGGAATCTCTTACAACGGTGTCCTTGCCTATCCTAACGCCCCTGAATATAACCGAATTTTCAACAGTTCCCTCGATTATACAGCCGTCTGCAATAAGCGAATTTTTAATATTAGACTCCAGACCGTACTTAGCCGGACCGTTGTCGCCTACCTTCGTATATACAGGCAAGTTGTTCTTGAAAAGAGCCTTTCTCTTTTCGGAGTCAAGCAGCATCTTGTTTGCCGCAAAATAACCCTCTACGCTGTCGATGCGTACAAAGAACTCCTTATGCTCGTAGCCCATGATCTTGTAGTCGCTATTTCGGTTCTGCAAAATTTCTCTTGTGAAGCTGTAGATATTTCTGCTTGCAGCGTCGGAAACTATCTGCTTCAGGAAATCCTTGCTTATGATAAGCATTTCAAGCCATTGGTTGCATTCACCCGAAATTTTCGGAGCGACCATAACATCATTTACCCTATTATCCTCGCCGAACTGGAGAATAGTCGTGCTTTGATTTTTCTCGCCGTCATAATACGACTTGCTGTAAACGAGAGTAATATCAGCTCCCGTATCCTTATGCTGACGCAGTACGGGATTAAAATCAATCGTCGTTACAACATCGCAGTTGGAAAGGATTACATACTGCGCCTTTGAATGCTCAACAAAGCTCCATATATTGCTGAGAGCGTCCAGTCTGCCCTGATATATTCCACCCGTCTGACTGTAAGGCGGAAGAAGGTGAAGTCCGCCCTTTTTTCGGGCAAGATCCCAGTCGCGTCCCGAACCGAGGTGATCAAGAAGCGAACCGTAATTGGACTTTGTAATTACTCCGACCTCGGAAACTCCCGAGTTTACAAAATTTGAAAGCGGAAAATCTATAAGCCTGTAGCGTCCGCCGAAAGGAATAGAACCCATTGTTCTCTGCTTCGTAAGCTCGCTTACGTAGGAATCGTGCATGCTTGCGAAAATAAGACCTAATACATTATAATTAACACTGCTCATATTGTGAAACCTCCCGATCGCATCTTCAAATATTCTCGCCGATTATCTGCTTAGGCTCAACAGATTTACCGTCGGATACCGTTACATTATGACCTACGACCGCAATACCCCAGTCGTCTCTGTTATCGACCTGTTCGGGACGTTTTCCGATATGAGCGCCGCCCTCGATAACGCAGTCGCTGCCAACGATAGCGTATTCAATAACAGCTCCCGACTTTATGACAGTACCAGGCATAATAATGCTGTAGTTGACTGTCGCGCCCTCCTCAACGGTAACGCCTGCAAAGAGTATCGAGAAATCGACCGAGCCGTCAACGCAGCTTCCCTCTGCGATCATCGAATTTTCGACCTGCGCATTGTCTCCGATGTACTGAGGAGGCATATAGCTGCTGCGTGAATATATCTTCCAGCTCTTGTCGTAAAGATCGAGAGGAACGTTCGGGCTGAGCAGGTCCATATTTGCCTCCCAAAGGGAATCGAGAGTTCCTACGTCCTTCCAGTAGCCCTCGAACTCATAGGCAAAAAGTCTCTGCTTATCTCTCAGCATGGAGGTTATGATGTCCTTACCGAAATCCTTAGACCACTTTTCGCCTCTTTCACGCTTTTCGTTTGCGTCATTTTCGTTTTCTATAAGATACTTTTCGAGCTTTTTCCAACTGAAAACATATATACCCATTGAAGCAAGAGTAGACTTAGGCTCTTTGGGTTTCTCCACAAAGTCTATGACCTTTTTATTTTCATCGCAGATCATGATGCCGAAGCGTGAAGCCTCCGCAAGAGGTACGTCAATAACCGAAATGGTGCAGTCGGCATCGTTTGCTATATGGAAATCCACCATTTTTGAATAATCCATTTTATAGATGTGGTCTCCGCCGAGAACTACGACATATTCGGGGTCGTAACGTCTGATGAAATTCATATTCTGATAAATTGCATTTGCAGTACCCTCATACCATGAAGCTCCTGCCTGCGACTCATAAGGCGGAAGAACATGAACGCCGCCGTTCATCTTATCCAGATCCCAAGGCTGACCGTTGCCGATATACTCATTAAGTACAAGCGGCTGATACTGAGTAAGAACACCTACTGTGTCAATGCCCGAATTAGTGCAGTTTGAGAGAGGGAAATCAATAAGACGATATTTTCCGCCGTAGGGAACAGCAGGCTTAGCTACATTTTTAGTAAGAGCGTACAATCTGCTTCCCTGACCTCCTGCCAGAAGCATTGCCACAACTTTTTTCTTGGTGTACATAAAAATTCCTCCTGAAAATTAAATTAAAGATCAATAAAAACCATATGCAGTAACTAAACCGACTTATATTTCAACAGCGGCGGCTTTCTTACGTCTTGTCGTTGATCTTGGCTTTTTTTCGGAAGTCTTAGGTATAGTTTCCTCCGACTTCGCCGTCTTTTTCCTTGCGGTTGATTTAAGGTACATAACAGAGAGGGGCGCAAGGGTCATTGAGATACTGTTATCAAAGCCGTGCATAGGTTCTTTTTCCGATTTATAGGACTTCGGAGACGTACCCGAACCGCCGAATTCTTCGGCGTCGGTATTGAACACCACTTTATAATTGCCCTTTGCAGGGACTCCTATACGGTAATCCTCACGCTGAACAGGAACAAAGTTGCAGACAGCAATAAGCTCGTTTCCGTCATCATCAATACGTCTGAAAGCAATGACGCTCTGCTTGTAGTCGTCATTTGATATCCAACTGAATCCGCTCCATGAGTCGTCGTTCTGCCACAGCGGAGAGTTTTCGAGATAGAATTTGTTAAGCTTCTCGGTAAATTTGATAAAGTTCTTGTTGTACGGATTGTTTTCTTTAAGCTCCCAGTCGAGCCGAGTCTTGAAGTTCCACTCGTTATACTGAGCGAACTCTTGTCCCATAAAGAGAAGCTTCTTGCCCGGGTGAGCCATCATATATGCAAGGAAAGCACGATACGATGCGAATTTCATATCGCCCTCGCCCGGCATTTTATTTATCATGGAGCATTTTCCGTATACTACCTCGTCATGGGATATGGGCAATATATAGTTCTCCGAAAAAGCATAGAAAAACGAAAACGTTACCTTATCGTGGTTAAACGAACGATAGATAGGGTCAAGCGACATGTAGCTGAGCATATCGTTCATCCAGCCCATATTCCACTTAAAGTTAAATCCGAGACCACCCATGCTTGTAGGCTTCGTTACCATAGGCCATGCGGTAGATTCCTCGGCTATCATGAGAGCATCGGGGTGCATGGAGAATATGGCTTCATTAAGCCTTTTCAGGAACTCAACAGCCTCCAGATTCTCATTGCCGACGTGTATATTTGCAGTCTACTCGCCGTCACGTCTGTCGTAGTCAAGATAAAGCATCGAAGCTACAGCGTCAACGCGCAGACCGTCAACGTGCATTTCGGTAAACCAATAATTCGCGCTTGAAATAAGGAACGAGCAGACCTCAGCCTTGCCGTAATCGAATACATGAGTTCCCCAAGCCTTATGCTCCTTCTTGCGGACATCGGTATACTCATAGCAGCAAGTGCCGTCAAATTCATAAAGTCCGGGAGCATCCTTCGGGAAGTGCGCCGGAACCCAGTCAAGGATAACGCCTATACCCGCTTCATGAAACATATCCACCATGCGGCGGAAATCGTCGGGAGTACCGTATCTTGACGTCGGAGCATAGTAGCCCGTAACCTGATAGCCCCACGAACCGTCGTAGGGGAACTCGGTAAGCGGCATAAACTCCACGTGAGTATACGACATTTTCTTGATGTAAGGAATAATATCGTTCGCAAAATTGATATACGAGGTAAAAACGTCCTCTTCGCCCGTATTTTTCCATGAATTAAGATGTACCTCATAGACATTCATGGGGCTTTTATACACCGAGCGGCTTTTCTTCGACTCGTACCAAGCGGCGTCCTTCCATTCGTATTCGCTTTCGTAAATTTTGGAAGCCGTTCCGGGACGAGTCTCAAAGTGCGAAGAATACGGGTCTGATTTGAGAAGTATTCTTCCGTCACGGGTCTCGATGCTGTACTTGTAAATATCATAGCGTTGGAGCTTAGGTATTTCCGCCTCCCAAACTCCGTCGGAAATGAGTTTCATCGGATTCTTGGTGCGGTTCCACTCGTTGAAGTCTCCAACCACGGAGATGCTCACAGCATTAGGAGCCCATACTCTGAAAGTATAAACCTTACTGCGCCCTTTTTTCCTTGAATGTACCCCAAAGAATTTCCAGGCTTCGTAGTTTTTTCCCTGATAAAACAGATACAGCGGAAAATCATTGGGATTGTTATTATTATTAACTGACATAATTCAGCCCCCTTTGCTTTTAACCGATATAAACGATATAAGAACTTCCCTCAATTACGACCGTATATCGGCACATGGCGATTATGCGAAGAAGTAAACAGGCACGTAGTAATACGCAGTATCACCTATTAACATTATATCAGAAATGGCATAAATTATCAAGTTTTTCTGCAAATTTGCACAAAAATTCAGACAATGCCATAAATATAAATTGTATTTTTTGTGCAAATTGCCATACTCTGTCCTGCTACAGCGTTAAAAAGTTTGTTGCCATAGGCAAACATATTTGCACACAAAAGGATTCTCCGCATTTTTGACGCTATGGCTATCCAAGAAAAAAACTGCCGGAAGTTCAGCAGTTCAAAAAGCATATAACCGCGAATATACCTATAGGTTATGATAAATTCGCATAAATATGAATTTGTTCATCGGTTTTTTATTGCTTTTTTGAATTTGTTTGATATAAAGACATTATATGCACACAAGCATGCTCCCCGAAAGGCACACACTCTCGGGGAGCGACAATTTATTTTTTAATAATTTTTACACCGATCACCGTAACATCGTCAGAACGAGGATTAGGATTGAACACATCAGCCTTAACGGTTATCTCACGGACAATATCCTGAACGCTGCCGCCGCGCAGAAGAAGCTCCTTTATGTAAAGGTAAGCGTTTTCCGTTATACCGTCCGAAAACATAATAATAATGTCCCCCTCGGACAAATTCTGCTCGGACACGCAAAGCTCCGCTTCCTCCACAATTCCTATCGGAAAAACAGGCGATGACAGCTTTACAACATCGTCCCCTTTGCGGATTATGGTCGGCGCAGCTCCCGATTTTACCGAAGTCATAACGCATTTGTCCAGATCTATCATTACAGCGTCAAGGGTTGCAAAGGATTCCTCACGGGATTTCGTCACCATGACCGAATTGACCATTCTGACCGCCGATTCGGGCTTCATTCCACTGCAAACAAGCCTTCTGAACAAGCCTATGACCATGTGAGAATCCACCGCCGCAGATTTTCCGCTGCCCATACCGTCCGAAAGCACGATATACCGCACGCCGAGACTGTCCGAAAACGCAGACGAACTGTCGCCGCTCAACTGCGAGCCTGCCGCACATACCGCCGCCGAATACACTTCAAGGTCAAAGGTTGGAGGTTCGTACAGCCCCATTTTCAATTCTTTTGCGGAACTTACGGACGCTGCGGACGCAAGCCTTGTCCCGAGGGTATCGGACAGAAGTCCGCATATTCTTTCGGACGATTCGGGTATTTCTCCAGTCTCAAAAAATATCTCCGCCGTCAGACGATTCGATTCAGTGTAACCGGCAGTCGTCCTGAGCGGCTTTATACCGTGATTTCTGAGAGTTTCCTCAATGCGTGACGAAATAGACGGCGAATGGCGGACTTTCCCCTGCTCTCCCGAACTTCGGACAAGCTCGGCGGTTATTTTAAGCTGCTCGGTGAGCAGCCGTCTTTCATCGGAATATCGCAAGTCCATAAGACGTCTTGCCGTGCGCAGTCTCAGTTCCCTTTCAAGCTCGTCAGCCGCTTCTTTCTTGCGTATGCAGTCCTCGGGTAGTATCGGGATAACCTCATCTGCCGTTTCCGACAGCTCCCCCCGACATATGCTTCGTCGGTAACACGTACCGCACACCTTGTTCTTCTGGATAGCTTCTCTGCTCTTTTCATCTGCGGACGCTGCCAAAGCTTCTGATATACGTCCCGAATCACGGCGGACAGCCTCGATAGCATCAGAAAGAAAATTTTGTCTTACAGCGTTTACGTCGATCGAATTTTTAGGAGCTTCACCCGAAACAGCAAGCCATTTTTCCGAATAATGGGGAGCTGCTATGACAAACAGCGCACCTCCGCAGACGATACTCAGAGTAAGTTCGGGAGATGCGGATTCCCCGATAAGCACGCTGAACATAAAGCAGGAAAGAGCAAAAAATACGGCGGAAAGAAATATCCTGCCCCTCCCGATAAAGCCTGTTAGAAGTCCTGCAACAGGCAGAACAGCGGCAGCCGTTCCAATGTGCGCCGAAGCGAGAAACGCTCCGCTTGCTCCCAAAGCTCCGCAGACCACGCCGCCCAAGCTACGGTAGAAGTACGCCGCCAAAGCAGTTACAGCCGAAATAATAACAAGTCCTACATCGACCGCAGGAGCGTCAATAGCGCACAGCGACGCCGCAAAAACGATATAGACCACACCCCACAGGCAGCCCCCCGAACCGCTTATGTCAATGACCCTTTTTTTAGAAAATCCGTCGAACAGCTCAGCCGCCGAAAAAGATGTAAAGCCCGATATTATGCCGTAAAGACCGTAAAAAAGCAGTTTTTCGGGGAACTCTCCGATAAGTCCCGACACCGCCGCACCCGAAAGCGCTACGGACACAGCCGTAATAATGCCGCACCCGATCGGCAGACTAAGCTTTTTGGAAAACATTTTTCCGATAACTATGACAGACATAGCTCCCAATTTTACGATACATTTTCCCACGGAATCGGTAAGAATGCAGCGTATTATTGCTCCCATGAAAACGGCTATTGAAAAAGGCAGACTCAATGCTCCTGCAAGTGAAATGTCGGCGAACGAGGCAACTCCTGCAATGGTCGTTCCCGAAAAGGCAAATCCTCCTCCGAAAGAAAAAAGAAGTCCTGCCGCAGCAGTAAACGCTTTACCGCCTAAAGTTTTCTTTATCATTTATATCACCCGTCCAATTGATAGTATATTGATTATACCACAATTTACAGGCGTATTTTGTCGTTTTAACAAATCGTTTAAAAAAAACTGCCGCACCGTTTGTACTGTGCAGCAGTTATAATTATAAGATTATATTATTTTACCATACGCCTATCTCGCCCTCATGTCCGTATTCGCCCTGATTCGGGTCTATCGGAGGATCTTCAACAGGAGGAGGATCTGTCGGCGGCGGAGGTGGTGGTTCTGTGGCGATAACAGGCGAATCTGTAGGCTTCGGAGCGGCTGTCGGCGCTTCCGTAGCAGGAGCGGCTGTCGGAGCAGAAGTGGCTGCCTGAGTAGGCTGCTGAGAAACTTCGGCGTCCTTGGGCAGATAATAGATTATAAGCTTCTTGCCTTCCTTATTGCTGAAATATTCTCCCGGATTGACCTGTTTTCCGTCAACCTGAAGCTGCGTAACGCTGTCGGGAGTTCCGTATGTGTTTGCAGATTCGATCAGCGAGTAATTGGAAATTCCGGCTTCTCTGAGCGCATTCTCATACTGCGAAACGGTAAGTCCGCTGAATTGAGGTATATTCGCGCCCTCCTTGCCCTTGCTGACTTTCAGCTTGACAAGCTTGCCCTGCGGTACAAGAGTACCCGCTTCAATGTCCTGTTCAAGTATCATGTCCGCTTCATGCTCGTTGTCATACACATATTCCGCTTCAAATCGGAAATAATCTTTGTATTTTTCCTCTGAAAGACTAAAGAACTTTCCTACCAGCTCGGGCATTTCGGTATCGGGCTTCGGCTCGTCGGAATCCTCGGATGCTTCCGTGACCTCCTCCGAAGACGAACTGCGCCTTGACACAGACGATTCCTCGCCCGGCTCGGACGGCATGAAAACAGGCATAAGAAATACCACTATAATAAGCAATATCGCCAAAAGAAGTATACCTATAATAACAGGGACTTTCAGTCTGTCCACCATATTGACCTTTTCAACTCTGTACTCGTCGTCATCGTCGGGTTCACGGTAATAACGCTCGTTCACAGGCGGAGGGTAGTTTGCCCTGTCGTCATAATAACCCTGCTGAGGCTCATACGGAGCTTCATACATATCGGGTTCTGCGGCAGGCTCGGAATGCTTTACCTGCTGCGGTATCGGAACAGGGTCGGCAACAGGTTTAAGCGGAGCGGCAGGCTGCTCAAAAAGCCGTGTGACAAGCTCCGTGATAGTCTGTATACGGTCGCTGCCCGAAAGCTCCATACCCTCCATAATAGCCTTTGAGACATGGTGCGGAATGGAAGGGTTCAGCATTGCAGGCTCGCAAAGGTCGTCATGTTTAAGACGGCTCAGAGAATCCACGGGCATACAGCCTGTAAGCGCACGGTAAAGCACGGCGCAGACTCCGTAAACGTCGGTCCATGTTCCCTGACGGCTGCTGCTGCTTGCGGAATATTGCTCGGGAGCAGCATAGCCCTTGAAAAGCTCGTGTTCAAGTCCTGCGCCCACAGTTCTTGCAGCAGATACGCAGAATCCCGACAGTTTAAGTTCTCCCCTGCTGTTGATAAAAATAGTCTCGGGACTTATCGCACGATGGATAATTCCTGTATTGTGGAGTATACCGATAGTCGTAAACAACGGCGGAAACAGTCTCGAAACCTGCTCCCAGTTCAGTTCGCCTGCATTGTCTTTGAGGTAATCGAGCATTTTCTGTCCCTCGATATATTCAAAAACCGTATAAGTAGTGTTATTATCCGCAAACATATCGAGTACCTGCTCGATATTGGAATTGTTCCTGAGTCTTGCAAGGGATTTGTTAAGCTCGGTATATTCCGCCATAAACGCCTTATACTTGGCAAGATTGTTGTAATTTACGCTGATAGTCGCCTTGTTTTTCACACGGGTGCAGAAATTTACAGGCATATACTCTCTGAGCATGACCTTGCAGTCTGTCGAAAGATCGTGACCTATATAGGCAGCTCCCTCTCCGTTGTATTCAAGAAGTACGCCAACGAGGTATCTGTCCCGAAGCACGGTTCCGGGAGTGATATAATTCGCATTGTGCGGAGTGGTCTCATCAAATCCGCAGTAAGGGCAGATATGCTGATCCGAATCGTACTTTTCCATACATCTGTAACAGAATCTACGTTCTCCCAAAGCAGCTCCTCCTTTTAGAAGTTTAAAGTCAACAAATCAAATGGCGAGTACGCGTACCCGTCGCTTTTCATCTTGACCTTTCAATTATAATTAAATGCACGCTGAAGATATTACATGACTTGTAATAGATCGGGTAGATTTGCATTCATATTTAATTGTATCAGAAATTTACAGGAAAGTCAACCAAAAAAGCAAATATGATACTATTCGGGACTATTTGTAGTCGTTTTGTAACCTTTTAGCAACTTTCTTGTAACTTTAGTATTCCCGAATCAAGCATTTCCTGAGCCGCAAGCAGTACGCCGAGCTTGCCGCTTGTAAAAGTGATGCCCCCCTGCATCCATACCGCATAAGGCTCACGGATAGGAGCGTCGGCGGAAAGCTCTATAGACGCACCCATCGTAAACGCTCCTGCCGCCATAATGACCTTGCTTGTGTAGCCGGGCATATCCCACGGCTCGGGAGCGACAAACGAATCTATCGGCGCGCCCTTTTGTATGCCTCGGCAGAATGCGCAAAGCTTTTCTTCATCGCCAAGCTCTATAGCGGTGATTATGTCCCCTCTCGGTTCGTCCTTTTTCGGGGAACATCTGAATCCCAAAAGGCTGAAAACTTCGCTTGCAAAAGCTGATGTTTTCAAAGCCGCCGCTACAACATCGGGTGCAAAGAAAAGTCCGAGAAGCATTTCACGGTTCATGCCGAGAGTACAGCCGACCTCCTTGCCCATTCCAACGCAGGTAAGACGATAAGAGCAAAGCTCAACAAGGTCGGCGCGTCCTGCAATATATCCGCCTGTACGGGCAATTCCGCCGCCTGCATTTTTTATAAGAGAGCCGACTATAATATCAGCTCCGACAGCGGTAGGTTCGCAGGATTCCACAAATTCGCCGTAACAGTTGTCTACCATGATTATCGCATTGGGGTTTCCTTTTTTTACAGCCTTGACCATTTGTTCTATGTCATTGACCGTAAAAGCACGTCTCAGAGAGTACCCCCTCGAACGCTGAATATACGCCACTTTTGCGCCCTTTGCAGCTTCGGTTATCCCGTCAAGATCGGGAGAACCGTCCGCCAAGAGATCGACCTGAGCGTACTCAACGCCGTAGTCCATAAGAGAACCCTTTCCTTTCTCTCCTGCGATGCCGATGACTTCTTCAAGGGTATCGTAAGGCTTGCCCGTAATGGAAACCATTTTGTCGCCTGTTCTGAGAACGCCGAAAAGAGCCGTAGAAAGCGCATGAGTTCCCGATACAAAGTTGAAGCGGACAAGCGCGTCCTCTGCGCCGAGTACCTGCGCGAAAACCTTATCTATCGCTTCTCTGCCTATATCTCCGTAGCCGTAACCCGTTGAACCGTAAAAACACGGCTCGCTTATACGATTATCGGAAAATGCTTTGAGTACCTTTGCTCCGCAGTATTCCGCATTCCGCTCTATTCTGCCGAACGCCGAGGAGCATTCCTTTTCTGCCTGCTCGGCAATTTTCAGCAGTTTTTCATCGAAATTGTAAATTCCGTCTATATTCATATTCCTATCCTCTCAATTCTGCAATTTACCTTTGCTTAGACTTTCCTTTTCAACGTCCCTGCGTTCGAGGACTATCTCCCTTTCTATTTCCTTAAAACCTATCTCACGGTAAAATCCCACACGAATATCGAGCGCCAAAAGAAACGCCCGTTTTCCGAGATTGTTAAAAAAGTATGCGAGCCATTTCAAGAACTGCCGCGCATAGCCGCTCCCACGGCATGAAAGCTTAGTCGCCACCTGCCCGATGAGAACTGAATTGTCAATATCGAAAATGACCGAAGCCGTCGTACAGTCACGATATGTAAAAACTCTGCTTATACCGTGTCGGCAGCGGTGGGACGTATCGGTGTACCACAGGGAAAAATCCGCAATATTCGGAAAACCCTCGCTTAGTATCTTATACACCTCGGGGAGACTGGGGTCAAAGTCAACATATTCCTCAACGAAGCTTGCGCAGCTTTCATCGGGAACAAGCTCAAAAATCGTTCTGTTAAGCGTCTGATAATGTTCCTCCAGCCCTATATCACGCAGAATGCGGCTGTCCCCCTCTACACGGAACGGCAGATTCATACCTATAAAAAAACGGAGTTCGTCAGTAACTTCAAGACCATCGTCGCCGCAGATTATAAGGGTGGAGTTGATGATAAACATGAACCCCTCCCCCGATTCGTCCGTTATCTTATAAAAGCGGCAGAAATCATAGCCTGCCCCGTAAGCCTTCATGTAGGCAAGCATTTTCCGACCTGAAAGGGTTTTGAGCAGCAGCTCACGGTTCAGCTCGCTTTCGCTTTGGATAATTTTTATCATAGCTCATGCACCTTTTTGACAAGCTCGCATGCAAGCAGGGGCATGTTCTCCAAGTCCGCGGAATTTGCCGTGCATGAGGGACTGTGGATATATCGGCATGGTAGGGAAATGGCTATTGTACGCACTCCGCCGCGGCTGAGATGTATCACGCCGCTGTCGTTTCCACCGGCAATCATGGTTTTGGTCTGACAGGGAATGCCGAGTTCCGCCGCAGTATCGAACGCCAGACGGTAAAGCTCCTTATCGTAAACGGTACTTCTGTCCATAAATCCGACCACCGGTCCGTTTCCAAGAGAGCAGACTTTTTTTGCGCCGCCTACGCCGTCAATATCGGATGCCGTTGTAGCTTCAAGAACTACCGCAAAATCGGGAGCGACGGAATACGCCGACACTCTTGCTCCTCTCAGACCTATTTCCTCCTGTACGTTGAACACAAAATACGTATCGTACTCAACGCCGCGGCGTATAAGCTCTATCATCACCGCGCAGCCTGCACGGTCGTCTATCGCTTTGGCTTTCAGGCAATTTCCGCCCAATTCCGTAAAATCGGAATCAAAATAAACACAGTCTCCGAGGTTTACATATTGCTCGGCTTCTTCCTTTGAAGCCGCACCGATGTCAATATACAGACTTTCAAACTTAGGCGGAATTTCACGCTCCTCCTTTGAAAGATTATGAACGGCTGTCGAACCTATAACGCCGCTTATTCCGTTTCTGCCGACTGTCACCTGTCTGCCGATCACAACAGACGCGTCAACGCCGCCGACTTCTCCGAAACAAAGCGTGCCGTCGTCACGGATATAGGTCACTATAAAGCCTACCTCGTCCATATGGGCGGCTACCATTACCCTTTTGCCCGACGACTTCTTCCCTCTGCAAAAACAGATAAGGTTTCCGAGAGGGTCTACGCTATATTCGCAGCAGCCTTTTATTTTTTCCGTTATCGCTTCACGAACGGCTGCTTCATCTCCCGAAGTACCGTTCACAAGGCATAATTCTTTTAACAAATTCTTCATTCCGACTTCCTCCCGATAAATTCCGCAAGTATTTCCGCCGTATTGCGCACGTCCGAAAGATCGATCACCTCAACGGGAGTGTGCATATTTCTCAGCGGAACAGACAAAGTACACGCCTTTGCTCCGCTGCGTGACACGGAGTATTGGTCGGCGTTTGTGGAAGTCAGCCCGTTCATAACTTCAAGCTGATACGGCAGTCCCGCAGTCCGAGCGGCATTTATAAGTCCGTCCGAGATTTCTCCCGACAAACTCGGGGAAATGCCTATCATTGCGCCTTTTCCGAGATAGCCGCACTTCATCTCGTCCTCTCCCTCTGCGTAGGCGAAGCTTACGTCAACTGCTATTGCAATATCAGGAGCAAGACTGTATGCGCCGAGCTTTGCCCCACGTTCGCCAAGTTCCTCCTGAGTTGAAAAGACGACAGTAACATTGTATGCAGTCTCACGGTTTTTAAGAAGCTCCAAAGCGTACAGTATCGCGGCAATGCCCGAGCGGTCGTCCAGCGCGCCGCCCGTAATGCGTTCGCCTATAAGCGAGCGGCACTTCACGTCAAAGGTCACACTGTCCCCGAGGGAAACGAGCTTTTCTGTCTCCGCCTTTGTTGATCCCGTATCTATCGCAATATCGTCAAAGGACAGCACTTTGCTTTCGCCCTTTGAAAGATGCGGCGGAACCGAGCAAATAACGCCCCTTATATCCCGTTTTCCATGGATAACGACCTGCTGAGCCGGCAGCAATCTACGGTCTATACCGCCTAAATTTCCGACTTTTATAAAGCCGTCGTCTGTTATATATGTAACTATCATACCTATCTGATCTATGTGCGCGTCAAGAACAAGATTCGGCAGACCGTCCTTGTGTATGCCGAATTTTCCGATAACGTTTCCGTTACATATCTCGGCTTCGGGACAATACTTCCTCAGCATTCCGAGCGCAAGTTCCGCCGCCGCTGTCTCGCTGCCCGAAGCTCCGTTCGCATCAGACAGGGCAAAAACCGTTTCTTTAAGATCCATAATTACACTCCCAATTTATAATATATGTTATTATAACATATTTCACCGTGTTTTGCAAGTGCTTTTAAATTTCAGAGATATAACTAAGGGAAACAAAATCCCTCGCATGAGTTATAAAATTTAATTCAGCCTGCGATGAAAAAGAACTGCCGCATTCTTCGTGCGAAGAACACAGCAGTTCATTTAATGTTAAATTATTTTGCCGTTCGTCTGCGTCTGAGGAACATAAACGCACCTGCCGCACATGTGATGATCATGCCTATGACATAGTAACCGCGAGTACCTCCGCCGCCTGTTGACGGCATAGACGCACCATTATTATCGGCTTTGGTATTGGTAAGTGCCATTGGGGTTGACACATCTTCACTCAAAGTCTTACCGTCGTCGTATGAAGTCGGGTAATAGCTGCCGATCGCGCCAGTCGCATCGGTTTTTTCCTTGATGTAGTAGTAGTAACGTCTGCCGTACTTGTCGTACAGAGGTAAATTAGGTACCTTTGCTGTCCAAATATTATTATCATTTTTAGTGATTTTTATTTCTGAATAGACTGGTTCAATACCTACAATGCTTTTAACATCGTGGGGAATTGCATTGAGATTTACTTTAAAAGAAACTGTTTTTTCTACTCCATCAATATTTACATTAAGTTCACCAGTACCATTCTTTTTGGCTCTGATAATACCCTTTGAGGCGTCTAAAATCTCAATAAATTCAGAAGAAGTATCCGGAATGCTGACTGTAACTTCTGTTTCATTATTAATGTAAATCAACTGCTTTTCATCGCCAAGGTTAAGTACGATAGGCTCTAAAGTTTCAGTATCGGCTGCATATTTCAATTCATACTTTGCGTATTCCTTGACATTTACCGTTGGATCAAAACTGTAAGCATTTGGGTTTATCTCTGCAAGTTCATCGTGGCTTCCAAATCCACTCTGAGGTACTATCTCACCTGTATGGTAGAAATAATACAAACCTGCGGCTGCACCTACAAGACCTGCGTTGAAGTCAAGAGCAACCTCGTTCTGCGTATAATCCTCTCTATCATCCGTATTATCAACGTTTACATCGTTCGGACCGCCTGCCAATGCACCAACTATCACATGGTCACCTTGATTTGTATGCCCCGCTCTGTGATGTGTATGGCATACAGAATTATCTGCAAAGCCCTCAACAAAACATGTGTTAGGCTTGCCATTATTTGCAACATGATTATCGCCCAAAATGAAGTTCATCTGCGATTTACTCCAAACAACATAACCACTATCAAGAATACCGTGCTTAACTGCCGTAATTGCAAGCTGCTGAGTAAGCGAACTGTGTCTTGCACTTCCCCATTTGTCCAAAGCAATATAGTCAGAACTGCTTGGGTCAATGTTTGCATAAAAGTCGCCAATCATGCCTTTTACATCATTATCGTTATTATCAAGATATGAAGCATAGATAGCCGCTGCGCCTAAGCTTGCATCGCACCAATGATAACCTTTATTGTCAACTTTACATAAGTTAAGATCATTTTTACAGCTACTTTTGTACGAATCCTCTTTAGTTGCAAGATAAAGCCATGCCGCCGCCAATGCTCTGTCATCTTTGTCACTCGTATCGACATAAATAGGATTGCCATTATTTTCTCTTACAGAGATTATTTGCGGTTTATCAACAGCGTACTTGTAAAGAGCTTTTGCATACGTCATATATTCTTGTTTTATGGCATCATCTTCCTCCGGGAAACAAAGTGTATATGCTGCAAGAGCCGCCGCATATTCTGATGCAATATTGCTTGCACCACCTGTTGTCCAACGTTCTCCGCCACGTTGTGGATCATTTTCCGCCGGATCTCTCCAAATTCTATGATCTTCATCAGGAATACCTTTCTGATAAAGGAAGTTTATAACTTCGCCATTATCATCAAGTCTTGTCGAATCAACAAAGAATTCACAGAATCTCTTTAAAACTTTCTTCAAATGCTCTTTTTGACCCAAATTGTCATAAGATTCCTTAAACTCATAATAACTCCACGCAAGATTTGACGCTGTAAAGCCCTGAGTAATACCGAACATGCAATAGTCGCCTGCATCGTGGTAACCGCCCTTTACATCGTCGGTAGTATGACAATTGCCTCTCCAAGTAAATTCACTTGCTGTATCAACATCATCGCCGCACATATTAGCGTCATAGAAGTAGAGCGAATACTGTAAAAGTCTTGCGTAATCCTCGGTAGTTTCCCATGTTTCGCTGTTTTGATTCGGATTCACCCCTCCCTCTAATATTTCAGGAAGAGTTTTTATAGCAGTTCTGTACAGTTCCACCGTAATATCTTGAAGTCTGTCATTTGCTGTATCATTTTCCCAATTCTTGGTTATTTCAAGCGAGCCTGTTTTAAGTTCGTTTGTTATTGAAGTTGTATCACCATTATTTTTTGCTATTGTGGTTACGTCTACCCTCCAGTTTGCGGGAACGTTTATTTCAACTATTCGATACTCGTACTTTTCGGGAAGCGCATTAATTTTTTTCGTCCAGTTTCCCTCAGGTGTGAGAGTAACTGTAAGCGGCTTTTCAACAGTCTGCGAACCCTCTTTCGTCTTGATCGTAACGTCTGCCCAAGCAGTATCGTTAGTACTGCCCTTTAATCTGTACTGGAGCTGAACTTCAAGACTTTCGGGTTTATCATTGTTAGTACCGCCGAGCCAAATCTTCTCCGCTGTAATGTCGATAGTTTTGAGGGTATTGGTTACTTTAAGTTCACCGCCGCCGTTGCTGAGAAATCCTGATGCCGACATTTTTTCATAATCTTCATCAACATTCATTTCGTCAATGTAATATCGATAAGGCTTACCATTTGCATCACATTTGTCAAGTCCGTCCCATTTACATTTCCATGAACTTGCAGCATTAACATCTTTAGTTATTACAAATTGATTGTCTACCTCATAAGTTCCATCTGCATTCAAAATTTGGCGTTTAAGTGTTAAAGTAACTTTTTCAGGTCTAAGGTTAGTATAGTTACTGTCTCCTGCCCATTCCTTTACGCCCGTTATGCTTATCTTGTCACCAGCCTCTTTGTTTGGTACTACAAGTACGCCGTTTTCTACAGTCGCATACAATACATCTGCTTCGTTAGTGGTTGTAGTCGTTGTTGTAGTAGTGGTAGTTGTGGTGGTTGTCGTTGTGGTCGTAGTGGTTGTTGTTGTAGTTGTTGTTGAATCAGGATTATCATGGTTTTCAGTTTGCGTTGTCGTAACATCAGGGTCTGGTTCTTCGCTGCCACTTGTGCCACCAGAAAGAGGAAAACTTAAATTTGTACAAGTTACTCCCCATGATTCCCATGCAAATTTAGTTATATTATCAATTGCAACACCTGTTATTTGTGAAAGTTCACTCAATGACCAAGAGCAAACCACTCCTGTTTTCAAATTTAATTTAGATGACACGCCATCACCAGAATCATCTATATATAAATTAATGCCTCCCCAATCTTCACGTTTTGAAATTTCAAAATAAATAAATTTGTCTGACGGATTATCCTTTAACTTATTTAAGTAATCTCCTTTGATTTCAATTTTAAAATTGCCACTTGTTGAAACTGTAACTCCCTCTGGATATTCCTCCGCCAAAATCGAAACAGCATTAGCCTTTCTTACAGCGCTGAATGAAGCAACAGAGGGAGTAGCTTCTGCAGCAATTGGCTGCATAGCTGTCCAATTTCCGAAACTACCGCCCCATATCATAAATCTTACAGCAGCTATCTGGTCGGCAGGCTTATTTGCCATAGCAAGTATATCATTAAAGGTATATTGTGATTTACTTGTATCAATTCCGTCTTTAATCATATTAGCAGAAAAATCAGCATTACTATCTTTAAGTTTAATATGTATCTGTCCACCACTTATATTTGCACCCTCCCATGAAATAAATGGTGTATCGGGATTGGCTTTTGCCGCTGCTAATATATCAGAACCTATTGTAAGAGTAGGGTTGTTACCCTCTTGCCCCACAAATGCACCAGTTATCTCTGGACTTGTTTCACCGCCGCCTGATGAACCACCTGATGAACCGCTTGAATTTGGATTAACATATTTGTATATTGTGCCATTTTCCGTTTCAATTGTAAGTTCGTCAAGAGTCCAGTCGCTATTCCATTCACGCCTTTGAATATATAAATCTGTAATGTCAGTAGGATTATCAAATGTTTTTTCCGCAATGTTACCTTGGGGTGAAGAAGAAAGATTATCATTACCATTTACTTTAACATCTATATTTGGGTTACTAATTTTCACTCGATATTTAGTAGCTCCCTCTATAACGTCATTTGGCAATTTTAGATGTACCTGACAATTTTCATTAGTCCAATTAAAATCTTCTTCTGTAAGCTCAACAATATTACTATCATCAGCTCCTATTGCTTTGACCTGATACTCACCTGTTTCCTTATCCTTAACGACCCTAAACCTAAACTCGCTGCCCGTACCGTCATAGCCTGTCGGAGCATGAGTTTCAACAAGGAAGTAATTGCCGGGAAGCAGATAACCGTTCTTGACAAAATCAGGATTTACATTGTTTGCGGTTGTATCTTTTCTTATACATTCAAGCAAATTGAAAACGCCGTTTTCGTCCATTTCAACAAGGAATCCTTGCTCGGGCTTGGGGTTTGTCACAGGATAAACAGGCACGCCGTCTTTATCGTCACCCTTATTAGTTGTTCCGCTGTAAAGAGTAAACCGAGAATTCGGAAGTAATATTGAATGATTATCGTTGTCAACCTTTTTCATTTCCAATTTAGCGCCGCTTATCTTGATGTCGGTCATAACAATGCTTTTGATTTCTTCGGAATCTATAACAATGCTATCATTTAGTTCAGTTTCTTTATAGCCGTAACGTACTGTTTTATTACCGTCAAACTGGAAATAAATCGGGGCAGCTTTCTCGTAACCTGTGGGAGCAGATTCTTCAACGAAACGATATGTTTCATCTGTGTGAAGCTTTGTTACGTCGATTGTGATTGAGGATTTTCCAGCCCAATCAAATCCTACTTCACTCGAAACATCAGTTTCGCCTTTATACACCTTGATTGTCGCACCTGAAACAGACTTATTCTCATTGTCAAGCTTTTTGAATACAAGACCGCGCTTATTCTCGAATGTCGGAACAGTCTCAGGTGTAGGCATTACCATAAACTCGCTTGGTTCGTATTTGTAAACTTTATCGCCTACTTCTATTGTTGGAGGTGGCGAATCGGGGGTAAAAGGAATCGTAGAATAACATGGAACTGCGACCGCAGTCGTTTGCTGCACATTTCTCGTAACCGTCCATGAGCTTGTTACCATTGACGTATGTGTAACAACCGTCATCGTAGACGCTACAGTAAACGTGCTTTCAGCAGGGGCTTCATTCGCATAAAGCGCAACCGCAATTCCTGTTGTCTGCTCGGGAGCTTTTTCTGACTCTGCCTCGGTCTGAACCGCAGTTTCCATTTCTTCTGTAGAAGAATCGAGCGTAAATTCACCTGCTTCGAGCATCAAGGATTCTTGGGGTGTTTCACCGTTCGTCTGCTCTGCTTCTGCGTTCGGTGCTTCTTCTGATACTTGTACAGAAGCTGCCGCCGCTTCTACAGTCTCGGGAAGCTCAGGGATAGTGCCATGAGAAAATTCTGCCGTTCCATTAGGGCTTACACTTATTTCTTGTCTTGCTATTTGTTTTTGACTTTCAATTTCACTTGGATTTTGGACTACAAAATCAGCCTTTCCGCCAGTTTCAGAACTGAATTTAGCCTTAAAGCCCATTACACTCTTCATATTTTCAGGTGTAAGTCCGTCAGGCAGATTTATAGATTCCCAGTAATTTCCATTGTAATCGCCATTTGAGAACCCTGTATAAGTTACATAATGACCTTTAAAATCATTATCATAATAATATAAAGTCAATTCGTCTAAATTAATTTTACTCCGTTCACCAGCACTCCATGCGAACTGCTTTATATCAAAAGTCTCAGGCTCTCCGACCGCAATTTCATTTTCATAGTATTTTGTAGTTCCGTCTTCGTTTGTTTCGGCAACATTAGCGTACTTGGTGTCCGTTACTGTGTCACAAGAAATATTGCCGTTTTCATCCAAAACAGAAACTGTAAAATTATTGTTACCCGTTGACGACTGATTGCCGTCCTCGATAGACTGAACAGAACCATCCACAATATTCAGACAAATCTTTTTGCCGTCAATAGTAAGCTCACGTCTTACCAAATTATTAGTAGTATCATAATAATCTCTGAGTTCTATTCTGAAAGTTACAGGAGCGTCAACAGTCTCGTTATTTATGTACTTCTGAATAGTAAAATCAGAAGTAACATGCGTAGGAATAGTGTTGCCATCGTCTGTGAGGATAAGATCGCCGTTATAGTTGCGACAAATTGTTTCTTTTATCGTCACTTCATATTTTGTATCGGAGTCAGTAACATATCCCTCAGGCGCGGAAACTTCGCTTATTGTGTATGTTTTTTCTAAGGTTAATTCATCATCTGGACATGAATCTGCCTGATAGTTTTTACTTCCGTCAAACAATACCTGAGTGGGGAATTCAACAAATGTTTTATCCGTTCCGTCACTGGTGAAAGATGATATAACTGTATTACCATCTTTAATCTCGAACTTTGCGTTTGGAAGAGGAGTAGTGCTACCTGCAATAAACTTGCTGAACGGGAGTACATAGCCCATTTGTGTTTCGAGAATGTCAACTGAACCTCTGTAAGGTCTGTAGCCGAATTCCTGACCGCCCGAAAACGATTTTGCTATAAGCGCACCCGAAAGGTGTCCGCAGCCTTGTTCAGGTGATGTGACATCAGCATCGGGAGCAAGAATAGTTCCGTTAAAGTTTGCTCCGATTGAAATCCAGTTATTGTCCAAGTTATCATTACCATTATAACTTGTCATATTGTAAAGAATATTTTCAGAATAAGGATGATTATTTGACCAAACCTTATCAGTTACATCGTTTGACTTGTTGGAAATCTCAATACCATTAACATATGTATGTACTGTATGGTATGTATCCCTTGTGTTGTCCATAGAACCAATGTTAACCATTCCGCTAACATTAACAACAATGTTTGCAATCTGAGGAAAATCAGTTTGCGCATCTGCTGCATCTGGAGTTGCATATTTAGAACTCGGGTTTATCTCATGTTTTACTGTACCATCAAATTCTGGAATGTTTTCAAATAATATTGTATATCCTTCAAGATTATTTCCCTCTAATTCACTTGCATCGAGATTGAAGTATACAGTTTTGGCTTTAGAACCTTTCGCATCAAACGTTATAGTTTTTTTGTTTTCATCAATTTTTGCTTTTTTTCCTGCTTTTCTCTCAAGTTTTTGAGACTGCAATCTCATGTACTCAAATTCTTGCGTAAAATCTATTAAAGGGTCATTTGTACGACTATAAATACCTATGTATTCATTGTTGCCATAACACGCCGCACAATTTGTAGTATATTTAATTATATCTTTACTACCCCATTTATAATGCAAGCAATCCGTTTCGTTATAATTGCCAACAAACATAATTTTACGTTTCTGTTCATCTGTGCCTTTTTCACCCCAAGTATTAACACCGTATATATATCCGTTTGTAATTAAGCTTGCATAACCTACAACATCTTTATATTCCTCCAAATTACCTAAAGGTATATCATTGCCGTAGTCACCGTCACCAAACTGATAATTGTATTGATTTCCCTCATTAGCTCCTGAATATACCTTAGCTTTTGCTATTACATTTCCGCCGACAGCCGCACGTCCCTCAGAATCGGAATCGGTAGGCTTAAAATCATTTTCAAGAAATAGACAGAAATCCGCAGCTAAACCAAGAAAATACTTTTCTCTCGCTGCAGCTGTTACTTCTTCATATGTACTAAGTCCGTTCGCCCAATCGCGATTGCCAATAAGTAACGTTTTTTCCGAACGTGTCTCATTATTCGCTAAATTGGAAATCATATTACTTTCATCTTCCGCCGCATTGAACATCTGAGTAGCCAGCATATCCCCAACGGGAGCGAAGGAGTCTCTTGTCTGGCTTACAGCAGGCTCGGTAAGTATCATAGGCACGGCAAATGACACGAGCATAGACAGAGAAACAAGAGCCGCAAATGCCCTTTTGCCGCTTTTATGCTTCTTGATATAATCTTCAACTACATAACGAATATCTTTCATAATTCTCTCCTCCGTCTGCGCCGATCTATATAAATAACATATGTAAAGATTAATTTATAATATTCCATGTTCCTATTATATCATTATCTGACTAAAAAATCAATACGTTTTAGTAAATTTTATTTAATTTGCATAAACAAAACCCTAATTATTGTAACTTCCTACAATTAAATCGGTATCGCATCTGTTAATTAAGATGTTTTTTATACAGTTGGTATTATTACAGTAAAGGAAGATACTGCTTCGGAAGTCTGATATACATTATTATATATAAAAGCCCCGTGCCGAAACAGCACAGGGCATGTAAAATATCAATCTCCCATATCAAAAAGCAGTTTCATAAATTCTTCGGTAGAATAGAGTCCGCTGCGGTTATAGCGACCTATACCGTAAAGGCACTCGGGGTCACGGGTAATGTAATTAGGCTGTTCACGGCAGGTAAGCGTCATAAGAAAGCCGCTGTCCCTTATAACAGGCAGACTTTCACGGCTGACCTTGCCGAACGGATACGCAAACACTACGGGAGTATATCCGATATTTTCCAGAAATTCGCTTTGAAGACGCTGAACGTCGTCCGAAAGCGTATCGTGATAAGTCTCCTCTGATTCCCCCTCGTTTCGGGAACAGCCGACCCTTTCTCCGTGCAGGGAGTGCATATTATAGGTATGATTTCCGAACTCCATGCGCCCCGAATCCGCAAGTATACAAATATCGTCCCATGTCAGATAGGAATATCGGGGTTCATGAGGGTCTTTCACGGCGTTATTGTCGGTATAGCTGCCGACTACCGACACAAGGGCAGTCATATCGTATTTTTCCAGAAGCGGCAGAAGAACCGACATATTGTTATAAAAGCCGTCGTCGAGAGTTATCATCACCGACTTTTCGGGGAGACCTCCGACGTTTCTTGTATAGTCTATGACCTGTTCCGCTGTTACCGATGTATAACCGTTTTCCGAAAGCCAGCGCAGGTCTGATTCGATCTGTTCGGCAGATACGGCATACTCAGACGGCGTATCGGTGTAAATGCTGTGATACATTATCACAGGCAGACGTACAGGCTCTTCCGCCCTTGTCAGCATAGCCTTTCCGCAGACTATAAGAAGTCCTCCGACAGCGAACACTACGGCGTCCAACACAAGCAGACGCAGAAAATTCCTCAAATTACAGCATCGGTACATTTTCCTCACCTCTTTCAAAGCATATTCTTCATTTTTCGGGAAAATGCCTGTCTGCCGAAAGAATATTTTATACTGCGCCGAATATAATTTTATTGAAGGGCAAGTATAATAAGTGAAGGTCAGGTGAAAAAATGATACGGTTTAAACGAAAGAAGCCTTGGAGAATTGTAAGGTGGACTGTACTTTTAACGCTCCCGATAGCGGCGGCAGGAACGGCTAAGCTTATCCCCACGATGAGATCGGCTGCGGAAAAAATGTGCATGTCCGACTCGGTAAAGGAGACCTCGGCAGACGCTCCTAAACAAAGCAAAACGGACAATTTGCTGAGATCGGATACTTTGTCGGGTGAAGCCATGCTTTCCCACGGATACGGCGTATATGCCGAAATAAGCAGTACGGAGGTGCGGCTGCAAAGTCCGCTTGATATGGAATCGGACGACCCGGGAGAAAAGCCGTATCCCGAGGACTGGACAAAGGGTATCAAGGTCGTGCGGACAACTTATGGCGAATACAACGGAACGACATATTTCGATCTTGACAATTGCGGTCAGGTAAACAACAAAAGCGATATTTCAAACGATACGCTCCTTAAAGAAAGCAGACTGCTCCCCGATTTTACTATTTCGGAAACAGACGAGCCTCAGGTGCTTATTTATCATACCCACACGACCGAAAGCTTTGAACCCTTTGTCCGTGATAATATGGACGCCGAATTTAACTACCGCACCACAGATGAAACCAAAAACATGATAATGGTCGGAAACGCTATCCAAGCGGAACTCGAAGCCAAAGGAATAGGCGTGATACATGTAACGGAAGTCCACGATTATCCCTCGTACAACGGTTCATACGGCAGAAGCAGAGAAAGCATAGTACCGATTCTGGAGCAGTACCCCGAAATAAAAGTGGCTCTGGACATTCACCGTGACGCCATAGCGGGAGAAGATTTTGCAGCTCAGCCGTATACGGAAATAGACGGCAAAGAAGCGGCGCAAATAATGATAATTTCAGGCTGTGACGACGGCACGCTCAATATGCCGAATTATCTGAAAAATTTTCACTTCGCAAGCAGTCTCCAGCAGCAGCTTGAGGGAGACTATCCCGGACTGACGCGCCCGATACTTTTCGATTACCGCCACTACAATCAAGACCTTACTACGGGCAGCCTGCTTATCGAGGTAGGCTCTCACGGAAACACTCTTGAACAGGTCCAGTATTCGGGGCAGCTTATCGGACGTTCTCTGTGCAGGCTTCTCGAAGAACTGAAAGAATAGGTGACAAAATGAAAAAAATGAAAAAAACGGCGGTCAAATGGGTAATATTCTACCTCATTTCGACCGTCGGGATATGGATGTTTTTATTTTCCTACGCCAACTCGTACAACAAGCTTACAGACGATAAAATAGCTCCTGCCGTTCTCCATACGGACGAGAACGGCATAGAACTTGAAATAATCGGGAAAAGCTTCAAGCCCTCCCTTGAAGCTTTTGAACCCGAAAGCAAGCTGTATTTCGGGGCGTATCTTTTTATGCCCGAAGAAATGCGTATTTTATGTACTGAAAGTGCGTGGAAAAAGATACTCGGGGCGGGAGGTTATTTCATCGTAAAAGCAGTTCAGTTCCCCTGCATAGTATAGGTCCGCTCCGGGGAAGTTTCGGAAATCATCGGGAGTATAAAGTGAAAACGGCTTTTCAAGCGTTACTCCTATCTTTTCGAGAGTATATGCTACAAACTGCGAGCAGACGAATTTCTTGTCCCTTGTCCAGCTTATATTCAGATAAAGCGAAATTAGTCCAAGTAAATTATATGCGTAGTCTTTACGATTGTTGACAAAATGACGGATTATCCGATTGTACTCCGCTTTCTGCTCGGAGGTAACTCTTATGCGGTATATCTCGCACGGGATAAAACTGAACCTCCCGAGAGTACCCTTGCCGACTATTTCTCTGTTAAATGTCGCAGGCAGAATAAAGGGACGATATGTCCTGCAAAAGCTGTACATCTCCGACAAATCGGCGCTGCTTGAAAGTGAAACATGATTATACGGCTTTTTTGTCAGAAATCTGAAAAAGCGAGCAGGTCTCGTGCCTGTTTGTGCAACTATTATATAAATGTAATTCAAACTTTCACCTCCATACGTCAAAATGTAAAAAACAATTTATTTCCTCAATAATTATACCATAAACACTTGAAAATTTCAATAGCTTTTGGTATAATAATATATGGTAATGTTGTCGGAATTATTATTGTTTTTCTTGTGCAATATCATAAACCTCCCGAGGAAGTATAATTTATGCGCCTGTAGCTCAGCGGATAGAGCAGCGGCCTCCGACGCCGTGCGCACCGGTTCGATTCCGGTCAGGCGTACCAGTGGTAAGTCGCTGCGGACGGTTCGTGTGACCGCTCGCAGAATCGGCTTATTTTTTTCGTTTTAAAATCATTCCACATACCAAAGTTACTTTATAACTACAAAACCACTGTCAACAACTTAAGGCAACACCGTACAAAGCCGTCAGGCGGTCTTTGTGCGGTGTTGTCTTAATGAGTTTTGGTTTCTTTAGTAGTGACACAGCGTGCTTTGTCCGTAATAATGGCGTACCGTGTCATTAATAATGGAACGCCCTCTCTTGCAGGGCTTTGCCCACACCCCACCGGAGGTGCTACCTCCGAAATCCGCCAAAGGGACACCGTACTTTTTGGAATCCCAATGTTAGTTCGCTTAAGTTATTGACTGTGATAAATAAAACCCGTCCGATTCATGAGGTCACATGATTCGAACGGGACTTTTTTATTTCTCGGTACAGAACTCGACCTTTTCGCCGTTTAAGATCATATTAGTAGTTCTGACTGCGCACATCTTTCCGCACATCGAGCAGGTGTGCCTGTCTGCCGGCGGAGTGCTTTCAAAGTATGCCCTTGCCTTATCGGGGTCGATCGCTATGGAGAACATCTTCTCCCAGTCAACCTCGTGACGTGCTTCTGCCATAGCGTTATCGGCGTCTGTGGCATGAGGGATACCCTTTGCAATATCCGCCGCATGAGCCGCTATTTTGCTTGCCATTATGCCCTCCTTAACATCGTCCACATCAGGCAGTCTGAGATGCTCGGCAGGCGTAACATAGCAGAGGAAGTCCGCTCCGCTTGCCGCCGCAATAGCTCCTCCTATAGCCGATGTGATATGGTCGTAGCCGGGAGCAATATCGGTCACCAAAGGTCCTAAAACGTAGAAAGGCGCATTGTGACATATTCTCTTTTGCAGCTTCATATTGGCGGCGATCTCGTTCATTGCCATATGTCCCGGACCCTCCACCATGACCTGAACGTCCTTTGCCCATGCGCGTTCCGTCAGTGCGCCAAGCTCGATAAGCTCCGAAACCTGTCCTGCGTCGGTGGAATCGTCAATACAGCCGGGTCTGAGAGCGTCGCCGAGACTTATAGTCACATCGTATTCACGAAGAATTTCCAGTACCTCGTCATAATGCTCGTAGAAAGGATTCTCATTGCCCGTCATCATCATCCACGCAAAAAGCAGCGAACCTCCCCGTGAAACAATGTTCATTTTGCGTTTGTCACGCATAAACGCTTCCACGGCACGGCGATTTATGCCTGCATGAATTGTCATAAAGTCAACGCCCTCCTCTGCGTGAGCGCGGACAACCTTTAAAAAGTCCTCAGCTGTAATTTCAAGCAAATCTTTTTCAAGATAACCGATAGCGTCGTACATGGGAACGGTTCCTATCATTGCAGGGGACTTTTCAACAAGCTGTCTGCGGAAGGTGTTTGTCTTTCCGTAGTTGCTGAGATCCATAATAGCTTCTGCGCCGTATTTTATGGACATATCCACTTTTTTCATTTCGTTCTCGTAATTGTTACAGTCGCCCGAGATACCAAGATTCACGTTTATTTTTGTGCGCATTCTCGTGCCGATACCCTCGGGCGAGATCGACTTGTGGTTTATGTTGCAGGGTATACATACTTCGCCCTTTGCAACAAGTCCGCACAATTCCTGCTCGCTGATATATTCTTTCTGAGCAACAATTTTCATTTCGGGAGTAATTATCCCCTTTTTTGCCGCCTCCATTTGTGTTGCATATTCTCTCATTTTATAAATTCCTTTCGATAAAATTATGCGCAAGAGGTCCGCTGCCCTTGCCCAAGTCAAGCGAAACGCTCAAAGCCCCTGAAATATAGCTTTTAGCAAGCTTGACCGCCTTTTCAAGCGCGCAGCCCCTTGCAAGATTCGAGGCTATCGCGCTCGACAGCGTACACCCTGTGCCGTGGGTATTAGGGTTGTTGATTTTTCCGCTCTCCAACCACAAATACTTTCCGTCTTTTTTATAGAGCAGGTCGTCCGCACTGTCTTTAAGATGACCGCCTTTGCAAAGTACATTACATCCATACTTTTCAGCAATGATTTTCGCCGATTCCTGCATACCAGCCAAGCCGTCGATTTTTATGCCCGTTATCAGTTCAGCTTCGGGGATATTGGGCGTCACAATAGTTGCCATAGGAAAAAGCAGATTTTTTACCGCTTCATAAGCCGATTTACTGCTCAGTTCCGAGCCGCTCGTCGCAACGGCAACAGGGTCAACGACTATATTTTCAGCTTTCCAGTATTTCAAGCGGTCGGCAATTACCTCAGCCGTTTCAGCGTTTGAGATCATGCCGATCTTCACCGCATCGGGACGTATATCGCTGAAAACCATATCTATCTGCTGTGCGACAAATTCCGCTGGCACTTCATGTATTCCCAAAACTCCCGTTGTATTCTGAGCAGTCAAAGCGGTTATCGCACTCATGGCATAAACTCCGTGAGCCTGCATTGTCTTGATGTCCGCCTGAATGCCTGCTCCGCCCGAACAGTCACTTCCCGCTATAGTAAGGGCAGTTCGCGTGTTATAGACCTTTTCCCATGTTTCGGCAAGTTCCTTTGCGGCTGTATACGGATTATCCGTACCGAAAACAGACGATACGACTGCAATACCTCTGTTTCCGCAGCCGCGCAGTTCCCACATATTATCTTTTGTGATACCGCCTATGGCGACCGCAGGGATTTTAACGCTCCTGCATATCTCACGCAGATCGTCGGGAGTTATCCTCAAAGCATTCTTCTTTGTGGGGGACGGAAAAACTGCTCCCACGCCGATATAGCTTGCTCCCTGATTTGCGGCTTTTCTTGCCTGCTCCACCGTTTTTGCAGTTGCGCCTATAATAAAAGCCGTATCGGTATTGGCGCGTATCTTCGCTACAGATTCATCTTCCAAACCAACGTGTACGCCGTCCGCACCGCTTAATACCGCCGCTTTCCAGTCGTCATTAACTATAAGCTTAACGCCGTGTTTATGACATATCGGGACAAGTTCGGCGGCAATTTTCGCAAGTTCTTCTGTACCGATATTCTTTTCCCGAAGCTGTATCATAGTTGCTCCGCCCTGTATCGCAAGTTCAACGTGCAGCTTCATGTCCTTGCCTTTTAAACATTCCCTGTCGGTTATTGCGTAAACTTTGAGCATATCAGGATCAAAATTCATTTGTTTCAGCTCCTTTTTTAAAGTTCTCCAGCCTGTGAAAGAACCATATTTACAATTTCTTCACTGATAAAAAAGCCATTATTTATAATTGCTTCCAATAAAGGAGATACCTTTTCAATTATGCCGTTCTGCTTTGCTTTCAAAAGTACACCCATTGTACCTGTTACGCAAAGTCCCAGATACTTAGCTGTTTTCTTTGCCGCATTATCATCAATAATAACAAGATCAGCTTTCGGAGTTTCCTGTGCAAGTATCATTACTTCAACTTCTCCTTTGTGAAGTTTTGCACTATACATAGCATAATCTTCTTTGTTTCTAACATCTGTCACATGAATCCAGTCAAGTGATTTTTTCAGCATTTCATGAGCTGAATCATTTTTTTCAGATACTTCTTCAAAACCGCCTGTGGTATAAAAATTTCATAATACAGGTCACGCAAAATATCAAGCCTCCCTATATTACTCAATGTTATCAGCGGAGTGGAATTAACGATCACTCTACGCATTTTTCAGTTCCTCTGCAAATTCATTTTCATCATCATAATGAAATACGCAAACGTTATTTTCACCAAGAAAACGCATAAATTCTGTTTTTGTCATTCCTGCAATTTCTGCACAGTAGCCGAGTGAAACGCCGTTTTTAGTGTAGTAGCTTAACGCAACAGCCTTTTTGACATAAGCTTCGGCAAAATCAGGCGTCATATGTGTATCGAACAACACAGCGTCCGGTATATCCACAGATATTGACATCATAAAGAATCAGCTCCTTTCCTTAAATCTTTTATATATTCTTCGGGACATTCGCACGTCATAAAACCGCTCATTATGCAAGCGCCGTCCGCACCTGCTTCGGCGATACTTTTTATATTATCGGCATTTATTCCGCCGATAGCGTACACGGGTATTTTCACGCTCTCACAGACCTGCTTTAGAAAATCAAGTCCGCGGGGAGCTAAATCAGGTTTGCAGGAAGTTTCAAAAATATGCCCTGCCGTTACATAATCAGCTCCTTGCCGTTCAGCTTCTATAGCCTCTTCCACCGAATGAACTGAAACACCAACAAAATGGCTGTAATTCATATCGCTAAGACGAATATGCTGTAACATCGGCATTGTCCAGTGAACATTGCTGAAAATTTCGGGGTGAAAGTACATACTGCACGGAACGCCGTATTTATCACCTATTTCAAGCACTCTGAGCGCAAATTTAACATATTCCTTATCATTGCATTCTTTGTCACGGAACATTATCCTGTCGGGCTTTGCGGCGGCAATTTTTTCAATACGTGTCAAGAGATCCTCTTTGCAGGACTTCCTGTCCGTAACGCATATGATCTTAAACATAGAGATAATCGTTCAGCACAGGCTGTAAGCCCTCGTCGGACATATCGCTGTACATCTTGCCGAGACTTCTGCCGTCGCTTATTTCAAACTGCTCGTCGCCCTCTGCCGAATCGGACTCCTTTCCAGTGTACTTGCTTTCGTGGTCGCCGATACCCGTTGAAACTCCGGCGGACACCTTTGTAGCCGCAATTTTCACAATGCCGTTGCGGAAACTCTCGCTCTCCCTCGATGATACGGTAATTCCGCAGAACGGCAGGAATATCCTGTATGCGCAAAGTATCTGGCAAAGCTGCTTTTCGTGAACGTCAAGCGGATTTATCTCGCCGTTGTTTATTATGGGGCGAAGTCTCGGGCAGGATAGGGAAATTTCCGCATGAGGGTACTTTCTCTGCAAATAGTATACGTGCAGCGCGCTTGCAAGGGCGTCCTTACGGAAATCGGAAAGTCCCAGCAGAGCTGAACACGCTATCCCCCTCATGCCTGCCATTAACGCGCGTTCCTGAGATTCAAAGCGGTACGGGAACACACGCTTGTGTCCCAACAGATGAAGCTGTTCGTAACGGTCGCTGTCGTAGGTCTCCTGAAAAACCGTCACATAGTCAACTCCGCATTCATGGAGATAACGGTATTCATCGGTATTTACGGGATATATTTCAATGCCCACCATACGGAAATACTTTCTTGAAAGCTTACACGCTTCGCCGATGTACTCGATGCTTGACTTTGAACGGCTCTCCCCCGTAAGAATCAGAATTTCCTCCATGCCGCTTTCCGCTATTACTTTCATTTCGTGGTCTATCTGCTCCATGGTGAGCTTCATGCGGCGTATGTCGTTGTAGCAGTTAAAGCCGCAGTAAACGCAGTAATTTTCGCAGTAATTGGCGATATACAGCGGTGTAAACAGATAAACGGTGTTGCCAAAGTGCTTCTGCGTTTCAAGCCTTGCCCGTTTCGCCATTTTCTCCAGAAACGGCTCTGCCGCAGGAGACAGCAACGCCTTGAAGTCCTCCACGGTACAGCTTTCGTGAACCAGCGCACGGCGGACGTCTGCGGCGGTATAACGGCTGTAATCGTAGTTTTTCATCTCCGAAATAACTTTTTCAAAAATATCGGACTTGATCTGCTCCATGCCGTCCATATATTGCATATGATCTGTACGTGCGGACGGATCGTTTTCAAGCTCGTGCTTACGTCTGAGAGCCGCTTCCGAAAGATTTTCGGAGTCCACAAAATAATTATTTTCCATATTCACACCTCAGTCACGCAGGAATCCCGTCAGCGTATCGGAGGGCGATGCTCCTCTTGTGAGAACTCGTCCCAATCCCGATAAATACGCCTTTCTGCCTGCTTCAACAGCTTGACGGAAAGCCTCCGCCATAACGGGAAGATCTCCTGCTGTTGCCAATGCGGTATTGGACATAACTGCCGCCGCGCCCATTTCCATAGCCTCGCATGCCTGTGAGGGACGTCCGATACCTGCGTCAACGATGATAGGCAGGTCTATCTCGTCTATAAGTATCTGTATGAAATCCTTTGTGGCAAGTCCCTTATTTGAACCTATAGGCGACGCAAGGGGCATTACGGAAGCCGCTCCCGCATTCACAAGGTCACGGGCGGTATTAAGGTCGGGGTACATGTACGGCATGACCACGAAGCCCTCCTTAGCAAGTATCTCCGTTGCGCGAACCGTTTCGGCGTTGTCGGGAAGAAGATATTTTGTGTCACGCATTATCTCTATCTTAACGAAATCGCCGCAGCCGAGTTCCCTTGCAAGACGGGCGATACGCACAGCTTCATCGGCTGTTCTTGCGCCCGAGGTATTGGGCAGAAGCGTTACCCCTTTCGGAATATAGTCAAGTATGTTCTCGCTTTCCGCAGTATTTGCCCGACGCACCGCAAGAGTGATTATCTCAGCCCCTGCATACTTCACCGCCGCTTCTATAAGCTTCAAGGAATATTTTCCCGAACCCAAAATAAATCGGGAACTAAATTCATGTCCGCCTATTATGAGCTTGTCATTTTCGTTCATTTTCGTTCCTCCTGAAATTCTTCATTAATTATTTGTATTGCCTTATGAGCCTGATGAGCCGCGCATACCATTACACGAGATGAAACAAGTCCCGTCCCCTCGGAAACATCGCTTTCGCCGTCCCCTGATAAGTAAAATCTTTTTGCTACTTTTCGTGTTTTTATTAAGTTTGCGGAAAGCAGCCCTGCCATTCCCGAAGCGGCAATAAGATATTTTTCGGGCAGCCGTTCAAGTACGCAGTTCACAAGCTCCGCCTTTGCTTCGGGGTCGTCGAACGCTTCGCATATTATGTCCTCAGAGCCGAGTATTTCGGGAATATTTTCCCCGTTAAGTCTCTCGTTGGTTCTGACTATTTCGCAGTACGGATTGATTTTTTTCAAGATTTCATACAGAGCGTCCGTTTTGTACTGCCCTATCTGTTCCAAAAAATACTGCTGACGATTAATATTTGAAATGTCCACACGGTCAAAATCAATTATTCTGACATGCCCCACGCCTGCGCGGACAAGGCACACGGCTATATTAGACCCAAGTCCGCCAAGACCGCAGACCGCCGTTCTTGCCGTGGAAAGCTTCTTTTGCAGCTCGGCTCCGTGACGTTCCGCCAAAGCGGCGTATATCTCCTCATATGTCGGGATCATCGCATCAACCTCCGCCGACAAAGCGGACTATCTCAACGGAATCGCCGTCCTTTACGAACGTTTCGGAATATTTCGCTTTCGGCACTATTTCCATGTTAAGCTCGACAGCCACCCTCTGCGGAGAATACCCCAAAGCTTCAAGAAGCTGCGCAATGCTTTTTCCCGAAGCGTCATTCATTTCGCCGTTTATCCTTACCATAACATCACTCCTTATCAAAAAGAGCCTGCAAACGCAGACTCCCATAAAAGCTTTATGTTCCCTACGTTGGCATTATCCAAATCAGGTTCGGGCTATTCCGCCCACGAGTCGAAGGTCACACCTTCCTCTCAGCCTGTAATTCAAGCTCCCCGTTTACTTAATATTATAACACAAACATTTTGAAAAAGCAAGTATTTGTAAAAAATTTCCAGCAAATTTTTCAAGAAAATTTTAAAAAACCCTTTACATTTCCAAAAAAATGTGTTATAATACGATTAGCGACAGAAAATTCTGATCAGAATAGAAAAAATATTATAGAAAGTGAGATTACTATTGTGCAAGTTCGTGAACATTTTAAGCGAGGAGTTTCAGAAATAGCCATTCTTCATTTGCTCAACGAGCGTGATATGTACGGCTATGAGTTGCTTAGAGAAATAGGAAAGAGAAGCCAGAATAAGTTTGTGCTGAAGTACAGTTCCCTGTACCCTGTTCTCTACAGATTGATCGACAAGGGAATAATCTCGGATACCCAGAAGCTTGTAGGCAAAAGAAGGACCCGAGTTTATTACCATTTGACGGAAATGGGAAAGGAATACTATGAGGAACTGAAATCAGAGTATTACTACATCACCGAGGGCTTTAACTACCTTATGAATTATCAGGAGAACGACAATGAAAATCAGTAACGAAAGCGAAAAAAAGTATCTGCGTGAGACCAAGAAACTTCTTATTGGCGACTCTAAGAAGAAAAACGATACTTTAAGATCCTACCAAAACGAGATCGAAGAATATCTCGAAGAAAAACCAAATACGACCTATGACAACATCGTTGAGTTTTTCGGTTCGCCTTCGGAGGCTGCGGCAGAAGCAGCCGCAGAAGTACCGATCGAGTACGTCAAGAAGCGTATGGGCTTTAAATTGTGGCTTGTGTTCGGAATCCTTGGTGCTCTCTTAATATGGGGCATTGGTGTAACCGTTTCTGTGATTGATGCACACTTAGCACGTCCCGGATATCTTGTCGAAACGCTTGCAGTAGAAGAAGAATACGAAAACGATAACATTCAGATGCTTACAGATGCCCCCTCTACCGAAGAAAATTTATAATTACATAGTCAAAGGAGTTAATCAATAATGAAGAAGAACCTTATTACATCTTTGCTTGTCTCACTCGTTATGCTTATCGGATGCTTTGCTATCCCTCTGTCAGCATCAGCCGCCGATGACAAAACAACTTCTACTGTAGAATATTTGGACGACGGTTCTTACATAGTAACCACCCTCACATTACCTGACGGATTGACAAGATCTTCAAAATCGGCTTCTAAAACAGTAACTGCTTACAATGCAAACGACAATGCGTTATGGGCGTACACAGTAACCGCAACATTTACATATGACGGTAAGACTTCAAAATGTACAAGCGTTTCAGATTCATATTCGATTTATGACAACAACTGGTACATGGCAAGTCATTCATGCACAAAGGACGGCAACTTGGCATCAGGTACAGCTACAGCGAAGAAAAAAGTTTTAGGCGTTGTAGTAGATACAATGACTAAAACTGTACGTATCTCCTGCAACCAGTACGGAAATATAGTTTGATTCTTTCTTTCCTAAATAAAAAACAGCGGACAAGTCGTCCGCTGTTTTTTATATTACAAATCAATCGGGGTCTCGCCGAAATCGTCAATATCTCTGCCGTCATAAAAGTCATCGTCATTAGAGAAATCATCGTCGTCAATGGAATCTTCATCGCTGTCCGATGTATCGTCGGATTCCATCATATCGCTGAAAAAGTCCTCGAAATCATCGTAGCCGAGTATACTCCAGTAGGCGTCGTATTTTTCGTCGTTGTACTTTTCAAACTCCTCGGGAATTTCACCTGTTTCACGGTACTCCTCGGCGTACTGTTCGGAATTGATGATAATATTTCTCAGGTCACGGCTCATCGTTCCGAACATGATCTGAGAAACCGCCATAATAACGATCGTAAAAGCCGAAATAACAACTCCCGACACCGCAAACCCCGTACCTCGCCACTTTTTCGCAAGTGAAATAATTCCGAGCGTAAGCGACACAGGCACAGTAAAATATGTACAACAACAGCAGAAAACAATATTGACCACGCTCGCCACAAAGCTGACGATAGCCGCCCATATCGGCTTCTGACCGTCGTTTATGTTATAAAACTGCCCATAGGGATTATTATTGAAACCGTTTGGATTCTGATTGTAATTATTGGGATTATAATCTTCCATAATCAACACCTTTTTTATTACTAAACGCAACTTAAGAAGTGAAATAGAATCACCTAAGTTGTGAATAGTGATTCTTTTCTATTTTTTAAAAATCCGTTTCCCACGTCCAGCTCCGTATCTCCAGCTCGTCCAAATTATAGGGAGTACGCTGATAAACACAGTAATTCAGCCAATTTGAGAACATCAGGTTAGCCGTGCATCTCCATGAGAAAAACGGCGTGTTCTTCGGGTCGTCATTGGGAAAATAGTTGTACGGAAGCTGAATATCTATCCCCTTTTGGAGATCGCGGAAATACTCAGAACCAATAGTATCACGGTCGTACTCGGAATGTCCCATAATAAAATACTGCCTGCCGTTCTTGTTTGCAATAATATGAACGCCCGACAGCTCCGAGCTTGTGAGAATTTCAAGCTGCGGCTCTTTTTCAATATCCTCTCGGCGAACCTCCGTATTACGGCTGTGCGGAACATAGAAAATATCGTCAAATCCTCTGAGCAGCAGACTTTTCTCCACCTCAGCCTTATGCGGAAAAATGCCGAAAACCTTCTGTTTCAACGGATATTTGGGTATTCCGAAGTGATAATAAAGACCTGCCTGCGCCGCCCAGCATATGTGCAGAGTAGAGAAAACATGAGTCTTTGACCACTCGAAAATACGCGTTATTTCCTCCCAGTAGTCCACATCTTCAAAGTCCAGAAGCTCAACGGGCGCACCCGTGACTATCATGCCGTCGTAACGGTGACCTTTGATCTCGTCAAAGGTCTTGTAGAAGCTTTCGAGATGATGACGGGAGGTGTTTTTCGATACGTGCGAAGCCATTTGCAGCAGTTCAATGTCCACCTGAAGCGGCGTATTGCTGAGAAGTCTCAGCAGCTGACATTCCGTCTCGATTTTTTTCGGCATTATATTAAGTATAACAACTTTAAGCGGACGAATGTCCTGATGTTCAGCCATTTCCTTTGACATTACGAATATATTTTCCTCTCCCAGCGTCTTGAACGCAGGAAGCTCCGATGAAATTCTGATCGGCATATCAAACGCCTCCTTTTCAGTCGTCTTTTTTGTTTTTGCACGAAGCGCAGCCGTTCATAAAGCTGTTCAGATCATCGCAGACGTTAGTACCATGAGTTAAAAATTTCAACTTTACAAGATCGGCATATAAGCCTTTGTCGGGCAGCTCGAAAACCATAGTTTCTATGCCTTTCAGCACGCTTTTAAACATTACCGACCGCACCAGTCCGTCGCAGAGCATAAGGTCTCCGCCGTCGTCATAGCCGTATACCACCGTCCGCTCAGCTTCATAGGCATAAGCAATAAACCCGACAGCTCTTCCGCAGTCGAGAGCCTCAGTTATATGGACATTATTTACTCCTGCCGCCTCGATGATACGCTCGTAGCCCGAGGTATCGAATTTTTCCTGAATTTCCAGCATTTTACCTTATTTCTCCTTGCCGATAGCAGTTCTCAGCGCTCTCAGTTCATCGGCAGTCAGCTCGCGCCATGTACCGGGTTTGAGCATTCCGAGACGAATAGGTCCGATACTTATACGGCGCAGTCTTGCGACTTCAAGTCCCACGGCTTCGCACATTTTGCGTATCTGACGATTTCTGCCCTCCCGAATCGTGATAAGCAGCACAACTCTGCCGGGCTGCTTTTCCTTTACCACGATATTGGCAGGCATGGTCATTCTGCCGTCGATCTCCACTCCTCCCGAGAGCTTCACAAGCTGATCGTCGCTTATATCGGGACGAACGGTAACACGGTACGTCTTGGTAATATGACGGCTCGGGTGCATTATGCTGTTGGCAAGTTCGCCGTCATTGGTGAAAAGCAGCAGACCCTCGGAATTTCTGTCTAAGCGTCCGACAGGGTATACACGTTCCTCCACGCCCTCCAGCAGGTCCATAACGCAGCGGCGGTCAAGCTCGTCTGAAACGGTAGTGACATACCCTCTCGGCTTATTCATCATAATATACACAAAATTTCTTTTGCGCGGCATAGCTATCCTCTCGCCGTCAATGGTAACAAGGTCGTGAAAACCGCATTTATCCCCTAATTTCACGGGGTGACCGTTCAGCTTTACCCTGCCTTTGGAAATAAGCTCCTCAGCCTTTCTCCTTGAACAGTATCCGCTGTCGGCTATCATTTTCTGAATCCTGATTTTTTCCATTAATTAAAAATATCCTTTACTTTCGCAATAATTTTATCCAATTTACTTTTTTCTTTTTTATCCGCGGCAGACTTATAGTCCGCATTTTCCGCAGCATACAGCGGAATCCTGCGAAGCTCCCTGCCCTCGGAGGAAATTATAAGCTCAGCCGCCTTGTCGCCCTCTTTGATAGGAGCGTACACGAAAGGCGGAGCTGCTACAGTGTACTCAAAGCTTTCGGGAGAAGCCGACAATACCGTAATATCCTCAACGTCGCCGCCGGCAGTCAGCCTGAGCGAATCTCTGTCCGAGCCTGCAAGCGCCGCCGACATCTCCTGCGGAATATTCGGCGAAACAGTCGTGACCTTACTGAAACAACTGTCATACAGCTTCATATGGTCGTTCCAGTCATCGTGAGCGTTGAGGGTCACGCATATAAGCCGCTTGCCGTCACGCTCGCACGCAGACACAAGGCAGCGTCCTGCTTCGTCCGTAAAACCTGTTTTTACGCCGTATGTTCCGCTGTACAGGGTCAAAAGCTTATTTGTGTTTTTGAGCCAGCGTGTGTAAGGCGGATTTCCGTATTCAAGCTTTAAAGTCTCAGAGGAACAAATTTCCCGAAAAGTCTCGTTTTTAAGAGCTTCCGCCGCCAAAACAGCCATATCCCTTGCGGAAGAACCGTGTCCCACGCCCTCAAGACCCGAGGGAGTGACAAAAAAGGTTTTATTAAGCCCCATAGCCTCGGCGCGGTCGTTCATAATATCGGCAAACGCTTCAATACTTCCTGCTATTTCCACAGCGGCAGCATTTGCGCCGTCATTTCCCGAGGGAAGAAGCATTCCGCAGGCGAGAGCATACTTTGTTACCGTGTCGCCCTCCTGCAAGCCCATAGACGAGCCTTCAACATGAATGGCGTCGGAATCTACAGTAAACGGCTCATAAAGACCGCCGCTCTCAAGGCATATAAGAGCGGTCATGATCTTTGTGGTGCTTGCCATTGGGAGCTTTTCATCGCTGTTCTTAGAGTAAACAAGCTCCCCCGTATCGGCGGAAATAACAGCAGCCGCCTTTGCGGAAACTTCAATATCTTCCGCATTAGCAGACGGTAGACGAACAAATGCAAAACAGCATAAAGCCGCAGAAGCAGCTAAAATTTTCTTCATAATACAAACCTCCGATATATAGGTAACCTATACTTTGTTTTTCTACATTTTATGCGGAGGTTGTACTTATTATTCGGGTCAGTCGCTTATTTCAACGTCAGCCTGAGAAGCGGACGCGCCTTTTTTCTTTGCAATAATGCCCTGTATCTTCTCGACAATTCCGGGAACTGCATTTACAGCAGAGCTGATAGGGTCGTTGGCGGAATCCATAGTCACCATTTTAACGTCGCCGTTAGGAGAAATAACGAGAAATCCCTCGGGCTTGATGCTTACGCCTGCGCCTGCGCCGCCGCCGAAAAGCTCCTTATCATATTTTGAGGGCAAGTCGGAACCGCCCGATGCAAATCCGTATGATACCTTAGAAATGGGAATAACGGTAGTACCGTCGGGAGTAGTAATGGGGTCGCCGATAATTGCGCTCGTGTCAGCCATTTCCTTGATTTTTTCCAGCGAAACGCCGAGCATTTCATTTATTGTTCTCTTTTCCGAAGCCATATTATTACCTCACTTCTGATTTTTTTCTTCTTTTTGACGGAATAAATATTTTAAAAATGTATATTATCAGGAACCATATTCCTGCAATAACCGGAGTCATAAGATTCAGGCTGACTTTAACGGAAGCGTCCCAGCGGCTTTCGCTCAAAGCGAACCCCGGGTTTATATCGACCGTTTTAAGCTTAACGTTGAACAAAACGCTTAACCAGCCCAAAAGCTGATATATCGCTCCGCTGACCCTGCCGTAATTCAAGGCGCACTTGTATGCGTCCTCATTGGCAACAATAATGTCGATGTAAAGCTCGCTCAGCTTTATTCCCTTGAATATCTTCAGCGCGGGTCTGTCCGCTATCTCCCATAATTCAAGGATAGATTCAAGCTTGGACTTTTTTTCTTCAGGCTCGTCCTCCGAACGCTTCTTTTTTGATTTTTTCGGAGCGGAGTTCTCTGCTTCCTCGGAAACAGTATCGTTATTTTCGGGAACTTCCTCCGCAGCTTCCGATTCGGAGGACAGCTTATCGCTTTCAGCAGAAGTTTCCGATTCGGAGGTCGGCGTTTCGTTTTTTTCGGGAACTTCCGCAGAAGTTTCTTCTTCCTCCGAAGCCGTGTCCTCATCGGGAGCTTCTTTTTCTTCGGGAGCTTTCTTTTTCCTGTCCCTGAACTTTTTTAAAAGTCCTCCGCCGTCCGAATCAAGCATCGGCAGAAAAGAATACTTCACGCTATAATTAAGTTTGCCGCCGATATAGCTGATCTTAGCCGATACAGGCAGGATAAGCACAAGCAGGATAAGTCCCAGAACGGCAAGAAGTATCCACATCAAAATTTTAAGTACGATCATTCTCACCGCACCCTTCTTAATTAATTTTCCAAATCGAATTCCAACTGCTCTTTTTCCTTGAAGTCCGAAAGCGGCGGCAGCTCTGCAAGGGAAGTCATGCCGAAGCTTCGGAGAAATACCGAGGTTGTACGGTACACGACAGGCTTTCCGGGAACGTCAAGCCGCCCTGCCTCCTCGATAAGTCCCTTTTCCACAAGATTGTTGACAACGGAGGAACTGTCCACTCCCCTGACGTTTTCAACAAATCCCTTTGAAACAGGCTGATTATAGGCAATTACCGTAAGAACCTCCATAGCCGCATTGGACAAAGGAATGTTTTTCTTGGTTTCAAGAGCCGCCCGTATCTGTGGAGCGTACTCCTCACGGGTACACATCTGATAGCTGCTGTCGAGCTTTTTTATTGTGATTCCGCTGCCGTGATCCTCGTATCGCTCATTAAGAAGCCTTATCATCGAGGGCAGCGTACCTGCGTCCACAGCAGTCGCCTGAGAAAGCCGATACAGCTCTATAGGTTCGCCGCTTGCAAACAGGACAGCCTCTATTGCACCGAGTTTTTCTTTGATTTCCAACGTCTGCGTCCCTCCCTGCTTCGTTCGCCTTTAAAATATATCAGCGTGTTATCCTCGCTTATGGTGATACGCCCCGACCTTGTAAGCTCAAGCACCGCAAGAAACGTTGCCACTCTCGCCGATCTGTCGGTAACTCCCTCGTAAAGCTTGTCCATTGAAGCTTCGCCCGTTGAGTAAAGCTCTCGAAGTATGTGAACGACCTTTGTCAATACGGGGACTATCCTCCGCTTCACCACGGAATTTATCTTGCTTTCGATATTGCTGCGGCGGTTCTCGGGCTTGACCTTTTTCACGGATATACCGCCGTATGCCGTTACAAGCACCTGCGGCTCGTGAACAAGGGTGTACGTCATATCCGCCTCTATTTTCATTGGTCTGCGGACGAAAACGTCGTTGCTTATGTTCCTTTTCGCCAAAGCCTCAGCCGCTAACTTGCACAGAGAAAGCTCTATCAAAGCCCCCTCCAGTTCCTTTTTAAGCTGCTCCGCTTCTTCGGGTTTTGGCAGGAGCGCAGCGGTCTTAATGTATATCAGTCTTGCCGCCATTTCGAGAAATTCCCCTGCAAGCTCCAGATTCTGCATGTGAGCCTCCTCTATAAAAATGAGGTACTGCTCCAGAAGCTTTGAAATTTCAATGTCGTAAATATTCAGCTTATGCTTTGCGATCAGGTTCAGGAGAACGTCGAGAGGTCCTTCAAAAACTTCAAGCTTATATGTTATTTTTTCCATATATCAGCCGTTGTATTGCGGTATCAGCGACATCAGCTTCCAGATGCCGTCCGTAACAAAGCGGTTCGCATAGTACATCGGATTGAACTGCGCAGGAACTCTGTTGAGAAGAAGTATTACGATCAGAAAGCAGATCGACACTTCACGCTGATGAACGAAGAACCAGCGGTCGAAGCTTTCCTTTGTGAAGTAGCGCAGTACATTGAAGCCGTCAAGAGGCGGAACGGGTATCATGTTGAAGATAGCAAGACCCACATTTACGCTTACAAGGTATTGCAAAAGAACGAGTACGCAGGTCACAGGCGTTATGGTCGCAGTATAGATCGCATCGTAGCCCAATTCGGTCGCCATTAAGATACTGTATACCAATGCTGCGCCGAGAGCCGCCACAATGTTGGACACAGGACCTGCCAATGCGGTAAGAGCAATTCCTGCGCGGTATTTTTTCATTCTTATGGGATTTATCGGTACAGGCTTAGCCCAGCCGAAGCCCGTAAAAAGAATGAGTATAGAACCGAGTATATCGAGATGAGCAAAGGGATTGAGCGTCAGACGACCCTGACGGGCAGCCGTATCGTCGCCGAGCTTATATGCGACCCATGCGTGAGCCGCTTCATGAAGGGGCAGAACAAGCATCAGAGTAACAGCTCTTGCGAGAATTTGCAGTAAATCGTAAATATCCATAACAATTCCTTTCTTTGTATAAAGATAACCAATATATATTATACTACAAAATTCGGAATATTGCAAGCCCTATGTTGAAAATAATTGCAGAAAAAATAAAGGACAGCCGTTGGACTGTCCTAAATTCTCTTAATGTAATTAAGCTCTCTCAACCTTACCCGAACGCAGGCATCTTGAGCAAGCGTAGATATGACAAGGAGTACCCTTGACGATAGCCTTAACACGCTTTACATTAGGCTTCCATGTTCTGTTTGTGCGTCTGTGAGAGTGAGAGACCTTGATTCCGAATGTTACTCCCTTTCCGCAAATACTGCACTTTGCCATCAGGCTGCACCTCCTTACCTTGATCAATAGCTTTTAACAAGCTAATTCAGCTTTTAAATAAGCAACATTAATATTATATCACAAACTTTTGGAAATTGCAAGCCTTTTTTCAAAAAAATTCTAAAAAATATTTAAGAAATTTTTATAACCAAAAAATATCCTCTTAGATTATTTTTTAATTATTTAAGATTTTCGGCAAGTCCGGGCAATTTCTGCGCCTTTATATCGCCTGCCACAAGTCCTGCAACGATCTCTGCGCCCTTTTCACAGAAGTGCGTACCGTCCGTAGAGCCTGCTACAGCTCCCATAAGGTGATAGCTCTTAGCCGTATCGTAGCCTACCGAGTTATAATGGTTCACCATGATAGTATTAAGGTCGATACAGGGAACGCTGTATTTCGCAGAAAGCTTCTTGCATGCGTCGCAGTAATTCGTATAGCTGCCTACAAACTTTCCGCCCGAATAAGCCCTCATACCGATAACGGTCGTAACAAGTATCGGAGTAGCTCCCTTTTCCTTAGCGGTTTTGATGAACTCAGTCATATACCACTCATACGAACCTGCTGACGGGTTATTGACGTTGCCGCACGTCGGAGCATAGCGGTCGGCATTTGCCTTGCCCGAATCGTTAATGGCGAATTGTATCATCACATAGTCGCCCTCTTTAAGACTGTCAACTATCGTCTGCCACCTGCCCTCGTCGTAGAACTTCTTTGTAGAACGTCCTGCTATAGAGTGATTGGCAACCGTCACGTTATCGTTAAAATAGCTTTGGAGGTAATATCCCCAGCCCTGCTGCGGAGCATAGGACGCTCTGTAGCTCTGCACCGTAGAATCGCCTGCAATATAAACAGTAGGCTTATTGCTGACTACGGGAATATCGCTGTTGGGGTCGTATGTCTCGGCATAAGGCTCGTCTGTAAGAGTAAGAGTGATATAATCGAGGTTAGGACCGCCCTCGGCAGTTGCGGATACGAGCTGTATCGTATTCTTTCCTGCATTCAGCGGCAGAACTATGCCGAATTCCGTCCATTCCGTCCATGCGCCTGTACTTGTGAACGACTGCATCCAGTAATTCTGAGTATCGCCGTTTACATATACTTTCATTTTTCTGTCGTTTGCCGAACCGTTGGCAAATCGGATATGCGTCATATAGTTGCCCTTATCGGGAACATTCACTGTAAAAGTAATGCTGCTGTCAAGTTCGTTATCAAGATTAACGTAACCCTCGGCTTTGGTGAAGCCTGCATTCACGGTCTCGGTAACGCCCTTTGTCCATGTCTGGTCAACAGCATAATAGTGCGGATCCGACGTTTCCGTTGTAGTCTCGGGAACTGTTGCCGTAGTCGTTGTTGTAGTCTGCACAGGGGGAACGTAAACGGGCAGTTCTTCAAGACCTGCGTCTATCTTTTGTATGAAAAGTGCGTCGAGAGTTGTAACTCCGTCATTTCCGCCTGCAATATCGGCGTTTATGCAGCCAAGCTCGGAAAGACCGTATTTGTCCTGATTGCCGAGATGTTGAAGAATAGCCGTGGAATCGGCGATAGTGACCTTTCCGTCGCAGTTTGCGTCGCCGAGAAGTATTTTTCCCGTATCAACAGAGGGCTGAGTTGCTACAGGAACTGTCGCAGGAGGTGCTGTAACGGGAGGTTCTGTCGCAGGCGGCTCTGTAGGCGCAGGAGGCTCGTGGAGCTTTGTTTCTTCAATTATCCAGTCTTGACAGTTTGCGCCGTTTACTTCCCACTGTTGAACGTTCGCTCCGGCTTCTGTCAAAGCGTTGATAACTTCAACTGCCGAGCTGTTTCCCGATACCCTTGTACGTATCTTGTAAGAGCCGTCCGCATTTTTGGTGAACTTATACTGCTGATTATTATCGCCGTTAAACGTATAAAGAGCTACATTCTGACCGTTTGCAGGCTTGTTTCCCGCAACATCGAGAACAAGGCTGTCGGAAAGCGCGGAGTAAATGTAATAATAGCCGTCGGAAGCCGCTTTAAGTCTCCACACGTTATGAGCTGCCGCTTCATTTCTGCCCCACTGCTGCACGTTTGCGCCGCTTTCGGCTTTAGCGTCGGCAACCTCCATATAAAGTCCGCTGTTGACATTTTTAAAGGAATACATCACGCTTTCGTCGAAAACCTCGGACGGTGTGCCGTCAAAATCGTAAAGTCCAGCCATAAGCTCCGCAAGCTTTTTTGCTCCTTTCATGCTCTGGTGGAGGTCGTCGTTCGAGCCGTTTGCCTGTATAGCGTAGTATGCAGCCATTCCGTCATAGCCTACCGAAAGACCGAAATCCTGCCACGGCTTGAACAGATCGACAACGGTAACATTCTGCTCGCTTCCTATTTTATCAAGCTGACCGCCGAACCATCTTCCTTGAAGAAGCGGACTGCGAGTAAGGTCGCCCCTACGTCCCTGCTGCTTTACAAGGACTACCTCCATTCCCTTTGCCTTAGCCTTTTTCACCATGTCTGTGACAACGTTGTAATACTCCTCGGCGTTGGAATAGTTCGTATCGTTTATGCCAATGGAGATAACGTAAATATCTCCCGATTTTCCGTAGTATTCAATGGGCGCAAACTGTCCGCCGTCCACAAAGCCCTTTGCATACTGACCCGAAGCCGCCATATTGCGGACTTCCCAATAGCTGCGGTCTATGTTGTCTCCCAAAAACTGACCCCAGCCGTGCTGAGAGGTCTCCGAAACGTTGTAATAACTTGCAACTGTGGAATCGCCGCATATCCATATAGTCGGCTTCATTTCACCCGTAGTGTTGAGCTGCGTTATCTCTACGGCTGAAACGGAAAACTGCGTGTTCGCACGTCCTGCAACAGCCTGCAAATTCAACTGACCGTCCGTAACGGGTATCTGTATAGTCTCAACGGCGTTATTGCCCGTGAGATTTATCATTTGCAGCATGCCTTCCATTTTAATGGTAGTACGCGAACAGTTTCCCGTCACGACCTTTACCTCGTACAAACCTTTAGGCAGGTCAACATTAAAAGTATTCGCAGCAGCCTCCGATTTGAACTGTACGGCATCGCTGTAAGCTCCCTTTCCGCCTGCGGCAACGTTAGCAACATTGGCAGTCTGAGCAAATCCGTAGCCCCTTGAAGCGTTATATCCGTCAGCGGCGGAAACCCCTGTATATCCGCTTGCCGCGCCTGCTCCGCCGAAATCGAATTTCCAATTTGCCGAAGCCGCATCGGCGGACATTCTGCTTTCGGGATTAGCTGCGCCGATACCTGCAAACGCCGATATGGATAAGGCGACTGAGGTAATTCCGCTTAAAAGCTTTTTAAATTTCATAGCATCAATTCCCTTCTGATAAGAGCCTGTTCAATATTTTTCAGACTTCGTTAAGGCACGGTCAAAAAATATTTAACAGACTTTGAAGCAAGTTTTGTATCTGATTTTATTATATCACACTAAATTTACAAAGTCAACGGGGACAATATGCACTTTTGTATCATTTTTATGATATTTTCTATCATAACGGCAAAAAAGCTGTGCAAAATAATCCTTTTGAAAAAGATTATCCTGCACAGCTTATATTATTTCAAGAAGTTACCAAGGACGTATGGTTATCGCCTGACTGCCCATTTCCGCAAAACGCATATCGACCAATTCACGCTCATAGGGAGTATATGCGCCTTTTAAAGGGTCGTGTATGTAATAATAGTTATCGTCATACCCCACAAGCACCATGCAATGCTCGTTTGAGAGCCAGTTGAACTCCTCGCCCGTGTCCCTGACTATCCATGAGGACGAATCGTTGTAGTAAAGCTGCTCCATGCCGATACTGCCCCATATCACCACAGGTTCGCCGAAATCAATATATTGCAGACAAATATCATTCAGGCTCATTCCCGTAAGATAATATGTATCGTATAACTCGTTTTCCAAAAAGCGGCAAAGTCCGTCGTATATCGCTCCGCTGTAGCAGCCGTACCCCGACCTTGACCTCGGGTCGCCGATAAAAGCGCGGTTCGGGTCGCCGCCGTAGGTTACGCCGCCGTCCCTTTCAAGATTTTCGTTAAGCACGTAGCCGCCGTCGATAAGCTCCAGCGGTTCTGTTTCAAAGCCGTAATATTTAAGCAGCATCGACGTACTCACAAGCTCGCAGCCTGTCGGAAGGTCGTCCTGCGAACGATAGGGTACTTCAATACACCCTGCCGCCTTGTAATCGGGCTTCGGCAGTTCGTTCGTGACTGCCGTTTCCTCATCAGCTTTCGCAGATGTTTCGGAAATATTTTCCTTACGGGGCTTGTCCTCCGTCTTTTCTTCGGGAACTTCTACAGCTTCTGCGGACGTTTTCGCCGATATTTCGGAATTTTTTTCCTCACGCGGCTTGTCCTCCGTTTTTTCTTCCGACTTTTTTTCGGGAACTTCTGTCACGTTGCTTTTGCTTTTTTCGTCAAACTCCGACAGTTCGGGAACGCCGCTGAATACCTCTCTTCGGGAAACGGACGTTTCTTCATAAGCTTCCGTTGTCTCCGAAAAATCCGTATACTCGTCACGCTCCACTACTTCACCGCAGGAACAAAGCATAAGCGCAGCAGCAAATGCCGCCGCTGTTTTTAAATGTCTTAACATATCCAAACCTTTCCTTAACCACGAAAATCAATTTTTAAAGTTTTACGGTAAACTTACGCAGGGGGACGCTGTCCCCCTGCACCCCCTGCCAAAGGGGTGACCCCTTTGGAATCTCTGTTGTCGTGAATTGGGCTGTGAAAATCCCATAATCACCACAATGCTGTTAGTCTCCATGATTTCCACAGTCCAATTCACGATAATGGACACCAAGAGTTACCTCTTTAACAGAAAGTAAAGGGTAACAATATCTGCTTGATAAGCTTACTGTAAATCTTAAAATTGATTTCCGAGTCCTTTAACTGTACACATTGCTTGTCAATTAAATATTGTCATGAAAATGAAAAAAGTTCACACAAAGCTGCGAACTTCGACAGCCTTCTACTATATTATCGTTGAAAACGTCCCAAAAGTCAATATACTTTGCAAATTTTTTGCAAAATTTTTTCGTTTTCTTTGACTTTTTGGTGATTATTTGATAATATAATAATAGATTATAAATGAGTGACTGATAGCCTTTTGCTATTAGCTTTAAAATACGCCGATCGCTAATGGCTAATAGCTAACGGCTTTATTGTACAAATCGGAGGAAATATGATAAACATTTTAATAATTGAGGACGATGCAAATATCGCCAAAATGATAAAAGCTGCCCTTGCAATGGTCGATTATAACAGTTTTTGCTGCAATGACGGCAGGTCGGGAGCTGCCGAAGCTCTGAAAGGCGGCTACGATATAGTTTTGCTTGACATTATGCTCCCCGAAATGGACGGCTGGCAGGTCATGGAGAAGATAAAGGATTCGGGCATACCCGTTATCTTCCTCACAGCCTTGCAGGACGTTGCCGACAAAGTAAAAGGACTGCGGCTCGGCGCGGAGGATTATATCGTAAAGCCCTTTGAACCGCTGGAGCTTCTCGCAAGAATAGACGTAGTTCTCCGCCGCGAGCATAAAACAAGCTCGCTGCTTTCCTACTGCGACATTGAGATAGACATAGACAAGCACACCATTACTTCTCATGGCGAACCCGTTTATCTCACGCCAAAGGAGTTTGACGTTATCGTTTACTTTGTTCAGCACCTCGATATTGCCGTTTCCCGTGAAAGCCTGCTTTCAAACATATGGGGATTTGAATTTGGCGGAGAAAGCCGCACGGTCGATATACACGTTCAGCAAGTCCGCAGAAAATTGGGTCTGAAAGACAAGCTTATAACCATTCCGAAGCTGGGCTATCGTCTTGAAAGCTGTGACTCTCAATGAAGCTTTGGCAAAAGATTTTTCTCAGCTCACTGCTGCTCATTATAGCGGTAGTGAACATCGTATCTATTATGCTCCTCGGAAACAGCCACCGTCTGCTTATCGAGCGCGAGCAATCCCATGCAGTCAACGAACACGAGTATTTCACAACGGCCTTCATAAATACCGTGACATACGAAAAGCTTGCAAAGAACTCGCTCACGCTGAAAGTTTCTGAGATCGGCAAGGCGGCGGAATCGACCGTAAACAGCGTGAGCCGAACCGTTAATTCAGCTATATATTACAGCACGTATGCTTCGGCGGCTCTTAAAATGCCGAATACTCTGAATAAGAAGATACACGAAGAACTCCTTGACAATATCGACCTGTCCTGCAACGAATACACGATACTCACCCTCGAATCCGAAAACAAGCATTTCATGACGGTAGGCTCGGCTGAGCAATTGGACGGAGAGCTTTATTATATTGTTACTGCCACGGACATTACCGAAATTTTCAGTCTGCGAAAACGTCAGTCGGACTTCGTAAGGGAAATCAGTATTATCTCGTCCGCCGTTATATCGCTTATACTTCTTGTTATAACCATAACTCTGCTCAAACCCTTGAATCGGCTTAACATATATACTAAGGCGATAGCAGGAGGACAGTACAATATCCGCATACTGAAAAAGGGCAGCCGTGAATTCTGCGAGCTTGCGGACAATATGAACATTATGGCGGACGCTGTTCAAAGCCACGCCCTGCACCTTGAAAAAATCGCGGAATCCCGTCAGACGTTCATTGCCAATCTTGCCCATGAAATGAAAACTCCCCTTACCTCGATACTGGGATTCGGCGATCTGCTGCGTATCAAGAAAAAAGTCACGGACAGCGAACGTATCGAGTATGCGGCAGTCATTGTCGAAGAAACAAAAAGGCTTCGTTCGCTTTCCGAAAAGCTCATGGAGCTTGTCGTGCTTGGCGGAACGGAGATAGAAAAAAAGCCCGTTGACCTCCCAAAGCTTATCGGGGACGCCGAGACCGCTCTCACTCCCCTGCTCACAAAGCGAAACATATCCCTGATTACGGATACGGAAGATATAACTATCGAAGCGGACGAGGAGCTTTTCAAATCCCTGCTTTACAACATCATCGAAAACGCCGTGAAAGCTTCTCCCGATAACTCCGAAATTATTCTGAAAGCCAAAAGAAACAAAGATAAAGCGGTCATATCGGTCGCCGACCGCGGCATAGGAATGACAAAAGAGGAAACGGAGCGTGTGTTTGAACCGTTCTACATGGCGGATAAATCACGCAGCAGAAAGGCAGGTGGAGCAGGTCTCGGACTTGCTCTTTGCGCGGAGATCGCAAAGCTCCATAATTCCGTCCTGAAAATCGACAGCTCCCTCGGAAAAGGCACAACTGTTTATATTGAAATGCGCGAGGTGAAAAGCAAATGAAGCAGAACATAATTTTCACAGTCCTCACAGCGATAATACTTGCTCTCGGCTTTTATGCAATGGATATAGCGGAGCTGTTCGGCTTCGGAAAAGATGAAGAAAAGCTTATCGCCGTTGAAAAAGCAGTCTCAAAGCAGGTGTACCTTTCAAACACGAATACGCAGATCGCGCCAATGGAACTTATACGGGGAAGCGTATCTGACGCCGATGAAACGTCTGCCGCAGCAGCTTCGGCAATAGTCAGGGCAATGGCTAAAAACAGCGATCTTTCCGCCATATCATGGGGAACTCGTACCGATCTGCTATCCTCGTGGAAGATAAGCGAAAACGGCTGGATTTTCATTAACGGCTGGGAATACGTCAGCAAAAGAAAAAATACGCGTCTGCTTGACTGTATAATCGACTCCGAAAGCCTTACGGTGATCTATATACGTTTTTATGACAGCATTTCGGAGCAGCCGTCCTCCGCAGACGTAAACCAAGGGCTGAAACAGCTTGCCGAGGATTCGGAATTTTTCTATACATCTCTTGACAGTATCGCTCTTAAACTACAAGAAGAAATACTCGGCGAAGATTCTCCCGAAAAATATAAGAACCGTACTTTAAATATTACGGGTCTTAAAGAACAGCAGGGCGTTTCGATATATGATACGTATATTCTGAATTACCAATGCTACGATAAATATACTACTATGAAAAGCCTTGTGGAAGAACTGTATAATTCGGAGCTTGCGTCGTTTATGATAGCTCCCGCTTCGCTTTCAAATATCAGTATCCTTGACGGGAATACGGAAACAGAGATAGGCGGAGTTATGCCGATACTCGACAAAATCAAAGAACGCTCCGAACACGAACCTCCCGAGTATACCGCATTCGGCAGTTGTATCTATCAGACTGTCTCTCTCGGCGACGAACGTTTCACCGTTATCTACAATGTTCTCAGCAATAATATCGAGGGCTATTTCTACGACGGTAACTTTTCTTCCGATGATACTTTTGATGTAGAAATAATCAATTAATTTAAAAGCTCCGTTGGAATTATAACCAACGGAGCTTTTTTATAAAATTTGTTGTTATGAAATAACAGCCGCTCTGAGAGCTTCCGCTTTATCCGTTTTTTCCCATGCCGTGCCGAGGTCTTCACGACCCATATGTCCGTATGCCGCAAGACGGCGGTACTGCGGCTTTTTCAGGTCGAGCATTTTTATAATTGCCGACGGTCTGAGGTCGAAAAGCTTGGAAACGGCTTCGGAAATAAGAGCCTCGTCAGCTTTTCCCGTCCCGAATGTGTCAACGAGTATCGAAATCGGCTTTGCAACTCCGATAGCGTAGGAAAGCTGTACCTCGCATTTGTCCGCAAGTCCTGCTGCAACGATATTTTTAGCGATATATCGAGCCGCATAAGCCGCCGAACGGTCAACCTTAGTCGGGTCTTTTCCGCTGAACGCTCCGCCGCCGTGACGTGAATATCCGCCGTATGTATCAACGATTATCTTACGTCCCGTAAGACCGCTGTCGCCCTGCGGTCCGCCGACAACAAAACGTCCCGTCGGATTTATGTAAAACTTTGTATTTTCGTCCAGAAGCTCGGCGGGGATAACCGCGCGTATAACGTACTCCTCTATGTCGCGTCTGAGCTGTTCAAGAGAAACGTCCGCCGAATGCTGAGAAGATACAACAACTGCGTCTACTCTTACGGGCTTATCGTCGTGATATTCAACAGTTACCTGAGATTTGCCGTCAGGGCGGAGATAACGGAGCGTTCCGTCCTTGCGTACCTCCGTAAGCTTCATGGCAAGCTTGTGAGCAAGCGAAATGGGGAGCGGCATAAGCTCGGGAGTCTCGTTACACGCATAGCCGAACATGATTCCCTGATCTCCAGCACCGTTTGAAAGTCCGTCGCTTTCGCCGTTTTCCTCGCGATACTCGTATGCTTCGTTTACGCCCATTGCAATATCGGGGGACTGCTCGTCAATAGTTGTGAGAACGGAGCAGGTGTGAGCGTCAAAGCCGTACTTTGCCCTGTCGTAGCCGATGTCCGCAACTACCTTACGCGCTATCTTCGGAATATCCACCTTAGCCTTTGTTGAGATTTCACCCATGCACATTATCATTCCCGTGGTAACGACTGTTTCGCAGGCAACTCGAGAATTTTCGTCCTGCTCCAGCATTGCGTCCAGGATGGCGTCCGAGATCTGATCGCATATCTTATCGGGATGACCTTCCGTTACCGATTCAGATGTAAAAAATACTTTTTTCATTTTTGACCTCCATAATTATTTCTTTACCAAAAGAAAAAGCGTCCTTACCGTAGGACGCTGTGATTTCTGAGTTTTGAAAACTGCTCATTGATCCTCATCTTTCGGTATATACCGCAGGATTTAGCACCGATACGCAAGCTTTTCCGCTTGGCAGGTTGCCGGGCTTCACAGGACCTGTTTCCTCCGCCGCTCTTGATAAGGTATGATTCTATTATACATCATGAATGTGCATTTGTCAATAGTTCGGGAAATTTTTTTCTTCGCCTGTTGCAATTTTTTACTTAAAATGCTATAATAAATATACGCTTTACGCTTGCCAAAAATCAAATGGAGATTTAATATCATGAAAATAGGATTTATCGGCGCAGGAAAAGTCGGCTGCTCTCTCGGAAAATATCTTGCCGTCAACGGAACAGCTCTGTCGGGGTATTACAGCCGCAGCTCCGAATCAGCTTACGAAGCGGCGGAATTTACGGGTTCGGAGGTATTTTCAGACCTGTCAACGCTTTTGAAAAAAAGCGACGCCGTATTTATTACCGTTCCCGACAACAGCATCTGCGAGGTTTACAGAAGTCTTACGGCTTTCGATCTGAACGAAAAGCTCATCTGCCATTGCAGCGGCGCAATGTCTGCAAAAGAAGCCTTTCCCGATATTGATAAATACAATGCGGAGGGCTACTCTATTCATCCGCTGTTTCCTGTCAGCAGCAAATTTGAATCATACGACAAACTAAAAAACGCTTTTTTCTGCATCGAAGGAGATAATGCGCACATTGATTTGTGGAGAAATATATTTGAAAACGCAGGTAATCGGGTGAAGATAATATCCGCTGACATAAAAAATAAATATCATGCAGCTTGTTCAATATCAAGCAATCTTGTCTGCGCGCTTATTTATGAAAGTATATCGCTGCTTGATGAATGCGGATTTTCGGAAAGCGAAGCCGCCGAAGCCGTTCGTCCCCTTGTTATGAGCAACATTGAACGTATATTTGAAGTCGGAGCTGTAAATGCGCTTACGGGTCCTGTCGAAAGAAACGATACCGATACCGTACAAAAGCACCTCAGCTGTCTCAGCAGCGGAACTGACGCCGAAATGTACAGGGCAGTTTCTAAAAAGCTGATCGAGCTTGCGCATCAAAAGCATTCTGATACAGATTATTCCAAAATGAAAAGCATTCTCTGATACAAAAAGGCACTTCGATACGGAAGTGCCTTAGATTTTATATCAAAGCCCCATGCTTTTCGTAGCTGCTGATCTTTACAATTTCGTTCTTCTCGTCAACAAACACAACTTTCGGGCTATGAGTTTTTATTTCCTCCGGCGACATATCGGCGTAAGCCATAATAATGACCGAATCGCCTTTTTGTCCCGAACGCGCGGCAGCTCCGTTCAGACAGATAACGCCGCTGCCACGTTCGCCTGCAATAACGTATGTTTCGATACGGCTTCCGCTGTTTACATTTACAACGTGAACACGTTCGTATTCGTATAACCCCGACGCTTCCATAAGAGCCTCGTCAATGGTGATACTTCCCACATAATTAAGCTCAGCCTGAGTTATTACGGCTCGATGTATCTTACTTTTAAGCATTGAAATAAGCAATGTTGCGCCCCCTTATACATCTTCCGTGAAGAAGTTATCTATAAGACGTGTTTTTCCGATATAAACCGCCATTGCGCAAAGCGCAGGACGGTCGAGCGTTTCTATCTGCTGCATTGTCGCACAGTCAACGATCTTTACGTAATCTATTTTTGCAAGAGGTTCGGCGTTTATATGCGCTTTCATTTCATCGAGTATCACGCCGCAGTTTTTCTCGCCGTTCCTTACCATATCCATACCGAGGAAAACCGCCTGCGAAAGCACAAACGCAGCCTTTCTCTCGGCTTCGTTAAGATAGGTGTTGCGTGAACTTTTTGCAAGTCCGTCGCTCTCACGGATTATCGGACAGCCGATTATCTCAATATCCATGTCAAGATCGCTTACCATGTGGCGTATGACCGCAAGCTGTTGAGCGTCCTTCTTGCCGAAATATGCACGGTCGGGCTTTACAATATTGAAAAGCTTCGATACAACGGTGCATACTCCCCTGAAATGAACGGGACGGCTCAGACCGCAAAGTTCTTCCGTAAGGACTGTCATATCAACGAACGAGGAAAATCCCTCGTGATACATTTCTTTCGGCTCGGGATTGAAAATAAGGTCGCCGCCGTGTTCCTCGACCAGCTTTGCGTCATGTTCGATGTCACGGGGATAGCTTTCAAGGTCCTCCGACGGACCGAACTGCATGGGGTTCACAAAATCGGACACAACTGTTCTGTCGTTGTCTCTGTGCGAAGCGTCAATAAGGCTTGCATGACCCTCGTGGAGATACCCCATTGTAGGAACAAGACCGACCGTCAATCCCTGCGCTCTCCATTCCCTGACCTGTCTGCGTACTTCATCTATAGTCTTTACAATTCTCATATCAATCAACCTCTCCCGCAAGCTTGTCTATAATTTCCTCGTCAACGGAATACGTATGCTCCTCAGACGGGAAAGTTCCGTTTTTAGTCTCGTTTATATAATTGCTTACGCCGCTGCGGATAAGGTCGCCTGCTTCTGCAAAGCGTTTTACAAATTTCGGCGTATGACCTACAGTAAGTCCAAGCATATCCTGATATACAAGCACCTGACCGTCGCAGCCGCCGCCTGCACCGATACCGATAGTCGGAATGGCAAGCTTTTTGGTAATGATCTCCGCAAGCTTTGCCGGTATTCCCTCAAGAACGACTGCGCAGGCTCCTGCCTCCTGAATCTTAACGGCGTCGTCAATGAGCTTTTTTGCCTTGTCAAGGCTCTTTCCCTGAACCTTGAATCCGCCGAAAACGTTTACCGACTGCGGAGTAAGTCCCAGATGCGCCACAACGGGAATAGAAGCGTTTACGATAGCCCTGATCTGTTCGCAGACCTCCGCTCCGCCCTCCAGCTTTACAGCGTTTGCTCCGCCCTCTTTAATTAGCCTTCCTGCGTTGATGACTGCCTCCCGAACGCTTACCTGATACGACATGAACGGCATGTCCGCAACGACAAAGGCGTTCTCCGCTCCTCTCGATACGGCGGCTGTATGGTGGATCATATCCTCCATTGTGACCGCCAGCGTATTTTCATAGCCGAGCATTACCATTCCCAGAGAGTCGCCGACGAGTATGGAATTAACTCCGCACTCATCAAAAATCTTTGCCGTCGTGTAATCGTAAGCAGTAAGCATTGTGATCTTATCGCCCGATTGCTTCTGCTTCAGCAAAGTTGCTACAGTGTTTTTCATTTTAATACTCCTTAAATTTAGTTACCTTTCCGACTGATTCGGATAAGATACACATGTATTATATACCAAAATTGTGATGATTATGTGAAATTTTTCCTTTCTCCTTAGAAAAGATTTGCAATAGCTGATTTTTGTCAAAAGAGGTTTCCTATATATGAAAACACGAGTAAACTGTCAGTACGATCATACCTGTTTCAAATATTCCGTAAGTGATCAGGAGTGCAGTTGTGGGAATAAAGTCTTGTTTTTCAATACAGGAATTTTCAGGTTTTTCCGTATCGTATACAACAGGTACTTCATTACAGCCGATTTTGTACTTCCTCAGCGGTGAATGACTATAGCATTCGTACTTTTTACCGTCAACATTGTATTCAACAACACTTGAAGCCCTCATACTTGCAGACTGCCTTATCAAAGTACCATAAGTACGGCTGCCATGTTTGTGAAGTCTTATTATACGGCGTAATACGCTTGTCCACCCACAAATAAGTACTAAAAACAGAAGATGGAAAATCACGAGCCAACCTATGAAAAAACCGTTGTCAACGCCGAAGATCCACATACAGCCGAGCAATATAACATTCATGGTAAGAAGAAACAAAAATATTCCGCAAAGTACCTTAAAAGTTATTTTCCGTGTGGACTCGTTTATCAGCAGGCACACAATTACCCCACATACCACAATAATATACCAATATTCAACAAGCCAAAAAAAGATATTAGTTAAAATATCTGCTTTCATAAACATATTAAATTACCCATTTATCCCTTTATCCCGTTTTTATTAGACCTCCTCGGAAATCGGGAAGTCTATTAGTTACCTTTCCGACTGATTCGGATAAGATACACCTGTATGATATACCAAAATTGTGATGATTATGTGAAAATGCAAAAAATATGAAAACTCTTTGCCAAATGGTAAATAGAGCATGTTTTGTAAAAATCTTTTAAAGCAACACCGCACAGAAATTGTGCGGCAGATGCGTAGTCAGATTTTTCGGCAAATTTTGCCGAATCCTGCGTCAAAAATCCGCACACGCCGAGATTCTGAACAGGCTCTAAGTAAACGTAGATCATGAAATATATTTTCATGAAAAATTCTCAATTTAGTATTGACAATTTTGAGAATATATGTTACAATAAGTTTGAATACAACATCTGTATAAACTACATGTATTATTTCCAAACGGTACATATCGCTTAAAAACAACGTTTACTGTTCATGCAAAACAACCACAATGTGCTGTTTGTCAAACAAGTTCCACACACTTTGTGCAGGATAAAAAATTTTATGATCGGTCTGACCGAACGGAAAGGACATTCAAATGAAAAAGACAGTTTCAATTCTCGCAGCAGCTATGATGACAGCAGTTTCTCTCGCTTCCACCGCTGTATCAGCAGGAAATTCAACCTCAATATATGCAGCGGAAGATTTAGGAACATTGGCTTCCTCGCTCGGCGCTGACACCGATCATCTGAATATTCCGTTTATGTGGGATATATCAGTTGCTCCTGATGGTAAAACAAACTATAGTGACGAAAGCTACTATATCACAATAATGGATGTGCTTATACACAATGGTGAACTGAAAATCAGCGATTTACAGGCAGATGCTGCAAAAATGTCCGATATATCCGACAACGCCGCTTTACGTGAAAAAATAAGGAACGAAAGTCAAAGGCTTGTAAATAATTTCATTTACCATTACGCATTCAAAAACGATTCTGCAAAGGATAAGATACCTGCGCTTCTCGCAACGGCTGAAAAAGCATATGCAAATAATGAGTACTTTCACATTGGCTATCGTGGTATTGATCCTGAATTAAAATCAGATCTACCATCTGAGGGAACGGGACATCATGTGACAGGTATAGGCATAACGGACGGTTCATGGACTTTCAACGGAAGAGTGTTTGATAAATGTATTCTGACTTTAGATACCGTAAACACGGCTAACGGAGAAAGCGCGTTTTCTGAGGATACGTGTATTTATGTAAACTCTGAAACATACGATTACTATATCCCGAAATATTCGGATTCAGCTACAGAGGATATACATATAATCGCATTTGACAATGATACAATGGTCAACGGAGACACTTCTGCCCTGTTCAATATAAGATGTACACAAAAGAACTCATCAGCTATTTATACGATCACCTCACTAAAAGACGGTATTGAAACAGTACGAAACAGAGAAAATGAATATCTTGACTATTGCCATAACGCATATAACGGAAACTTTTTTATAAAAGCTGACAGCTTTAAAATAAACTGTGATAACTATGGCTATTCGGGTTCCTGCACGATGATAACAAATGACGATACATATATTGAAACACAGCTTAGCGCAGGCAACAGTACGTTCACTTTTGACGGTAAAGCATATCATATAACCGGTACTTATTATCCGGAGCGTGTATCACCTGTCGGAGCTGAGAACAACGATAGTTTCTTCTACAAAAAAAGTAACACGACGTTTGATTTTTATGGTAGGGTATCGGAAGGATTTTATTTTGAACCTGCAAACGACAGCTTTTTTATTGACGGGGGAACGGGCGTTCGCTTCGTTGGCAATGAAAAAGAAATGGGCAATATTTTCGCTTCGCAAAAAACAGAGGTCAGATATGACGAAAACGGTATTACGGACTTTTTCATTGATATAGATAAGGACGGTCAGTTTGAGCATAAGGTAGAAAAGGGCGATGTAAACTGCGACGGAACTATCGACGCAAGCGACGCTTCGTTGGTATTACAGGCATATTCCTCTCTTTCCACAGGCGGAAAAACGTATCTGAACAGCAATCTCGCCGACTGGGACGAGAACGGTGCGGTTGACGCTTCGGACGCTTCCTTTATCCTCCAAAAATATGCTGAACTCTCCACAACATAAATAATTTAACAAGGCAACGCTTCGCAAAGATCGTGAGGTGTTGCCTTATTATTTCACTCTGGATCGAGTAGCTTTTTCAACGATTTCTACGGCAAATAAAAATTTACGCTTTACAAATCGCATTTTTTCTGCTATAATGTTAATTAAGAAAATTTTGCGAAATGAGGAACTTAAATTGGCTAATGATAAAATCAGAAATTTCTGTATAGTTGCGCATATAGATCACGGAAAATCCACTCTTGCCGACCGTATTCTTGAAAAAACCGAAACCGTCGCAGTTCGGGATATGGAGGATCAGCTCCTTGACAATATGGACATCGAGCGTGAAAGAGGGATAACTATAAAAGCCCGTGCCGTCCGACTGAAATATACCGCGCAAAACGGCGAGGACTATATTTTCAATCTCATTGATACGCCCGGACACGTTGACTTCAACTACGAAGTTTCACGTTCTCTTGCCGCCTGCGAGGGAGCGATACTCGTTGTTGACGCTTCACAGGGCATTGAAGCTCAGACCCTTGCCAACACCTACCTTGCTATCGAACACGACCTTGAAGTCGTCCCCGTCGTAAACAAGATCGACCTGCCCTCCGCAGACCCCGAGCGCGTCTGTACAGAGGTCGAAAACGTTATCGGTATCCCTGCAATGGACGCCCCCCGTATTTCGGCAAAAATGGGTACTAATATAGAAGAAGTCCTCGAACGTATCGTCACGGACGTTCCCGCTCCTGACGGCGACCCCGAAAAGCCCCTTAAAGCCCTGATATTTGACAGCTACTACGATTCCTACAAGGGCGTTATCATTTACGTCCGCATAAAGGAAGGCAGGGTAAAGGTCGGCGACAACATCAGATTAATGGCTACGGGAGCTGTTTTCAACGTTGTTGAAGCAGGCTTTATGGACGCTTCTTCTCTCGTGAACAACGGTTCTCTTGAAGCAGGCGAGGTCGGCTATATCGCCGCTTCTATAAAGAGTATCGGAGATACCCGTGTCGGCGATACGGTCACAAACAACGATTTCCCGTGTGACGAGGCACTTCCGGGTTACAGAAAAGTAAATCCTATGGTTTTCTCGGGAATTTATCCTGCAGACGGCGCGAAGTACGGCGATCTGCGTGACGCTCTCGAAAAATTGCAGCTCAACGACGCTTCTCTTTCCTTTGAGCCTGAAACTTCTATAGCTCTCGGATTCGGATTCCGCTGCGGATTCCTCGGACTTCTCCACATGGAGATAATACAGGAACGTCTTGAACGCGAGTATAATCTCGACCTTATAACGACCGCCCCCTCGGTTATCTACAAGGTCACAATGACCAACGGAGAAGTGCAGTATATCGACAATCCTACCAACTACCCCGACCCTGCTCTTATCCAGACTGCCGAAGAACCCGTGGTAAAGGCAAGCATTCTTTCCCCCTCGGAATTTGTCGGCAACATCATGGAGCTTTGTCAGGACAGGCGCGGAATTTTCAAGGATATGAAGTACCTCGACGATACCCGTGTCGAGCTGCACTACGAACTCCCTCTGAACGAGATAGTATACGATTTCTTTGACGTTCTCAAATCACGCACAAAAGGCTACGCAAGCTTTGATTACGAAATGCTCGGCTATGTGCCGTCAAAGCTCGTTAAGCTCGATATTCTCCTCAACGGCGACATCGTAGACGCTCTTTCGTTTATTATCCATGCGGACAAGGCATACGGCAGAGCAAGAAAAATCGCCGAAAAGCTGAAAGAAAACATTCCCCGTCAGCTTTTTGAAGTTCCCATTCAGGCGGCTATCGGAGGAAAAATAATCGCTCGTGAGACCGTAAAGGCTATGCGCAAGGACGTTCTTGCAAAGTGCTACGGCGGCGACATCACACGTAAGAAGAAACTCCTTGAAAAGCAGAAAGAGGGCAAAAAGCGCATGAGACAGCTCGGAACGGTCGAAGTACCGCAGGAAGCTTTCATGAGCGTGCTGAAACTCGATTCGTGAGGAAAATGCAATGCTGTTTAACTATATTATCTTAGGATCGGCGGCGGTATTTTTCATACTCTGCCTTACAGCCCTGATAAGCGAAAAAAATCCCGTCAAAACTGCGAAAAAACGTAATTTTCTTCGCAGCCTGACCGTTTCCCTGCGTGAAATTACTTTAACTTGGGTCATCGTAATTTCTGCGCTTGTGCTGTTTATTTCGTCAAATCTCAAATCGGCGGACTTAATATGGACGCTGTGCGCCCTCGGGATTTTCCTCCTCGGCGTTATAACTCTGAATTCATTCCGTTTGTTCGGTTTTTCAAAATCAAAAAAGCGCAAGAAAAAGAGCATGACGGTCGGAAAAGCAACGTTTGTAAAAAATACGGCTGAGATCTCGGAAGCTTCCCTGCTCACCGAAAAAAAGCCTCAAAGGAGCGAATAATGAAAAGTATCTATACTTGTCCCCACTGTGGGAAAAAAACCTTTAACCCTTGGAAAAAAGCCTTTGCAGGTCAGCTTAATTCTCCCGGCAAGGTCTGCATGGAATGCGGCAGAAAGTGCGTCAATGGAAAAGGCGCGACTATTTTCAACGCCGTTTACAGCCTTATCGCTTTTGCGCTTATTGTGGTAGTATACCTTAAAACTCCCGATTGGCGCGGAACTTCTCTTGACTGGATCGCCTACTACGAAGTATTTATCTGTGTGGGACTGTTCCTGTCGATACTCATAATTCCCAAAGCTGTAAACGCATTTTTCTTTAAGCTTGCTCCCGCTATCCGAATCGACGCTGTAAAATGAATACCCTCGGACTTTATATCCACGTCCCGTTCTGCGGAAAAAAATGCCGCTACTGCGATTTTTATTCCGTCAGCTATACAAGCTCCAACGCCGACGCCTATTCTAACGCCGTTCTGCGGAATATCGAGCATTATTCCGACAAGACCACAGTCCTCGACACGGTATACTTCGGCGGCGGAACTCCGTCGCTGCTGTCGGCGGAACAGCTCTCGCAATTTATTACACATATAAAAACGTACTTCGAGCTATCCGACAATGCGGAGATAACTCTTGAAGCCAACCCTAATACTCTGACATATGAAAAGCTTGCAAAGCTACGTGAAATAGGGATAAACAGGCTTTCAATAGGCGTACAGTCCATGCTCGACGACGAATTGAAGCTGCTTGGGCGTACACATACCGCCGAACGAGCGGTGAAGTCCGTTTACGATGCGAAAAAAGCAGGATTCGGCAATATTTCCTGCGACCTTATGACTGCTCTGCCAAATCAGACGGCGGAAAAACTCAGGCTTTCCATTGACAGAATGGCGGAGCTGCCTATACAGCATATTTCCGCATATATCTTGAAAATCGAGAAAGGCACGCCCTTTGACTGCAATGAGATACGAAACGCCGTACCTACCGACGACGAAACCGCCGAGCTTTACATGACTATGACGGAAAGACTTAGGGAAAAAGGCTTTTTCCAGTACGAAGTATCAAATTTTTCCAAACACGGTTTTGAAAGCCGCCATAACTGCCGCTACTGGAAATGCCTTGACTATATAGGAATAGGTCCGTCCGCTCATTCGTGCTATAAGGGAAAGCGTTTTGCCGCCGCTCCCGATATAAAGGCATTTATCGGCTCGCCTGTTCAGCAGACGGAGATCACGGACAGCTCCCCATGCGGATTTGAGGAGTTTTCAATGCTCCGCCTGAGACTTGCAGAGGGGCTTGACCTAAAAGACGTTGAAGCTCACAGAAGCGCTATCGAAAAAAAAATTCCCCCGCTTATTCAAGCAGGGTACGTTAAATACAACGGTGAAAAAGTCTCTTTAACGGAAAAAGGCTTTCTCATGTCAAATTCGGTTATTGAATTTCTTATTTTTTAAATCATGTTCACTCCAGCAGCTCCTTTCGCATCTGCGCAAGGAGCTTTTTTTCTCGCCTTGATACCTGTACCTGCGTCATGCCGAGTATTTTCGCCGTGTTAGATTGAGTTAAATTTTTGAAGTATCTCAATTCAAGCAGCATTCTGTCATTCTCGGGCAAAGCCGTCATTATCTGCCGCAAAGCAAGTAAGTCCACGATCTGCTCATCGGGCGCATCTACAGGTACGTCAAGCTGTCCCTCGCTGTCGTCCGAAGCCGTCAACGACAAAAGCGGCTGAGCGGCGCATAACGCTTCCGATATATCCGTTTCGGATTCTCCCGAAATCTCCGACAACTCGCTTATCGCAGGTTCTCTGCCCTCTCGCTGAAAAAACTCCGAGCATATTTTTTGCAGCCGCATGGAAAGCTCTTTCAGACTTCGGCTCACCCGAAGCGTTCCGCCGTCGCGAAAAAGCCGCTTTATTTCGCCCAGTATAACAGGTACGGCATATGTGGAAAATTTCACTCCCCTGTTCGGATCAAAGGCTTTTACAGCTTTCAGAAGTCCCAGACAGCCTGCCGAATACAAGTCCTCATATTCTATCCCGCGTCCTCGGAAACGATTGGCGCAAAGATGAACAAGCCCCAAATTTTCCTCAGCCTTGACTTCAGTTCCCATGATCGCCGAGCCTCTTACGCATTGTTACCGTCGTCCCCTTGCCGACCCTGCTTTTCACCGTCAGCTTGTCCATAAAGCTTTCCATAACGGAAAACCCGAGTCCCGACCGTTCCTCCTCGGGGGCTGTCGTGAAAAGCGGCTCCATTGCCTGCTCTACATCGGGAATGCCGCATCCGCTGTCCTTGATCTTTATGTATATCTCACGGCTTGCAAGAAGCTTTATTGTAAGCTCTATCTTACCCTGAGTTCCCCTGTAGCCGTGAACTATGGCGTTCGTCACCGCCTCCGATACCGCTGTGCGTATGTCCGAAAGCTCCTCGACCGTCGGGTCGGACTGTATAACAAAGGAGGATACCGCCGCTCTCGCCGTCCCCTCGTTGACAGAATGGGAGGGCAGAATAATTTTTATCTCGTTTACTGTTTCCATTGTCTCACCTCACACTATTTTTACTATCCGCTCAATGCCGGAAAGCTTGAGAACTCGCCGTATGTATGGCTGAGGACTGCGTATCTCAAGCTGTCCGCCGCATTCCTTCATAAGCTTGTACCTGCCTATTATCAGCCCTATTCCTGAGCTGTCCATAAAGGTTATCCCCGTAAAATCCATCGCAAGCCTGTCCGGCTGCATGGTTATTACAAAACGGTCTATCTCCGACCTCAGCGACTTTGCCGTGTGATGATCTATCTCACCGCTGAGCATTGCTATCGCCGTACCGTTTTCGGATCTGATACTGATTTTCATTGCTCCTACACCTCTTTTGTCTTTACTGTCCGCAGCTTTGTTCAAGCTGCAAATAATGTTTTTATCTTTAGTAACCATATTATAACATCGTGTATTTGAAAAAACTGTCGAAGATAAGTATCATGCACACAAAAATTTTATATCCGAAACAAGTTGTTATCTTAAACAAACTCAAATCGAAAATTCAAAGGCAGCTCGCATAAATTCGTTAAACATTACGCTTGAAATTTTTTCCCGAACGTGTTATAATGTAAATACAAATCAAAAGGAGAATTTTTATGCCGAAGCAATTCTGGAAAGGCAGCGCGCTTCTTGCCCCCGTACCTGCCGCCCTAGTTACCTGCGGAACAACAGAAAAACCAAACGTCCTGACGATCGGCTGGACAGGCATCGTCTGCACCCGACCGCCTATGACTTATATTTCAGTCCGCCCCGAACGCTTTTCCCACGATATTATAAAAAAATCGGGCGAATTTGTTATCAATCTTACCGCCTCGTCTATGGTCAGGGAAGTCGATCTCTGCGGCGTAAAAAGCGGACGTGATATTGACAAATTCGCCGTATGCGGATTTCACGCCGTACCTGCTGTAAAGGTCGCCGCTCCCCTCATCGAGGAATGTCCCGTAAGCCTTGAATGCAAGGTGACGGAAAGCAGACTTCTCGGCAGCCACACCATGTTTTTAGCCGAAATAATCGGCGTTGACGCAGATGAAAAATACATCGACAGCAAGGGCAAGCTGAATTTACAGCAATGCGGACTTGCCGCCTATGCCCACGGAGAATATTTCGCTCTGGGACGCAAGCTCGGCGACTTCGGTTTCTCGGTGCGCAAAAAGAAAAAGCACAAAAACGGAGGGAAACACGGATAAATTCAGCCTTATTTACGTTGCAATATCCTCGATAAACTGCTGTAATTCGCTGTCGGTCTCAATGGTTATACCCTCGGTGAGCTGCTCCTTATCGTAATCGGAAAGCAGCGAAAAATCGTAGTCTATAACACGGTACGGCACACGGCTGTTTCCCTTGAACACGCCTATCCTCCCGTTGTACTCGCGTACCGTACTCACAACGGCAGGCAGATCGGCAGGAATATCCGATATTTTCGACGCAAGTCTCTGCCTGTGTAATGACTGCCCCATAGTGCATATCACTATAAATCCCGATACCGTTATGGCGGTCATTAAAGTTAAATAAATTTTCTTGTCCAATGAACGTATCATATCGTCGCTCCTTTGCTTAAATTTCTGCTTATATTTTCCCCGATTTTTGCTAAATTATACAAATTCAAAAATTTTTTTCCCAAGCACTTAACAAATCTTTTTTTATGGTATAAGCAGCATTTCGCTGCACCAAATTCACGAAAAAAATTTTCATTTACGCTGTAATCTTCCGATGTAGGGACACGGCGTGCCGTGTCCGTTCAAAGAAATTTCATGAACATATAAATTATAGGTAGAAACGTACAGCCGAAATAACAATATATCTGTATTTTTACGGGTCACATGATACTACGTGCGGACACGGCACGCCGTGTCCCTACAACGGAAAGTATTTATTTAATCGAAAAATTTTCCGCGCCTATTGCAATTTTGAAACTAATATGGTATAATATAATGTGTATAAGTTTACGACATTCCAACAGAAAGGAGAAAGGCGTTTAAATACGCCTAAAGACAAAATGGATAAATCAAATCGCGATAAAGGAACGCTGCGGCAACCGACGCGCCGCGACGACATACACAAGAACAAAAAACACCCGAAGAAAAAGAAAAATATTTTTCTGCTTATTCTGAAAAAGCTCTTTGCATGTATCGCAACGACCCTGCTGTCACTGTTCCTCATTATTATCATCACGGGTACTATCGTTGCCACTGCTCTTACGGTCTATGTCATGGACTTTATGGACGAGTCCTCAACGATCACTCTTGCCGAGCTTGAATCGGGAAGCAATACTTACCTCTACGGTACGGAGATCGACGAAAACGGTGAAGCCCAGCCCGTTGTGCTGAGGGAATTTAAAACGGACGTTCAGCGTATTCCGGTCGATATTGAAAAAATACCGCAGCATGTCCGCAACGCTTTCGTTTACACGGAGGACGAGCGTTTTTACGTTCACGACGGCGTTGACTACAAGCGTACTTTCACCGCTTTCCTGAATATGTTCCTGCACTTCTACGACACCGATCAGGGCGGTTCGACGATCACTCAGCAGCTTATCAAGAACATCACAAAGGACGATGAGAAAACTCCTCAGCGTAAGATACGTGAGATCTTTTCCGCAATGCAGCTCGAAAAAACCTACTCAAAGGACGAGATACTTGAGGAGTACCTGAACTACATCGGCTTCGGCGGCGCAAGAAACGGAATACAGTTGGCTGCTATAGACTATTTCGGAAAAACCGTGGAGGATCTTACAGTCCCCGAGGCTGCCGTACTTGCCGCTATTCCGAAAAGTCCGCAGTATTACGGTCCTTTCGTTGAAACCTACGATGCAGACGATAATCTCGTAGTTGACGGCAAGGCGAACAACAAGGAACGTAAAGAATACGTTCTCTGGCAGATGTACAAAAACGGCGCTATCACCTATGACGAGTATCAGGAATATCTCGATACCAAGCTCGTCTACACCGATTCCGAAGAATACAAAAAGCTTCACCCCGAGGTAGACCTGCAAAAGCTCAAAAACGAAGAAGAAGCCTATACTTGGGAAGTTGACGCTATGCTCTACGAGGCATGCGGCTATTTGCAGGAGCTTTACAACATTGAATACGATGAGGCTCTTGCCCGAATTTACAAGGGCGGCTACAAGATATATTCAACCGTTGACAAAGATATGCAGAACTATATTGAAGAAAAGTTCCTTGACATCAATAATATTATCCCCCAAAGCTGGGTAGAAAAATGGGTAGACCTTGACGGGGACGGCACTGTCTCACCCGAGGAAAATCTGCCGCATATCGCCTTTATTGCGCTTCGCTATGACGGTTCTGTAATGGCTCAGGTCGGCACTTGGGGTCCGAAAACAGGCTCGCTTGTCACCAACTATGCCGTAAGCGAACCGAGACAGATCGGCTCGACTGTTAAGCCTATCTCAACATACGGTCTTGCTCTCGAAACTGATCATATCCATTGGGGAAGCCGATACCGCAATTTGCCGTCTGAAACTCTAAAGGACGAGGACGGTAATCCGTGGCCTTTCAACTACGGAAGAGTAAGGGGCGACGGTGCGGAACACAAAATATACTATTTTCTGCAACAATCCTTCAATACGATTCCTGTACGGCTCTGCGAAGAACTGACGCCCGAAGCCGTATTTAAGTTCTGTACCGAAAATCTGGGAATGAAGCTTGATGAAAGCGACAAGGCTCATTCACCTCTGTCTATCGGCTCTCTGACATACGGTATCACGCTCGAAAACCTCGTAAACGCTTATCTCCCCTACGGCGCAAAGGGCGTTTACAATGAAGCGCATATCATTTCTAAAATAGAGGACGCCAACGGTCAGGTCATTGTTGATAATGTAGACGGCAGAAACACTCATCAGGCTGTTTCCGATGAAACTGCGTGGGTAATGAACCGCCTTATTAAAAACGTTGTTGACAACGGTACAGGTACTGCCGCTAAGCTTTACAACAAAACCGTTGTCGGCAAAACAGGTACTACCGAGGACTGGTACGACCTTGCTTTCGTTGGAATGACGAGAGACTTTGCAAGCGGTATAACTATCGGTTACAAGGAAAAACGAGCAGGCATGGAGCTTCCATCAAGCCTTAAGTCGGCTGCCGTATGGAACACCATAATCGGCGACTATGCAAATACACACTTCCCTGATACAGGCGTAGATTTCGATCAGGTCGATTCCGTTATACAAGCGCCGATGTGCGAGGCTTCGGGTCTTATAGCGAGAGAATACTGTCCTAAGGGAATCACGGGTTACTGGAAATCTTCCAACGCTCCTTACTGCGATGGAAATCATTATATCGCTCCCACACCTTCACAGCAGACTGCTACAACACCTTCTGTTGACCCCAATGCAGGCGGAGGTACTGTCGATCCCAACGGCGGCGGAGGCACTGTCGATCCTAATGGCGGCGGCGGTGCTGTTGACCCCAATGGCGGCGGTGCTGTCGATCCAAATGGTGGTGGCGGCGCTGTCGATCCTAATGGCGGCGGCGGTGCTGTTGACCCCAATGGTGGCGGCGGTGCTGTTGATCCCAACGGCGGCGGTGCTGTCGATCCCAATGGCGGCGGCGGAGAAACTTGGTAATCAAAGAATAATAATCGTTATCGTCTAATATTGTGAATCCCGATTCGTTTCGGGTGTAAAAAAAGCCTGCCCTTACTTAGCTTTGGACAGGCTTTATCTAAAAATATGAGGTGAAATAAATGAGTGATAAACTGCGGCTTTGCTGTCCCTGTCATTTCGGTCTGGAAAGCGTTCTGAAATACGAAATAACAAAAATAGGCGGCACTGACCTGAAAGTAAGCGATGGAAAAATCAGCTTCACAGGCGATGAAAACATCATGGCAAGGGCAAATCTATGCCTTTCGACTGCTGAACGTGTGCTTATTGAGCTTATAGAATTTCGCGCGGAGACCTTTGAGGACTTGTTTCAAGGTGTTCGCTCGATAGAACTGGAAAGATTCATCGGCATCGACAATGCGTTCCCCGTCAAGGGATATTCGCTTAATTCCGCACTCCACAGCGTTCCCGACTGTCAGTCTATTGTAAAAAAGGCGGCGGTGGAAAGGCTGAAAACCAAATACGGCGTGAACAGGTTCTCCGAGACTGCTCCCCCCGTTCAGATACAATTCAGCATAATGAAAGATATTGTTACGATATATCTCGATACGAGCGGAGTCGGACTCCATAAACGAGGTTACAGGCGAAATTCCAATGCCGCTCCAATTAAGGAAACTCTTGCGGCAGGTATTGTTGACCTTGCAAGAGTACGCCCTGATTCCATTGTGTGCGACCCGTTCTGCGGCAGCGGTACTCTGCTTATCGAGGCGGCTTTAAAGGCTCTGAAGATACCCGTGGGCATAAACCGCCGATTTGCCGCCGAAAAATGGGAGTCCATAGATTCAAGGATATGGCAGGAGGAAAGAAAAAAAGCCATAGACGGCGTTGACCGCTCGGCAACTTTCCACGGCATCGGATTTGATATTGACGATGCGGCAGTCGCCCTCACCCTCGATAACGCTCACAAGGCAGGCATAAAGTCACGGCTGAAAATCGAGCAGGCGGATATTTCAAAGTTCGTACAGCCTGAAAATTCTATCGTTATCTGCAATCCGCCATACGGAGAAAGACTTTTAGAGCTTCGCGAAGCAGAGGACATTTACCGTAAAATGGGCAGAGTTCTCGGTCACGGAGGAAATCGGCAAAGCTACGTCATTTCCCCTCACGAACAGTTTGAAACGTTCTTCGGCGAAGAAGCCAAAAAACGCCGAAAGCTCTATAACGGCATGATAAAATGCCAGCTTTACATGTACTTCTAATGGACTATATGTTGAAAAAGCGGCTGTTATCGCTGCTCTACCCTGTAAGATGTCCGATTTGCAGCAAAATAATATTTCCGCACGAGGACTTTTGCAGCGAATGCCGTGAGAATTTGCCGAAATACTGCGGAGATTTCAATATAAAGGGCGCAGAAGCTTTCGTCGCTCCGTTTGAGTACAACGACAAAATCGCCCCTGCTATACTGCTCATGAAAAACGGTACAAGGGGCAACGCGCCTTACGCTTTGGGACTTGCGACAGCGGAATGTATCGAAAATCACGGTATACATCGGCAGTCGGATATTATTATTCCAACGCCGATGCACTCAGCCGACAAAAGAAAACGAGGCTTTAACCAGTCGGAGCTTATCGCAAAAGAGGTCGGACGAATACTTAATTTAAAAGTTTGTACAAAATGCGTTGAGAAAGTCCGTATTACCGAACCTCAGAAGCGGCTTACAAAAAAAGAAAGAAAAAATAATCTCAAAAACGCTTTTGCTGTGAAAGCTCCCGAGCTTATTCGGGAAAAACGGGTCATACTCATTGACGATGTATGTACCACAGGCAGCACACTTGCGGAGCTTACAAAACTTCTCCGTCAAAACGGCGCAGAAGCGGTTTACTGCGTATGCTGCTGTAAAACTCCAATTAAAAAAGGTGATAAAGATGATTGAAGATCATGCAGAAAAGGCTTGCAGACTGTTTGTAGAGGGGCGAAACTGCGCTCAGGCTGTTTTCGCCGCTTTTGCCGATGTTACGGGACTTGACGAGGAACTTGCTCTCCGTCTTTCGTCCTCGTTCGGCGGAGGTATGGGACGTATGAGGGAGGTCTGCGGCACTTGCTCTGCAATATTTATGGTCGCCGGTATCCTCTATGGCTACACTTCCAAAAACGATATTAACGAAAAGGCGGAGCATTACCGCCGTATCCAATATCTTGCGGCTGAATTCAGAAAAAAACACGAAACGATAAACTGTCTGGAGCTGCTTAAAGGTCTCAAGGTCAGCTCCGACCCTATGCCCGAACAGAGGACGGAGCAATACTATAAGGTTCGCCCGTGTATTAAATTCGTCAGAACGGCGGCGGAAATTCTTGATGATTATATAAAGGAAAACCCTGTTAATTAATTAAAAAAACAAACGTGCCACGGTACTCATGACATTAAACTCATAAGTACCGCGGCACTCAATTTTTCTTACGGTATTGCGTCGGGGTCACGCCCACAAGCTTCTTAAACTGCCGCATGAAATGCTCCTCATTGTCATATCCGCACATCGCCGCCACCTGAGACACGGTACACCCGGTCTCGCTTAGAATTTCCTTAGCTTTCTCGATCTTGCCGTTTATCACGTCTGTCATACAGGAAACTCCGAATATCTCACGGTAAATGTGCTGAAAATATGAGCGTGACATGCTTACGTCCGCCGCCATTGTGTCAACGTTCCATTTCATCTGCGGATTACGGTATATCTTCTCACGAAGCTCCATCAATTCGCTGTAATGAGGTTCAGCCGCCGACTGCACGGGTTCACGGTGCGAACAGTTCTCCGCCGCTTTCATGAGCAGCGTTTTCAGCATAAGGTCTATCATTTTCATGCGTCTGCCGTTCAGAGAATAAAATTCGGCGGTAAGATTCCCGATAAGTCGGCTTATAAAATCGCTGTCCGTGTGAAATATCGGCTCATTAAAGGCAAGCTCGGCAATGTCTATGAACTCCGAGTCGCCCTCAGCGTCAAAAACTATCCAGTCGCAAATGAGGAATTCCTCCTCCGCAGAATAAATAATCTCGCAGCTTCCGTCGTATATCACAAGAGTATTTTTCGGCAAAACAGCTTTCCCCATGCGCACAGCGGTACGCGCAAGAACAAGAAGATACTCGCCGCTCTCGCCTGCGGAACGGTAGAAGTAATCTCCGCCGTAAATACAGTTCCAGCCAATTGAGCGGATATTCACAGTATCACTCCTTTTTCGCTATATATCGCCATTTCACATTTTTCCAATACTCGCCTGCATAATCTATCCCAACTCTCGGAGCAGTCATAAGCTCGGGACGTGTTCCGTCGTCCTCTATCCACACACGTTCGTTGCCGCATAGCTTTTCGCCGTTGAAGCTGCCGTCAATTTGAAGATATTTCGTCAGCTTTGCAGGACCGTTCTTCACCTCTCCGCTGCGAAAAAGCACCCCCTGCGGCTGCTCTTTTTCTCCCGTGATAACGTTCATGAGCCAGTGCATACCGTAACAGAGGTACACATATATCACGCCGCTTTCACCGTACAGTATCTCGGTTCGCTTAGTTCTGCCCTTTGACGCATGACAGCCGAGATCTTCCTCGCCTCGGTATACCTCTGTTTCGGCGATTCGCTCACGTATTACCGTTCCGTCCTCCAATCGCCTTGCGATAATTTTCCCCACAAGGTCAGGGGCGACCTCCAATGCGTCCCGATGAAAAAAATCTTCCGTTAATATTTCAGCCATAAATTATACCCTTAGTTTATTTGCAAGTTCCTCATCGGGCTTGACAAATGCCGTTTTGTAATTTGTAAATATCACCTTTCCCGGCTTTGCTCCCGACGGCTTCTTAACATATTTTGCAAGACAGTAATCAACAGGCACAAGAGTTGAATCCTTGCCCTTGCTGTTTACCGCCGCGATAACCGCCGCTTCCTCGATAGTTCTGTCGGGGGGGTAACCGCCGTCCGTCACTATGATAACATGCGAGCCTGTAATGGTCTGCGTGTGAAGCCAAATGTCCGATTTTTCGGCGAATTTCAACGTCAGCTTGTCGTTCTGGACATTATTTCTGCCGACCAGCACAGTATACCCGTCGCTTGACTTATACTCTATCGGCGGCAGAGCTTTAGGCGGCTTTGCTTTGCTTCGACCTGATTTGATGTACCCCTGTTCATGCAGTTCAAGGCGAAGCTGAATAATGTCATTCTCGGAATCCGCACGTGTCAGGGCGTCAAAAACGCTGTCGATGTATTGCAGTTCCTCCTCGCCCTTTTCGATCTGTACTGCAAGTATTCTCTCAGCAGTCACGCACTTTTTATACTCATTGTAATAATGCTGAGCGTTCTGCGAAGGAGTTTTTCGCACGTCAAGTTCGATAGTAATCTTCGGACAGCCCTCCTCATAGAAATTATCGGCAGTCAGCGAGGAATCGCCTTTCTTAACGCTGTACATGTTGGCTGAGATAATGTCTCCGCAAAGCTTGAAACGCTCCTTATCGGCACACGCCGCAAGCTCGGTTTTCTGAGCTGCTATGCGCCGTGACGTTCGCTCTGTCAGATTGACAAGCAGCTTAAAAAGGTCGTTTGCACGCTGCTTCGTTCGTGCCGCTTTGTCCCGTTCAAAATAGAAATAATCAAGCAGTTCCGAAGCCGAGGGCAGCTCCTTTGTGTACATCAAAGTTCCGAACTGATTAAGGCGGATAAAGGAAAAGTCCTTCAACAGCCCCTCTTTAGTGCTTGCCGCCGAAAAACAGCATTCACCCGAGGTCAGCTGATTTTTCGTCTTTTTAATAATATAGAGCAGTCTTTCGAGAAAATCGCCGTCGATCGTATCGCTTTGCAGATGAACTCCCCGTCCCGCAAAAAAAGTCCACTCGCGAGCCAAAACAGGCGATATTCCCTCGAAAATACGTATCAGCGCCTTTGAAAGCTCGGCAGACGGCGTTTCACGAAGTCTTTTAACTATCTCCTCGGGAGCGGCGTTCAAAAAGTTCAGACGTTCGTCACGAGGAGGCAAAGCGTACTTCATTCCGGGCAGAACGAGCCTTTCTCGGGACATTTCCTCATCGACGCGCTTAATGCTGTCAACTATCCTGCCGCTGCTGTCAATGATTATCAGGTTTGAACAGCGTCCCATGATCTCACAGGCGAGCGTAACGGTCACGACGTCCCCAAGCTCATTTACGCACTCAAAGTCCAGAAATAATATACGTTCCAAGCCGTCCTGCCGAATATCAATAAGCTTTCCGCTGCCCAACCGTTTTCGCATGAGCATGCAGAACATGGGCGGAGTCTGCGGATTATCGGGCTGCTTTTCGGTCATATGCACTCTTGCACTCCCTGCATTCGCCGAAATATAGAGCTTTTTACTGCCGCCGCGCGTGCGTATTGATATGATTATTTCCTCACGGGAAGGCTGAAAAACCTTTTCAACTCGCCCTCCGATAAGTGGTTGAAGTTCGTTTTTTACTGCATACAGAAATGCTCCGTCAAGAGCCATAAAATCAGTCCTTTTCCGTTTTTTTAAGCTGTCACTTTACTTATTGCCAAAACTTTCGACCTATGAAGTTGACGACCGTGATTTTTTATAAGTTAAAATTTCAAAATCTGCCTGAGTTTCAAGTGATTCAAGCTTGCCAAGCCGCTGCTGTTCGACCCTGCCGCTTTTATAGTAGTAGGGCGTCATGGAAAACAGGCTCTGAATATCTTTTTTGTCATTGATACGCATAGCAAAATTTATACGTTCGCTGCCGATAAATTCAAAACCCTCCAAAGCATACGGCTTCACTTCATTTTTATACGGCGTGTCATAAATCAGACTTTTTAGCTCCCAGAGATGATTTTCAGACGGAATGACCATTACCATGATACCGCCGTCTTTGAGAACCCGACCGTATTCTTCGCCGCAGTACGGAGCAAACATTGTCAGCAGAATGTCGCAGCTTTCGCTTTTCACGGGAATATGAAACACACTTGCAGCCGCAAATCTTATTCCCGACCGCCTTTTTGCAGCCATATCGACTGCTTCTTTTGAAATATCTATCCCGTACATATCGACCGCAATATTTGACCTGTCAAAAATTGCTTTCACAGCCGAAGTATAATAACCCTCGCCGCAGCCTGCGTCAAGTATTGTAATGCCGTTTTCCGCATATTTCACGACAGTTTTGCAGACCTTTTCGCACAAAGGCGCATAATACCCTTTTTCAAGGAAGTCTCTCCTTGACCTGAGCATAAGCTTATTATCCCCATGCACAGCCGTTCCATGCTTTGAAAGCAGAAGATTAACATAGCCGCTTTTCGCCGTATCAAAGCTGTGCCTTTGAGGACAAACGAGAGATTTTCCCGAAACACCAAGCATTTCTCCGCACACAGGACACGTAAATATACTCATATCCACACCTCAGAGATAAATGCACGGGTCAACAGACGTTTCTGCGATCTCCACATCAAGAAGCGGAAACTTTTCTTCAAGAATTCGCCGCAGTTCCCATAAAACAAGATTTTCTGTGTGAAAGTGTCCGCAGTCGAAAATTGTAAAAAAGTGATTATTTGCATCTATCCAGACGTCGTGCTTCACATCGCCTGTTATCAAAGCGTCGCAGCCCTTTTCGACCGCAAGTCCCATGAGAGAACCTCCCGAGCCTGAGCAAATCGCAATTTTTGATACAGCTTTCATGCTGTATCTGTTCACTTTTATATGGTCGATTTTGAAAACACATTTAAGTATTTCTGAAAGCTGGTCAATATCAACAAGTTCTTTAAATTTAAAAATGCACCCGATACCCGAAGCGTCCAAAGGCTTGACCTCATCGCAAATATCCCGAAGCTCAGAAATTTTCCTCAAAATAACGGTATTTGTGCCGCCCTCGGCAGCGTCCAGATTTGTGTGCATACAAATTGCCGATATTCCGCTTTCTATCAAATTATATGCAGGAGCGAAACGGTCTATTTTTTTGATCGGGTCAAAAATTACAGGGTGATGCGATATGATAAGGTCGGCATTTTTCATATCCGCCTCGTGAACAGCTAAATTCGTGATGTCAAGCGACAACAGTATCTTTCGGCATTTTTTTAATCCCGTATTGACCAAATATCCCGAATTGTCCCACTTTTCCTGTAGTGCAAACGGATATTTTTCATCGAGAAATTTATAGATCTCGCCAACAGGAATACTGCTGCTGCCGTTCAAAAGCTTTTGGCTCATCGCCGAATAATGCTGTGCGTCGTCGGATTTGCCTGCATTTTTCAGCGAATTGCCTGCTTTTGAAAGCCGAGCAGCTTCTTTTTGGCGATATTTTTTTCCAAGCTCGTCGTCGTCCTCAAAAAATCCTGCGATCGCTTCAAATTCGGTCAGGTTTCGAGAAGCTTCAATGTCACGTCCTGCGCAAATCACGCTGTATAGCTTTTCGCCATCTTCGACGGCTCTCTCGGTCGTTGCCTGAAAATTATTATCATACAGCCATTTTCTGAGAATTTCGGGCTTGCTCATCGGCTGAAGTATCAGGCGAATACCGTCCAAATCATACGCTCTGTTTTCAAGAATTTTAACAATTGTCTCCCCTCCCATGCCTGCAATGACTATATCGCTCACACCGTCAAGGCTGACATTCTCAAGTCCGTCCGAGAGAACAAGGTCAACTTTATCGGATATTCCGTATTTTTTGACGGTTCTTTCGGCAGCTTCAAGCGGTCCCTCTTTAATATCGGACGCAATAACTTTTTCACACTTTCCGCTCGTTATCAGTTCTGCGGCAAGCAGCGCATGGTCGGTTCCCACGTCGCACACAGTGCCTTCGCCGCTCACCATGTCCGCACACAATTTCAATCTATTATCAAGCATATTCTCACCTCAAAAAATAAGGCGTGCCGAAAACTCAACACGCCCTTGCAATTTTATGCCTTCTTTGCAAAATGCTCATTCAGCTTAGCAACAAGCTCATCGGGGTCAGTACCATGGACTGCACAAGCCTCCTCAATAGATTCGCCTCTTGAAGCGGGACATCCGAGACAGTGCATTCCCATTTCAAGAAAATAAGGTGCAACCTCAAAATCAGCGTCCAGAATATCGCCTATAATCGTATTTTTTGTGATTTCCATAATTGACTTCCTTTCACGCATTGGTGCGGAACTCGGGTATTCCCCCAACTCCGCCATATTTATAACATCTATAGTAAAATGGCGTGCTTCCCCCCGAAAACAGGGGGAAAGTCACATAAACCACCTTGATAAGATCGCAGAATTTTTAATTAATCCTGATTGAGTTTAGCAAAACAGTCGCTGCAATATACAGGTCTGCCGTCCTTCGGCTCAAAAGGAATCTTAGCCTCACCGCCGCATGTAGCGCATACGCCTGTGTACATCACACGCTCGCCTCTGCCTGCATTTTTTCTTGCGTCACGGCAGCTCTTGCATCTCTGAGGCTCGTGAGTAAGTCCTTTTTCCGCATAAAATTCCTGCTCGCCGGATGTGAATACGAACTCATTTCCGCACTCCTTGCAGACTAATGTCTTGTCTTCGTACATTTTTATATACCTCGCTTAATTTTTGTACCCCGACCGGATTTACACCGGCACCTTTGAAATATCCGAAAGATATACAACGCTCTGAATTTAAGCTACACGGTCATCACTGATTTTTATTTATGGAATTGCGGATCTTCTTCCTCGCTCTCTGCATGGCATTATCCACAGATTTTTCGGATACGTCGAGCGCCGAGGCAGCCTGTCTGTAAGTTTTTCCGCTTACGCATAAGCAAAAAACCCTGTTTTCAAAATCGGAAAGAACGTTATCAACAGCACGCCAAAGCTCGGAAAAAAACTCTTTATTGATATAAATGCTCTCGGGCGTTTCTTCCTGTGAAGCCGTATCCTCCGGAAGGTCGTCCAGACTTAGCTTGTTGATCTGCTTTACGCCGCATTTTTTCGCATAAGTTTTCATACGGTTGACGATACAGACCTCCGCATAGGTCGAAAATTTTATAGCTCGTTCGGGTACATAGGAAGCAATTGCATTTAGCAGCCCCATAAGTCCTTCCTGACGCAGATCGTCAGGGTCGGACTCGTGAGATGAAAAAATTTCCGCTTTAATAAAAATCAACTTTGAGAAACGCAAAATAAGCGCGTCAGCCGCAGACCTGTCGCTTTTGGCGAGCAGGGCAAGTTCTTCATCGGATTTACCGCAGAATTCATTCAAATTGAAGTCCAAATCAAGCAAGATATCCACCCAACATTCGCTGTTTTTGGTATTATTTAGTAATATAAAAATTATATCCGGCAGCCCGCAGAACGAACTGCCGGGGTTATTTAGTTAATTTTCCTCCTTGGCTGCTTCTTCCTCGGCAGCCTTCAAAAGGTCGGACATATCGAAATTGAAATTGCTAACAGGCTTCTTTATTGCAGGCTTCGCAACCTCGGGAGCCGGATTATTATTCGATATATGGGGCTTTGAGCTGAAGCTGTTCGAGCCTCCTCTGCTGTTATATGAACCGCCCGAAACGCTTGCAAAGGGGTCAACGCTTCTGTTCTCCGTCTTGATATTTTCAGCCTTAGGAGCAGACGCGGCAGGTGCTTTAGCCGCCGAAAACTCAGCCTTGGGAGCTTGGGCAAGCTTGACTGTATTCTCGGAATTAGGCTCGACAGCCTTTTTAGCTTCGCCGATAATGGTCTGAGCCTCGTTCATTCTGTCGGCAGCCTGATCAGTAAGCTTATTAATAGCGGAAGTAATATCCTTAAACTTGATATTAACGCTTTCGATCTCGTTAAGAAGCATACTGCGTACAGTCGAGGACATTTCGTTGATCTTGCCCGCCTTTTCGTTTGCGTCCTTAACAGCAATTTCTGCCTGATTGTTTGCTTCTGTAATCGTTTTCTGCGCGGTTTCGTTAGCTTCCTTGATAGTTTTCTCAGCGGCAGCATTAGCTTCGCTTATAACGGCAGCAGCCTTCTCGTCAGCCTCCTTGGTAGTTTGGGCAGCTTCCTGCTCAGCCTGAATTTTAAGCTGAGAAACGGTTTTCTGAGCCTCTGCGAAAAGCGAACCCATAAGAGCCGCAGGATTGTTTGCATTTGCCTTCAACTCAACGATCTCATTGTTGAGCTTAGCGATCTCCTCGTCCTTTTTAGCCGCTGCTTCGTTATCCTTTGTGAGTTGGCGGATCTTTCCTTCCATCTCATCGGCAGCTTTCTTTGCAGACTGAAGCTCGGCGGACTTAGCTTTAAGTTCCTCGTTTTTGGAATTAAGCTCCGCCGTGATTTTTGTTACATCCTGTTTAACCTTGGCAAGCTCTGCGGCGGCATTTGCGTCGGCAGGAGCTGTCTTAGGAGCTTCGGACGCTTTCTTCTCGGCGTCTGCCGCGCGTTTTTCAGCGGCGGAGACCTTCTGATCGGCAGCTTTGAGCTGACTTCTGAGATTGTCTATTTCCTTCTTAGCAGCCTCGATAGCAGCCTGTGCCTGAGCGTTATTTGGTGCAGCAGGCGGAACGGCAGCCTTTTCATTCGCAGCCTTGAGCTGATTACGGAGACTGTCTATCTCTCTCTTTGCAGCTTCAAGAGCCGCCTTAGTCTGCGGATCATCAGCAGAAGCCGCACCGGGAACTGCGCCGCCGGCTTTAAGCTTTGCAATCTGCTGCTGGAGTTCCTCATTTTCCTTTTTAGCGGCTCTGAGGGCGTTATTTGAAGCGTTGAGCTTTTCTTGTAAATTATCTACCTGATTTCTGAATTTAACAAGTTCCTGAGGGTCGGCAGGCTTCTGACCGCTGACTTCCTGAAGTTCTTTTTTCAACCTCTCGTTCTCGGAATTCAATTCATCGAGATAAGTCAGAACGTCCTCCTTGACGTAGCCCTTCTGACCGATCTTGGTTTCTCTTAAAATGCTTGGCTGATCCATAAATAGTACTCCGATCCCCGCAAAGCCTGCGGATATAATAAACGACAATATGCCTTATTACAATTATAACATATTTTCACATTTCATTCAATCGTTGAAAATGCTGAATTTTGAAGTTGTTCTTTAGTTATTTTGCACAATCATTTAACAGTTATCCTAAAAAAATTCAAGGCGGCAGAATAAATAAAAGCACAAAAAACGGGGATGCCCATTAAAGAGCATCCCTGCAAATGCTATTTAAAATTACGAGCCGAGAATTTTAAGAATATCGTCCAGATCGTAGTCTGTAGATGTCTGAGGCTTCGATGCTTCACCGAGTCCGAGACCGTCGATAAGAGGATTATCAATTTTTATAACTTCGTCCTCAGCAGTTTCCTCCTCGGGTGCGGAAGCTCCCTCGGGTTCATCGAAACCTGCGGCAATGACCGTGATAGTCATCTCGTCCTGCATGTCCTCCTTAAATGCCGTACCGAAGATAAACTCAACGTCCTTTGATGCCGTATCGGTTATCATCTTAGTAGCAGCGTCCACATCGGAGGAAAGAATATCCTCGGACATAGCGATATTGATAAGAAGACGTTTTGCGCCCGAGATGGAAGTTTCAAGCAGCGGACTGGATATAACTGCGTTTGCAGCTTCCTTAGCCTTATCCTTGCCCGAACCGTGACCGATAGCCATGTGAGCATAGCCTGCGCCCCTCATAATGGTCGAAACATCGGCGAAATCAAGATTTATGTAGCCCTCCTCAACAATGAGGTCGGAAATGCTCTTTACACCTGTTTTAAGAATATCGTCCGACAAAGAAAAAGACTGCTTCATAGTAAGCTGCTGCTTACCCTCAAGGAGCTTTTCATTAGGTATAACGATAAGCGAATCCACGTATTTTCTAAGCTCTGTGATACCTCTTTCAGCCTGAGCCATTTTCTGCTCTCTCTCAAAGAGGAAAGGCTTTGTAACGACTGCGACCGTAAGTATATCCATTTCCTTTGCGATCTTTGCAACAACGGGAGCTGCGCCTGTACCCGTACCGCCGCCCATACCTGCGGTAATGAAGATCATATCTGCGCCTTTAAGATGAGCTTCTATCTCGTCTCTGTTTTCCTCTGCGCTTTTCTGACCAATATCGGGCTTGTTTCCTGCGCCTCTGCCCTTTGTGAGCTTTGTTCCGATTGGGATCCTCGTGGTAGCTTTAGACTTATTGAGCGCCTTGGCGTCGGTATTGACTGCGATATACTCGATATTGCTTACGCCTGATTCAACCATGCAGTTTACGGCATTACCGCCGCCGCCGCCTACACCTATGACCTTTATATTAACATCGGGTTCCATTGCTTCCTCGTAGTTAAAATCTGACATTTTGAAACTCCTCCTATTTTTTTCTGTAACACTCGAATTATGATCTGAAATACACTTATCATTTTATCACATTTCGGCGATTTTTTCAAGTCTCACAGCTATTTTTTTTATTTTCTGCACTTTGTACAAATCAGTTGGGTTTTATATGTTGAATTTGTATACATCTGTTGAATTTGTATACATCATCAAAATCCATAAGCCTCCGCCGCTGCCGAAGTAACAACAGTAGTTGTTGTCTCAGGCGTGATAAGTCCCTGAGCGTCTGTAGAAGCCGCCGTAGTGACGATCGTTTCCTTTTCTCCGCTGCTGCGGAAGCTGCACTGATTCTTGCCCACCATAGTAAGATAACCCGATTTTCCCTTGACGCTTTCATCGTTCATTACTGTCTGAGCAAGGTCAAGCTTATAGTCCACATCGCTCCAGTTGCCCATTTTGAAGATAGTTCCGTCACGGTATTCAACAACAATATCGTACTCGTTTGTCATATCTATCGAAGCAATATTGGTATTATCGTCCCTGTCAAAGCGGCTTATGATCTGTGCGAAAGCCTCGTCCTTATTTGCATTTTCAGATTTAAGATCTGCGCCCTCGGTAAGCTTCTTGGGTTCAAAGCCTTGTATTATCGGGAGATTTTCAGGGTCGGTATAATTATCGCTGTCCGAGAGTATCTTTCCTTTTCGGCTCACAAGCAGCACCCTGTTTTCGTACTGAACATTATAAGCAGGAATGCACCTTGTAACGTTTACTCGCAGCGTAGAGGGAAAATCCTTGTCCACCGACGCCGTTTCCACATACGTGAGCCGATCAAGTATATTTTTTTCAGCCTTTTCCTTGTCAAGACGGATAAGATTATCTCCTGCTTTTACTTTTGACGCTTCGACTATCTGCAAAGCAGTATAATCCTTCGATTCCCCCGATACGATTATTTCATCTATATTGAACAGAAAGGTCAGGCTCATAGTCACTCCTGCTGTCAGAACAAGAACTATAACTATAAACGCATAAACGCTCATCATACGCCTGCGCCGCCGCATACGCTTGCCGCTGTTTTTCCTCTCTATATTAGTCTTTTCGACATCATTCATATTATTATCTCCTCTTTCGCAGGTGCGGTCACGAGGGACACGACGCGCCGTGTCCCCGATGGGTTTAAGCCGTTTTTCACTCCCTGCGAATTTTTCCGCCCAGCGAGGTTATAGCCTCCTCGAACCTCTCGTAGCCTCTGTCGATATGGGAAATACTTCCGATACGCGTAGTTCCCTCCGCCGCAAGAGCAGCCACAGCCATTGCAGCTCCTCCTCTGAGATCGGTAGCTTCTACGTCAGCTCCGTGAAGTCTCGGAACTCCCCGTATCACCGCCGCTTTCCCCATAACCTGTATATCTGCGCCCATTTTTATAAGTGCGTCCGTATGGCGATAACGGCAGTCGAAAATATTTTCCTCGAAAACGCTCGTTCCGTCTGCCGTTACAAGCACAGCCATCAGAACAGCCTGCGCGTCGGTCGGAAAGCCCGGATGAGGCATTGTCCTTATTCTGTCCTTTACAGCCTTTAAACGTCCGCCGCGTCTTAGATATATCCTGTTTTCAGCGGTATAAATGCCGCACCCCGTCTGCTCCAGAACCGTTGTAAACGGCTCTGTTTCGGGAACACAAGCATTTTTAAGTATCAATTCTCCTCCTGCTGCCGCCGTCATGGCAAGATAAGTAGCTCCGGCAATTCGGTCGGGCATTATCCTGTATTCGCAGCCATGGAGTTTTTCAACGCCTTCTATAACTATGCAGCTCTCGCCGTCGCCCTTGATCTTCGCTCCGCATGAACGCAGAAATCGGCACATATCGCAAATTTCAGGCTCTCGTGCGGCATTGTTTATAACGGTCTCGCCGTCTGCCGTAACTGCGCAGAGTATGATATTTTCAGTAGCTCCCACAGAGGGAAACGACAGGGAAAGTCTTGCCCCTCTCGATCTGCCCTTCGGCATACGGCAGCAGATACGTCCGCCTGTATCGGTTATTTCCGCGCCCATTTTCGACAATGCCGCCAAGTGCATATCAATGGGTCGAGGTCCAAGCTCGCAGCCGCCGGGGATACTGAACGTACATTCCCCTGTCCTGCCGAGGATAGCTCCCATAAACATTATCGAGGAACGCATTTCACGCATAAGCTCCTCGGGAATTTCGCTGCCGTAAACTCCTGTAGAATCTATCTCCGCACAGCCTCCTGAAAGACTGCATTTGCAGCCGAGGCAGTTCAGTATTCTCGCCGCGGAATATACATCGGTAAGTCTCGGACAGCTTTTCAGAAGGCATTTTCCGCTGACAAGCACACACGCCGCCATTATTGGGAGAGCGCTGTTCTTGCTTCCCTGTAATTCAATTTCTCCGCAGAGGCGTGTACCTCCCGTAACAATAAAATTCTGCATACGACCACCTCACATACGTATAATATGCGAAGCCGCGTCTTTGCGTTACTTGCCTGATTTTTTCAGAAGTTTGTCAACAACGGCAAGTATTCTGTCGTTGGTATCTTTAAGGTGGAGCGAAGCCGCGCTCTCGGACATTATCTCCACTTTATCGGGAGCGCTGTACAGCTTTTCTATCTCGGAAATGATCTTGTCGGGCGTAACGTCTTTCTGCTCGATGACCTCAGCCGCCCCTGCTCTGCCGAGAACCATAGCGTTGTGATACTGATGATTTCCCGCAACTATAGGCGACGGAATAAGTATTGAAGCTTTGCCTGCCGCTTCAAGCTCCGCAAGAGTTGAAGCTCCCGATCGGCATATTACCAGATCGGCTGCCGCAAGACAAACGTCCATGTCGTTGATATACTCGGTGATACGCAGTCTGCCGCTTTTCAGGGGGATACCTGCCGCTTTCATCGCCTGCGGAAATGTATCCTTGCCCATTCCGCCGTAGCCGTGGATATGGTTGATGTTCAGTCCCCTGCCGTAATGCCATTTAACGGCTTCGGTCATTGTTTCATTGATGCAGCCTGCGCCTAAGCTTCCGCCGAAGGAGAGTATCGTAAAATCATCGTTGAACCCCAGTTTACGGCGAGCCTCCGACTTTGTAAGCTTCGTACTGATGCCGCTTCTCACGGGAAGTCCCGTAACGCTGTACTCAAACTTGCTCTTATCCATAAAATCAAGAGCTTCCTTGACCGTCAGCATAACGTAATCCACCTCTTTTGAAAGCAGGCGATTTGTTACGCCGGGGTAGGCGTTCTGCTCATGGATAGCTGTCGGAACGCCCATTCTTGCGGCTTTCCTGATAACGGGTCCTGCCGCATATCCGCCCGTACCGATAGCTATATCGGGCTTAAAATCGGAAATTATCTCCTTGGCTCGCTTTCCCGAAGACGCAAGATATACCAAAGCCTTGGCGTTTCTTCCGATGTTTTCTATGGATATTTTTCGCTGAAAGCCTGCAACCTTGATAGTTTCCAGTCTGTATCCTGCTTTCGGAACGAGCCTTGCCTCCATTCCGTTCGGAGTTCCGGCAAAAAGGAACTCCGCATCGGGATATTTTGATTTGATTATATCTGCAATGGCAAGACCGGGATTTATATGTCCGCCCGTTCCGCCGCAGGAAATTAATACTCTCATACACTTCTCCTCTGAAAATCCGACTTTTATTTCTGATCAGCCTCTCTCTTATCGGGCGGATAGTAGCGGTGCTGCGAGATATTCAGCATTATCCCCATTTCCGCAAGCTGCATTATAAGAGCAGTTCCGCCGTAACTGAAAAACGGCAGACTGATTCCCGTGTTGGGTATAAGATTGCTTACAACGGCAAGATTCAACACCGTCTGAATGCCTATCTGAGTTGTGATACCGACTGCAAGAAGCATTCCGAAGCGGTCCTTGCACCTTACTGCAATTGAAAATCCCTCGACTACAAGCAGGAAGAATACTATAATTATAGCCAATGCTCCGACAAAGCCTATCTCCTCGCAAACTATGGGGAAAACAAAGTCGTTTTTCGTTTCGGGGAGGTAAAGGTACTTCTGACGTGAATTTCCCAGTCCCAAGCCGAAAAGTCCGCCCGAGCCTATAGCTATTAGGGAGTTTGCTGTCTGCCATGAGTCGCCGAGAACGTCCTCGAAAGGGTGCTGCCAAGCGTTGATACGCGTCTGAACGTAGCTTCCCGGCGTATTGTACTGCCAGTAAATATATCCTGCAACAGCCGTAACGCCCGTAATGCCCAAAGCCAAAAACTGCCGTCTGTTAGCTCCTCCGCAGAGTATCATTGCTATCGCTATAGTTCCTATGAGTACGATTCCCGAAATGTGCTTTTCAAGAGCAATGAGAACTACGTAAACTCCCAAAAGAAGGGCGTATTTTACAATACCCGTTTTAAAGGTATTCATTTTCTTTCCGTCCTTTTCCATGCTGTAAGCAAAGAAAACGATGATCGCAAGCTTTGCGACCTCCGAGGGCTGAAAATTAAGAGGTCCGATAGTTATCCATCTCTTTGCGCCCATGTCGCCACCCTCAGTGTTTCCGATAAGAAGAACCGCTATAAGCAGGATAGCTACCGCAGCATAGAGTATTCCGGCTATATTGAATTTCTTAAAGAGCGGTATCTCCAGCTTTTTAAAGTTGTGATAATCGAACTTCATGAAAAAAATCATTGCAACAAATCCGATACACGCATTCATAGCCTGATTTTTTGCGTAATACAAGCCGTCGCCGAAATCGCTGTACGCCCACGCATAGCTTGCCGACGACATCATTACAAGTCCCACTACAAGGAGTATCATTACATATGCGAAAAACGACAGGCTCATATCGCCGTTCTTTCCGCCTCCGAAAAGAACCGTAAATAAGCCTTTTCTCTTACTGCCTTTTACACTTTTTGCCGAAGCAGCCATAGATTCCTCCTTTTTACCATGGAAATCTTTTAAGTTTTATATTCTAATACTGTTTGCCTTTATGCCGTATTTCCCGAATATCAGAATGTCAGAAGCAGTACGATACCCAAAGCTCCGAAAACAGCTCCTGCAAGAGAAAACGTAATAACGATCTTGTATTCGCTCCACTTACTCATCTCAAAATGGTGATGAATGGGCGTCATTTTAAAAATTCGTCTGCCCTCGCCGTATTTCTTTTTTGTATACTTAAAATAGCTTACCTGTATCACTACCGACAACGCTTCGATAATATAAACCAGCGAAACAAGCAGCATAAGCAGATGATTGTGAAAAACAAGTCCGACAGCCGTTACCGCAGCTCCGAGAAACATTGAGCCGGTATCGCCCATGAAGCATTTTGCAGGATTCAGATTCCACACAAGGAATCCCAGACAGCCGCCTGCCAAAGCCATTGTAAAGCAGGTCATCTCCTTTTCGGCAAGGATAGAACTGCATACCGTGAATATCAGCATTGCCGTAAACGTTACCGAACCGCACAGACCGTCCACGCCGTCCGTAAGGTTTACCGCATTTGTCAGATATATTATAACAGGTATCATAATAAGGTAATAGAATATTCCGAGCTGCGGAGTCTCCCAAAAGCCCAAGTTAATGGACGTCGAGCCGTCCCCGAATTTGTACAGACAGAACAGAAAACCAATTGAAAACAAGGTCTGCAAAAGTATTTTCTGCATCGGCGTCAAGCCGTCGTTATTTTTTCTGACTACCTTTGTATAATCGTCGATAAATCCGATAAAGCCGAACAGTATCGAAAACACAACCACGCTCAGGAGCATGAAAAATCCGTTTCTTGTACTTTGAGCGACAGGGTCAAGTCCTGCCTGTATGCGGTATATCCAATAGCCGCACATCGACATGAGAACTGTGGATATTATGAACATGAATCCGCCCATGGTAGGAGTTCCCTGCTTTTTCGCATGCCACTCGGGACCGTCCTTGACCTTGATAGGCTGACCGAATTTCAGCTTGTGCAGAAACGGCACGAGCCACTTTCCCGATAATGCCGCAATTCCAAAGGACAGCAGAGCCGTCAGTAAAATAATTATCCAAAATGACATCTGTCAAACAACTCCTTTTCGGCGGAACTCCGCCATCCAATTACAGAAGCTTTAAGCCCTCCGCAACGATTTCTCTCTCATCAAAATGAATATGCTTCATACCTGCAAGTATCTGATAATCCTCGTGACCCTTGCCTGCCAATATTATTATATCACCTTTCCGAGCAATTTTCAAGCCGTGATATATAGCTTCTCTGCGGTCAGTCACCACATCATATGGTGTTGACGAGCCTTCAAGTCCCTTTAATATGTCCTCAATTATAGCCTCCGGCTGCTCGTTTCGGGGGTTATCGGAGGTCACGATAAGTCTGTCGGCATACTTCGCCGCAGCCGCCGCCATTTTCGGACGTTTTGACGCGTCACGGTTTCCGCCGCAGCCGAACAGGCAGATAAGTCTGCCCTCGGTATACTCCTTTACGCTTTTCAGGATATTCTCAACAGCGTCGGGAGTGTGAGCATAATCACATATTACGGTAAAATCCCGTCCTGTGGGGATAACCTCGCACCTGCCTTTTACTCCGTTGTAATTCTCAACTGCATTTATAATACTATCGGTATCAATGCCGATTTTCTCACATACAGCTATAGCCGCTGTCAGATTTGAAACGTTGAACATTCCGGGAATACGTGAATTTATAAACATAACTCCCGAACTTGAAAGCAGAGCAAATTTATTTCCTGTTGACTTTATATGAACTGAATCAGCCTTATAGTCGGCAAGTCTTTTATTTATGCAGAACGAGAGTTTATTACAGTTCACTTCATCATAAAGTCTTTGTCCGTACTCGTCGTCGATGTTGATTATGGCGGTATCGCATATATCAAACAGCATTTTTTTCGCTTGGAAGTAGTCCTCCATAGTCTTGTGGTAATCAAGATGATCCTGCGTAAGATTTGTAAATACGGCGATCTTGAAAAACGCCGTACCTATGCGGTGCTGGACTAACGCAAAGGAGCTTACTTCCATAACGGCGTATTCGCAGCCTGCGTCCGCCATTTTCGCAAGGAGAGCCATAAAATCATACGCCATAGGAGTGGTATTTTCCGTGTGAAGTATCTCGTCCCCTATCTCGTTCTGTATCGTGCCGATAAGTCCAGTTTTATGACCGTTCGCCATAAGTATATGCTTTATAACGTTTGTAATTGTCGTTTTGCCGTTCGTACCTGTCACGCCGATAAGGGTCAGGCGTTTTTCGGGATGTCCGAACCATGCCGCGCAAAGCTCTCCGTAAAGCTTTCGGCTGTTTTCCGTAACGATCTGCCTGTCGCCCAAGCCGAGATCACGCTCGCAGACTACAGCCGCTGCGCCCTTTTCAAGCATTTCGGCGGCGGCGGTATGACCGTCGAAGCTGCCGCCTTTTACGCATACAAAGAGACTTCCCTCCGTCACCTTTCTGGTGTCGTCCGTTATCGAGGTTATTTCAACGCCGCCTATTGCAGTTTCGGCTCTGCCCTCAAGTAAATCCGCTAATTTCATATTTTAATCTCCTCCGCCCGGTACGTGAAATTCAAGAACTATAGTCTTACCCTTTTCCACCTTTGTTCCTGCCGGAATGGACTGACTGTTTACAACAGCTCCCTCACGGTGGATAGAAGCTCCCGTAGCCACGTAATTGAGGTACGTGTAAACTATGGAATCATTTGCCACATCGGGAGACAAGCCCACCAGATCGGGGACTTCCGTATAATCTACCGTATGGCTTGGATCGGTGTAAAGGTAGACCGTGCCGCCCTTTGCTATAGACGTTCCTGTTACGGGCGACTGCGCAACGACTTTCATGCCCTCGCCTACTACTTCGTAATTTGCTCCCAGATTGTCAAGAGTTGCCTTTGCGTCCTCAAGATCGCCTTCAAGGAGAGGAACTTTAATATCAAGCTCCGCCAATTCGTCCGCCGTATACTCGGGACTTATGCCCAGATAAGGAAGAACGTCCGTAAGAATATCTCTTGCTGTGGGAACAGCCACCTTGCTTCCGTAATAAAAGCCGCCGTTCGTCCTGAAATCGGGCATATCGGCAAGCACAAGAAGAATGATCTCGGGGTCGTCGGCAGGAGCAAAGCAGCAGTAAGACGCGCCGTAATCCTGTTCGTTGGCATTTTCGTCCTCGCCCTGTTTCATTGTCTTGCCTGCCGAAGTTACGGAAAGTCTCTGAGAAGTTCCCGATTTTCCGCCGATAGCATAACCCTTGATATTTACGTTACCGCCGCCGTTGTCGGTCGTTACATGATAAAGAGCGTCACGCATAATTGCGGAAGTCTCCTCTGATACTACCTGACGGCGAACTGTACGCTCGTTTTTCATAACAACATTTCCGTCCTCGTCAACGACCTTGTCAACTACATAAGGCTTAAGCAGATAACCGCCGTTTATCGAGGCGCAGTATGCCGTGATCATTTCGATAGGAGTTATCGTGTGGTTCTGTCCGATCGAGGACATGCCCAGATCGACGTTTGTAAACGTATCGGCAGACTGTATATTGCCGGAACTGCCCGACTCTGCCAAAAGATCTATTCCTGTAGGTTCTTTCAGTCCGAAAGCATCGAAATAATAGAGGAATTTCTCTTCGCCAAGTTTTTCGCCTATATCCATAAATGCAGGGTTGCATGAATTGGTAAGCGCCACCTGATAGCTCTGTGCGCCGTGTCCTCCGATTTGATGACAATTTACAGGTTTTAGCATACCGTCAAGTTTTTTAAAGCCCTGACAGAAAAAGCTGTCCTTATTAACGTCTATAAGATCTTCCTCAAACGCCGCCGCGCTTGTTATTACCTTGAATACAGAACCCGGCTCGTATACCTCGGTAACGCACTTGTTACGCCACTGAGTTTCACGGGCTGTTCCCTGTAGCTTGTTGAATTCTTCCTCGGGAAGCGTTTTTAGCTGCTCGTTAATTACAGGGTCGGCAATTTCGTAAGGTTTATTCAGATCGTAGCTCGGATATTGAGCCATTCCGTAAATTGCACCTGTTTTTGCGTTCATTAAAATAGCGCAGCTTCTGTTTTTTACATTAAAATTCGTTGACATTTCCTCCAGATGTTTTTCAAGTGAATACTGGATACGCATGTCAAGCGTGAGATATACGTCATTGCCGTTTTTGGCAGGATATGTCTTGGAATAGCGGTATGGCAGCTCGTTGCCGTTTGAATCCTTTGCAGAGATAGTTCTGCCGTCCGTACCCGATAAATATTCGTCATAAGAGGCTTCAACTCCGTACAAGCCGTAGCCGTCCGAAGCCGTAAAACCGATAACAGCCGCCGCAAGCTCGTTCTGAGGATAGTAACGCTTTGTATCCTCCTCAACGTTCAGGCTGACAAGCCCGTACTGATTAAAGAAAGCAAGCACCTCGTCCGCCACGGGTTTTTCGACCTGTTCCTGAAGAATGCTATACTGGTTGTTTGCCGTCATTGCCTTTTCGACCTTTTCGGCAGTTATTTGCAGCTTTTCGGTAAGAAACGCAGCGGCGTCCGCGCGGAATTTCTCCGCTGATTCGGGAAGCGTTTCTTCAACTATTTCCTCTTTTTCAACGCCGTTTTCATCTGTCGTGACTTGTATCTTAGGCTGATATGTACCGTCTTTTATCTGTTCGGCGCGAGTCTCGATACGCTTCTGCAAATTTTCCAGATCGGCGCGAAACTGCTTCGGGTCGAGGAAAACCTTATAGACCGTTGCGCTTTTGGCAAGCGCAGTTCCCTTTGAATCGTATATCGAGCCTCTGTGAGCCGAGATCGGTATCGAGCCGAAGTGCTGATCGTTGGCTTTCGCCTGATATTCCTTGTTCATTAAAACCGATATGCGGAAAAAATTTCCCGCAACAAATGTAAAAAGAATGAAAAAAACGATTGTCATCGTAATTTTCGTCCTGATTTTCATTGATCTTGAAGGAAGATTGCTGTTATTAGCCATATTTTCGTCCTTTCCGTTAATCATCGTCAAATTCGTCAATTAAGGAATACAGAGTCCCTATTTAATTAATATTTCTAATAAAGAAGGCAGGGTTTTTGAGCCGCCCTGCCTTTGAACATCTTCTTTTTTTGTGCGATGTCCTTGCTCTTTGACACATAAGCAATCAATTACGCTTGCTGTCCCGACAAGCGGTGGATCGTTCCTCTTTCAGCGTATCGCATGAAAGAGGATGATCCTGTATTCCGATCACCCGTTGTGCCTCCGTGTTCTACTATCACTACGGCGTTATATATTTTTGTTGCCGTTAGTTTTTTAATTACAGGCAGCTTTTTGTTATATTTATATTTATTTAGCTACCCTCTGAAATATTCCACGCAGCGATTAAAAAACTTCTTGACCTTCGCCAAAAGACCTTCGTCCTGCTCGGGAATAGTTACCACGTCGTCGGTCTGAATCTTGATGTACTTTATCTGGGATGAATCTATTTTCTGCATACCCAGTACATTTTCAGCGTAGTCCTCGACGTTTTTGGCAGATATTTTGCTTTCCAGCTCAGTTTGCAGTCTTACGTTTTCAGCCTCGGCAAGTGTCAGCTCCTCGTTAAGCGCAGACACCATGCTGTACATCGTATTTCTTCGGTCAAGGCTGTATATGACAGCTCCAAGCAGTACGGCGGCGAGGGCGGATATCAGTACGATAGATATTACCGACCCGATCTTTGTTTCGGATTTCCCCGAAGTCTTTTCAGACCGGCTCTTTTTAACGCGGCTCTCTGATCTTACAGAGTCTCGTTCAGCCATTTCAGTCCGTACTCCTTTCTATTATTCTGAGCTTTGCGCTTCTGCTTCTGTTATTGCTTTCCAGCTCCGTTTCGTCAGCCTCTATGGGCTTCCTGTTCACAAGTATTCCCTGCGGCTTGCGTCCGCATACACATTGGGGAAAATCGGGCGGACAAATACATCCCTTGCACCAGCCTGCAAATCTCTGTTTGACTATCCTGTCCTCCAGAGAATGAAAGGTGATAACGGCAAGTCTGCCCTTTGGTTTCAAGGCAGCAAACGCCTTGTCAAGTCCTGCCGACAAATGGTCGAACTCTCCGTTTACGGCTATTCGTATCGCCTGAAAGGTTTTTTTACAGGGGTTTTTGTCTCTCCGTGCTTTCTGCGGAACGCTATTCCTTATTATATCCGCAAGCTGCAATGTAGTTTCTACGGGAGCATTCTCTCTTGCCTTGACTATATTTGAAGCAATACGCCGTGAGAATTTCTCCTCGCCGTACTCAAATATAATTTTCGCAAGCTCCTGTTCCGAATAAGTATTGACTATATCAGCCGCGCTCATACCGTTTTGGCTCATTCTCATATCGAGAGGCGCGTCGGCATGATAGGAAAAGCCTCTGCTTTCTTCATCGAGCTGATATGACGATACTCCTAAGTCCATAAGCACACCGTCAACGCAGCTTATGCCAAGCTCGTCAAGCACACAGTCAAGCTCCGAGTAATTACGATGGATCACACGGGCGTTGCCGAAGTCCGCCAATCTCTCCGAAGCCGCTATAACGGCGTCAGGGTCGCGGTCGAGGGCAATAAGTATGCCTTTTTCGCTCAGTCTTGCAGCAATTGCAGAGGAATGTCCGCCGCCTCCGGCAGTACAGTCAACGTACACGCCGTCGGGGTCGATATTTAGTCCTTCAATACATTGGTCAAGAAGAACAGGTATATGATGGAATTCCATATAACTCTCCTTATACTGATAAGATACACATAGGTATCAAAGCACAAGATTTGCCAATGCCGCCTTTTTGGCAGCGGGATCAAGGCTTTTTCTGCTTTCAGCAAGCACAGCCGAATCCCAGATCTCAGCTCTGTTCATATTGCCTATTACGGTTACTTCGCCTTTAATGCCGGCATAGTCCCTTAATGTCTGCGATATAAAAATTCTGCCCTGCTTATCGGGAACCTGTTTGTCCGCACCGGCGAGAAGCTCACGCCGTATTTCCGAGCCGATCTCGCCCGGTATCTCATTGAGCTTTCCGCAGTATTTGTAGAACTCATCCACAGAGTAAACAGCGATGTAATTTTTTTCATGACCGATGCAAAGATAAAATTCGGCTCCGAGAATGTCACGAAGCTTGTTTGGGAAGCTCATACGACCCTTTGCGTCGATACTCGGATTATAAGTACCGCATAACGGCTCGTTCATGACATTCGCCTCCATTCCTCTTTCGGTCACATTCGACTACCGAACTTTACCTTTTAATGGAAAAATTCACGTCACATCACCTTTTTTACCCCTACAACAATTATACACTATTTGCCATAATTTTGCAATAGGGCATACTGCACAATCATGAGGAGTATCAGAAAGAGAATTTCAGCACTTACGACAAGCTGAGTGGATATAAAATTAATTTATATAACTTAATTTTTACCTTTTTTCACCCATCGAGGTCAAAAATCAGGAAAAAGGTGAAAAAAGGCATAGAAGATTCTAAAAG